>Ga0209254_10001693_pt1 | contig 19913 bp, 17 predicted proteins | sample FrelakmetDIP11DI_FD_187148 | JGI IMG/M metagenome (GOLD analysis project Ga0209254, IMG submission 187148) | Freshwater lake sediment microbial communities from the University of Notre Dame, USA, for methane emissions studies - DIP11 DI (SPAdes)... | ecosystem: Environmental > Aquatic >...
CCCGACGTCACGGGTCGGTAGGTTTTATAGTCGACACCCGGGCGGATTCCCTTCATTTAGCCACTAAATATGCTCGGATCTGCTCGCCGGGCAGGGGGCAGCACAGAAGGTCGCTTCGAATCGGCCCCCGGTTCTCGGGAAGGGGTTGTTATATAGACGACACCCAGGCGGGCTATAGCCCCCTTAGCTTCCCCATATGCGCTTCTCTGCTCGCGAAGGTCGCTTCGGACCGACCCCCGGATCCCGGACAGGTGGGTCAAACATCGCTTGCCCGGGATTAAAACCGTCCTGCAGCTCTGCCGATAACCATATAGATAGATATATGTCGGTTCTTTTGCAGGAAGCGGGAGAAAATAAGTCACCATGGCCAGCGGGGCAGGTAAAGACCTGCTTGTTGAGGTGCGGGAAACTGTGCTGTCCCGAGCCCTAGAGACTTTCCAAAACTGGAACCTCGAAGGGTCGTTGGGTATCGGCGTCGATTACCTGCGCATAATGACCGTTCTGCTCGACCTGGCGGTCCCTCGAGAGGGAGAAGATGCGCGTGCGGCACATCGCGAGTTGGTCGTAATAGCGCAATGGTTATGCCAGCATGGTCTTCCCTGGAGCACTGTGGATGGGCTAGGGCAGGCTCTCATGATAAATGCCATCCAGCAGCTCGACGGCGAGGGCGATACGGCACAGTTGAGCAACATGGGGGCTGGATTGTTGCGGGCACAAGCGCTCCTGTTCGACGCGTTCATTGAGGCCGACAGGGAGAAGCGAGAGAAGAGATCACAGCAACTGCGCGAGATCGAACGGTTCCCCGACACCATCGCAGCTACCCTTGACCCTCCTACCCTGACCAAGGTCGGTCTTTCCAGGCTGAGGGATATCCTGGGCATGGAAAACGCCACCATGTTCGAGGTCTCCGCGACCCGGAGGCTGATACCGATAGCCGGCGATCTGCCCCGCGATGGAGAACCCCGTACCGCACATACCCTCAACGACAAAGCGGCCACCGCACTGCTGGAGAGGGGCGACCCATATATTCTGGACTGCGGGCGCGAGCGCATCTTTGCAGATAATAGCCTGGAGGTAGACGAGACAGGATCGGCGATACTACTGCCCATGATGGTCAGGGGACGTACAACCGGGGTAGTCCTTCTCACCAGCGCATCGGGATCCGCGCTATCTCCCGAGGAGATGGAGACCGCGGTCAGGTTCTCGAGCCGGTTGGCGGTGGCGCTGGAGAACTCATATCTGCACGAGCGGGAACAGCGAAAGATCAAGGAGATGGTGGCTCTGCTGGAGATAACCAGGGCGATAAATTCCACCCTCGACCTGGAGCAGATACTTGAAAAAGTAGTCCAGATGACTGTCGACCTCTGCGGTGTGGTGATGTGCGTGGTCTATCTCTTCGCGGATGATGCGGGAAGGCTACAACCCTCCGCCTACAGCGGTTTCATCGAGGAAGGGAGTTGGAAAGACGGTACTGGCCTCGGTATCGCTAACTGCGGACTCCATGTCTCTCATTTAGAGACCCTGGAGAAAGGGGAGCCGTTATTCATGCACGCAAGCGATGCAGGCTGTCTTATCTCAACGGAATCGCTGTACGAACACGGTGTGGACATGGTCCTGCTCTTTCCGCTCTCCACGCGGGAAAAGCTGAGCGGGGCTTTCGCGCTCTTCTACCCATGCCGGGAAGCTGAGGACCTGGATATGGAGGAGATCGAGGTGGTCAGGGCAATAGCGGCACAGGCGGCAATGGCTATCGAGAACGCTGCCCTCTACGAGGACATCGAAAAGAGTTACTTCTCGACTGTGCGGGCGCTCGCCAAAGCCATCGAGGTGAAAGACCCATATACCCACGGCCATTCCGAAAGGGTGACAGAATACGCCCTGATGATCGCCGACGCCATGCAACTTGAGGAAAGAGAGCGGCAGAAACTCAAATATGCGGCCACCCTCCACGATATCGGCAAGATAGGGATAGCGGGCAGGATCCTGAACAAACCAGGTGGACTGACCAGTGAAGAGTTCACTCACGTCAAGACGCATCCCAGACTCGGCGAAAGCATCGTTGAACCCGTTGAGTTCCTGCAGGGGCCTCGACCCATCATCCTCCACCATCATGAGCGTTTCGATGGTACTGGGTATCCCCATGGGCTAAAGGGCACCGGGATTCCCATCTGCGCCCGTATCCTGTCAGTAGCGGATGCCTTCGAGGCCATGCGCTCCGATCGACCTTACCGGCGTGCGCTTCCGCTGCAGACAGCCGTCGAAGAGCTCGAGCGCAATTCAGGCAGCCAGTTCGACCCGGAGGTGGTGAGCGTCTTCCTGAAGATCTTAGATGAACGAGGGGGAGATCCTGTCAACAGGTAAGCGAGGTGGTGCCCGGAGGCTCCGGGAGCGGACAGAGCGTGAACGCATAGAATGATCCGCGTTTCCTCGTCGAGGAAAGCAGCGCGGGAGGTGAGGAATTGTTCGACGAGATATTGAGGGGCGAAACGGCGGAGGCTGTAGGCCAGAAAAGGGCTTATAAGGTCCTCGTGGTCGACGACGACCCCAACATCCGAGAACTCATCGTGGAGACCCTGGGCAACGGGAAGTACGAGCCAATCGAGGCCAGGGACGGCAAGGAAGCCCTCGAGATCTGCGATTCAGAGAAACCGGACATCATCGTACTGGACGTGATGATGCCCGACCTCGACGGTCTCGAGGTTTGTCTGCGCCTGCGTGGTGAGGCCTTGACCAGCCACATACCCATCATCCTGCTGACCGCAAAAGGCCTGCTCGAGGACAAGATAAAAGGTATGGAGACCGGTGCCGACGATTATCTTACCAAGCCCTTTGATCCCCTCGAGCTCGAGGCCAGGATAAACATGCACCTGCGCCGCTCCGTACGAGACAGCGAAGCCAGCCCGCTCACGGGATTGCCGGGGAACCGGGCCATAGAAGAGGTGATAGAATCCCGCATTCGGGGGAATGCGTTGTTCGCGGTCTGCTATATAGACCTGGATGACTTCAAGGCTTATAACGACCGTTACGGTTTTCTCGCCGGCAGCGAGGTGATCAGGCTGACCACGCAGGTCTTACTGGATGCCTTGGCAAAATATGGTAGCAAGGACGATTTTGTGGGGCATATCGGAGGGGACGACTTCATCGTGGTCACGGAGATGGAGAGGGCTCCATTGGTATCCCAGGAGATAGTCGGACTGTTCGACGAGCGCATCCCGTCTCAATACGAGCCGGAGGACCGCGAGAGGGGCTTCATCATCAGCACGGACCGTCAGGGGAACATCAACAGGTTCAACATCATGACCATCAGTGTAGCCATCGTCCATAACACCTACCGCAAAATCGAACATCCAGGGAAGGTGGCTCAGATAGCGGCAGAACTAAAAAAATATGCCAAGGACATGGAGGGCAGCAACGTCGTGTTCGACCGCAGGCGTCGTGATTGAGGGGACGGCGAGATCATTTGAGGAAGTCAGGAATGAAGAGCGATAAGATGTCCGAGCCCCGCGGGGTGCAGGTTACCGAGCAGCGAGAGAGCATGCGCATGCTCCTTTCGTCCACCCGCTTCATCGCTTCAATCTTCTGGCTCACCATCATCGTAGCCGCAATGGTCTTCGTTCTCCCGTACTCCGAACGCAGCGGGTCACCCGTCTTCTACGGTTTCATTGTGCTCTCCGTACTTATATTCATTGGCCACCGTTATTTCCCCTACGAGGGCTATCATCCAGTGGCGTTCTTCCTCCTCATGCTGTCGACCGACGCACTCATCGCGGTGATGGTCTATCTTACCGGCGGCAGCGAGAGCAGTGTATATCTGCTCTTTATGGCGGTGATTATCTTCTCATCCGCATATTTCGAGCTCATCGAGATGATGCTGATTACCGCGGTTACCTGTGCCATATATTTTGCCCCTATCACCTACGAGACCGTGACCTTCGAGTCGTTGAAGAGCATGGCTATCGCATTGCCGATATTCTTCATCATCGCCCTTGGCGGGTTCTTCGTGATCAGCAAGGCGCGGGAGCAGGAAAGGGAGAAACAGGACCTGAACAGCCTGTACGACCAGGCCGATACCAAACGCAGGGAGATGTCGACACTCTATGCTGTATCGCTCAAACTTGCCTCCACATTCGACGAGGAGGAGATGATAAACACCCTGATAGACAACGCCGCTAAACTGGTTGAATGCGAGGCGCTGCTGGTATCACTGCTGGAGCGGGACGGCACGTTACAGGCCAGATCATTTCGCGGGCTGGAGGAGAGAGACGCCTTTACGCTGGTAGCCAAAGGAGAGAACAATCCCCTCTACATATCGGCATCCGCGGTCTTGCCGGTCATCCTCAGGGACAGTGGTGAGGACCCCCGCTTCCAGGCTTACCTTAAGAGGTCAGGCTTCGATTCCATGATCGCGGTTCCCCTGTTCGCAAGCGCGAGCGTTATAGGGGTGCTGTGCTGTTTCTCCAAACGGTCAAACGTTTTTGACGATGACGATGCGCGTATCCTGCTGACCCTTTCCAGCGAAGGCGCGCTTGCATTGGAGAAGGCTGCGCTCTATCGCACTACCCTGCAGGATAAGACGAAGATCGAGACCATAATCAACAGTCTTACCGACGGTCTTCTGGTCCTCGACCGGGAGGCCAGGCTGGTGCTGGCCAACCCGTTCATATCCCGGCTACTGGACCTCGACGCAGCGGAGCGCAACGAGACCCTGCCCGAACTCCTGGAGGATTCAAGCTACCGCATCGAGTTCAAGGATGTCTCTTGCGGCGATGCGCTGCACAGGGTCCTGGAAGAAGGTGAGAGCCTCAAGAGCGAGATGGTGCTGGGGGCTGAAGCTCCCCTTACGTTCAATATATTCTGGGTGCCCCTGCTGGACGCGGAAGAGAAGGTCGGGGGAGCAGTTATCCTGCTCCACGACATCACGGATTTCGTTGAACTGGACCGCCTGAAGTCTGACTTCATATCCATCGTCTCCCACGAGTTGAAGACTCCCCTTACATCGATCAAGGGGTTCGTGCGGCTGCTTACGGCGGAGCGAGTAGGTCCCATCAACGAGAAGCAGCGGCATTACCTGGATGTTGTAGAGAAGCAGACCGAGTCACTAACCCTGCTCATAAACGACCTCCTCGACCTCTCCAGGATCGAGGCGGGGATGATTGAGGTTAGGCACGAGCCGGTGCTGCTCTCCGATGTGATCGGCGGCGTAGTGCAGCAACTAGACAACCTTGCCCAGGAAAAAGACATCGTCCTGAGATCGGATATACCCGGTGACCTGCCCCTGCTCTGCGGGGACAGAGAGCGCCTCGGCCAGGTGTTCATGAACCTCATCCACAATGCCATAAAGTTCACGCCCGAGAGAGGAAAGATCCAGGTGAAAGCCTTGACGACGGGCAAGGACTGCCTGGTGAGGGTCCTGGACAACGGCATCGGCATATCGGCCCAGGATCTGCCCAGGATATTCGACAAATTCTACATGGTGGACTCGTCCTCAACCCGCCACCAGGGCGGAACCGGGTTAGGTCTGGCCATCAGCCGGCAGCTGGTCCATGCCCACGGCGGAGAGATGTGGGTGAACAGCGTCAAGGGGGAGGGCACTACCTTCAACATCCTGCTCCCCCTCTACCGGCCGGAGGGGAGCGCGCTGATGCGGCAGGAGCATGATCTGGGCGAGGCGGCGACGGGTTGAGATGTTGCTTCGGGAGAGACCATACACTATACTTTCTGCTTGAAACGCAAAATAAGCGAAGAAGAAGCGGTTTTGCTTCTCACCCTGGGGCAGGTAAGCCGGCAGGGTTAATGAGAACATAGGCCCGTGGGTAGCGGGGAGAGACCGCTATCCTTTTCTTTTGTACGAGGAGGGATGCCAGATAGACAAGAACGCGCGCATAAACGAGGGGATCAGGGCGAAAGAGGTGCGCCTTGTAGGCCCGGACGGAGACCAGATAGGTATTAAACCTATTGAAGAGGCCCTGGCCATGGCCGAGGAATTGGACCTGGACCTCGTAGAGGTCGCACCCCAGGCAGAGCCCCCGGTCTGCAAGATCATGGATTATAGCAAGTATCGCTATGAGCAGACGATGAAGATGAAGGAGGCGCGCAAGAAACAGAGCGTGGTCACTTACAAGGAGATGAAGCTGCGTCCCAAGATCGACCGGCACGATTACGAGATCAAGAGGAAGCACATAGAGCGCTTTCTGAACTCGGGTTTCAAGGTAAAGGTGACCATCATGTTCCGGGGACGGGAGATGAGCCATACCGAACTGGGAAGGAAACTCCTGGAACAGCTGGCCGAAGAACTCATGGAGCTTGGGAACGTGGAATCGATGCCGAAACTGGATGGCCGCAATATGCAGATGATCATGGCGCCGGTTCTGACGGTGAAGAAAGACGGAGGGAAACATGCCAAAGATGAAGACACACCGGGGAGCGGCCAAGAGGTTTGAGGTAACCGGCGGTGGCAAGATAAAGCGCAGGAAGGCATACGGGAGCCATCTGCTCTCTAAGAAGAGCCCGACCCGCAAGCGCGGTTATCGCGCCAAGGCCGACGTCTCCGAGCACGACGTAGCCAACGTGAAGAAGCTATTACGGCGGGGATAGGACTGTCCACCGCTTACCGCACACGATAGATGGCAGGAAAGGATTGATCAGGCATGTCCAGGACAAGACATTCCGTAGCGAGAAAGAAGAGAAAAAAGAAAGTAATGAGCATGGCCAAGGGCTACCGCGGCGCCCGCAGCAGATCGTACCGCAGTGCCAACGAGCAGGTCATGCATTCGCTGCAATACGCGTACCGCGACCGGCGAAACAAGAAGAGGAACTTCAGGCGGCTGTGGATCGCGCGCATCAATGCCGCTGCAAGGCAGAACGGCATATCTTACAGCAGGTTCATTCAAGGGTTGAAGCTGGCGGAGGTCGAGGTCAATCGCAAGATGCTGGCCGAGATGGCCGTCTCCGATCCCGACTCCTTCTCGGCACTGGCGCAGAAGGCCAAGGAACAGCTGGAGAAAGAGCCGCAGGTAAAGGAGGCGAGTGCCTGATGGGGTTCGCCTGTCCGGTGTGATCGAGAGCCCTAAGAACGAGCGCATAAGGCGCTATCGCCGCCTGCGCAAGAAGAACTTCCGCTACCGGGAGGGCCTGTTCCTCGTGGAGGGCCTGCAGTGTGTGGCGGAGGCCTTGCTCTCACCCCGCGTGCCGGAGTGCCTTATCTGCAACAAAGACGGCGCCGAGGCCCTGACCGCATACGCAGATATCATCCGCGAACGAGGGATCCCCTGCCTCACCGTAAGCGATGAGGTCATCGCAAGCCTGTCGGACACGATAACTCCGCAGGGTGTGATCGCGGTCTCGCCGCTGGTGCACGTGGAATCGGAAAGTGTGTTCAGGGCGGGAGCGTCGCCGCTGTTGATCGCGAGCAGGGTAAGAGACCCCGGCAACCTGGGGACCATGATCAGGATAGCCGATGCCGCGGGTGTGGGGGGGATGTTCGTGTGTGCTGAAAGCGCGGACCTCTACAACCCGAAGACGGTCAGGAGCACCGCGGGATCGCTCTTCCACTTTCCCATTGCCGTCGGCGGCGACATCGCCACCACCCTGCGCGTCATGCGTGAGCAGGGGTACGAGGTGCTGGCCACGGATGCCCATGTGGGCGTGGGCATGTGGGAGGTCGAGTGGCCCCGTAAGCTGGCCTTGGCCATGGGCAACGAGGCCTGGGGGATACCGCAGGAAGAGGCGGAGATGATGGACGGCCTGGTGAAGATCCCCATGCTCGGCAAAGCGGAATCCCTGAATGTGGCCTCAGCGGCCGCCGTACTGCTGTACGAGGTCGCGAGACAACAGCACGCTGAGATGGTCAAGGAGGGGGATGAATAAATGGCGGAGCAGGCGTTCCTGGACGAGATAAAAGCCGATCCCGAACTGGGCGGCATGTACACGGAGGCGAGCGCGGCCCTCGAGGAAGCCTTGGGAACGGCCGTCCTGGAGGAGGTCCGCGTGGCCTTCCTGGGGCGCAAGGGTAAGCTTTCCGTGCTCCTGCAGGGTATAAAAGGGCTCGAGCCCGAAGAGAAGCGCAGGGTGGGGCGCCTCGGCAACCTCCTCAAGGGCTGGCTCGAAGAAGCCCTGGAGGAGAAGGGGCGGCTCCTGAGGGAACGGGAGATGGGGGACGCGCTGGCGCGGGAGAAGATCGATGTGACCCTGCCCGGCAGGATCATCCCCACAGGAACCCGCCACCTGCTCTCCAGGATCATCGAGGAGATCGAGGACATCTTCATCGGCATGGGTTACCGCGTGGTGGAGGGCCCGGAGGTGGAGCTGGACTATTACAATTTCGAGGCCCTGAACACGCCCGCCTGGCACCCGTCGAAATCTCTCTCGGACACTTTTTATGTCGAGGTCCCCGGCACAGGCAGGGACGATATCCTGCTGCGCACCCATACCTCGCCGGTGCAGGTAAGGGTCATGGAATCGACCCCGCCTCCCCTCTACGTCATCGCGCCCGGCAAAGCCTACCGGCGCGACGTCCCCGATGCCACCCATACCCCCATGTTCCACCAGGTGGAGGGGCTGGCGGTGGACGAGTATATAACCATGGGGGACCTCAAGGGGACCCTGGAGCTGTTCGCGAAGCGTATGTTCGGGGAGGAGCGCGACGTGCGCTTCCGCCCCCACTTCTTCCCCTTCACCGAGCCCAGTGCAGAGGTGGACATATCCTGCAATATTTGCGGCGGCAGCGGCTGCCGGGTCTGCGGCGGGACGGGCTGGCTGGAGATCCTTGGCTGTGGCATGGTCGATCCCAGCGTCTTCGGATACGTGGGATACGACCCCGAGAGGATAAGCGGCTTCGCTTTCGGCATGGGGGTCGAACGCATCGCCCTGCTCAAGTACGGGGTGCCGGATATTAGATACTTCTTCGATAACGACCTGCGCCTGCTCAGGCAGTACTAGGGGTGACAGAGATGCGGATTTCACTGGATTGGCTGCAGGATTACGTAGATCTGACCGTCGAGCCCGAGGAATTGGCGGAGATGCTAACCGCTTCCGGGACCGCGGTTGAGGGTATCGAGCACCTGGGTGAAGAGCACGAACACTTCATCGTGGGGCACGTGCTGGAGGTTAAGTCCCACCCTTCCGCCGACAGGCTGTCCCTGTGCCGGGTGGACGTAGGCGGCGAGGTGGCCGATATCGTGTGCGGGGCCCCCAACGTCAGGGCGGGGATCTACTCGCCGGTGGCGCCTCCGGGGTCCAGGCTGCCCGACGGCACCGTCATCAAGGAGGCCAAGATACGCGGCTTCGCATCGCGGGGCATGCTCCTCTCCGAGATGGAGCTGGGCATCTCCGAGGAGGCGGCCGGGATCATGCTGCTGGAGGGTGAACCGACTGCCGGCACGAGGCTCTCCGACGTGCTGGGGATGCGGGATACAGTCCTCGACCTTGAGGTGACCCCCAACCGGCCTGACTGTCTCTGCATGCTGGGGGTGGCCCGTGAGGTCGCGGCGCTCACCCGCCAGAAAACTAGATATCCGGTCTTCGCGCTGCATGAGGCGGGAGCCCCCGCGGCGGAGGAGGTTAAAGTGGAGATCAACGATGGCGCGTTGTGCTCCCGTTATGCGGCGCGGGTCATCGAGGGCGCAAAGATCGGCCTCTCTCCATGGTGGATGCGGCGCAGGCTGCAGTCCGCCGGGGTGAGGCCCATAAGCAACGTGGTGGACGTGACCAACTATGTCATGCTGGAGCTGGGCCAGCCCCTGCACGCTTTCGATCTCGACCTGGTAAAGCAGGGTCATATAATCGTCAGGCGGGCGGAGGACGGCGAAGTGATGACGACCCTCGACGGCGTGGAACGGAAACTCACCTCGGGCGACCTCCTCATCTGCGACCCCTCCGGACCGGTGGCCATGGCCGGGGTGATGGGCGGGGAGAACACCGAGGTGGGAGGCGGCACCACCCGGGTGCTGCTGGAATCCGCCCATTTCGACCCCGCAAACATCATGCGCACCTCACGGGTGCACGACCTTCCCTCCGAGGCCTCCTACCGTTTCGAGAGGGGAGTGGACCCGAGCGGTTGCGTGCGCGCGGCGGACCGTGGCGCATTCCTCATGCAGGAACTGGCGGATGGCGTGGTAAGGCCCGGAGCTGTGGACGCGCGCGCCAGGGTCATCGACCCGGTTCTTCTAAGGATTAGGAACAACCGTACAGCCAGGCTCATCGGAATCGAGCTGGCAAGCGATGAGACGGCTGCGTTCCTGGGTTCCATCGACCTGGAGGTGATAGGGACGGAGGAGACCGGCGACGATACGGTGCTCACGGTGGAGGTACCTACCTTCCGCCCCGACCTGGAGAGGGAGATCGACCTGGTTGAGGAGGTGGCCCGCCTCTACGGTTACGACCGCATAGAGCCCACCCTGCCGCGGACGTCTTCGAACCTAGGTTGCCTCACCCCGCGGCAGGTAAAGCGCCGGGAGATCGCGGGGGTGCTCTCCGGCATGGGCCTGCACGAGGCGGTCACCCTGGCCTTCATATCTCCACGCTGGCTCGAGATACTGGATCCTGCAGGTGTTCACCTGCCCATGGAACGCGTGCGGCTGCGCAACGCCATCAGTGATGAGATGTCGGTGATGCGGCCTTCGCTGCTGCCAGGGCTGATGGAGGCGGTCTGTTTCAACCTCAACCGGCGCGTGATGGACGTTCACCTCTTCGAGCTGGGGAGGGTGTTCCTGCCCTATGACGGGGAGGACCTGCCACGTGAGCCGGAGAAGCTGGGCTTCGCCCTGGCCGGCAGGTGGCTACCCAAGCAGTGGGACCGGGAAGCCGAGGACTCCGGCTTCTTCGCCGCCAAGGGGATGCTGGAGGCGCTGGCGTCTTCACTCCATGTTCAGGGATTATCCCTGCGCAGGGCAAAAATGCCTTTCCTGCACCCCTCGCAATCCTGCGCCGTGAGCATAGGTGGACTAGATGCGGGTTACCTGGGCCTGATCCACCCCGGCGTCGCGGAGAAGGCCGACCTGCCCCCCGAAACGGCGGTGATGGAGATCGATCTCGAGCTCCTGATCTTGGCAGCGCAGACCGCTTCTCCCTACCAGGACATACCGCGTTTCCCTTCTATCCAGATGGACCTCGCTATCGTGGTGGGAGAGGGCATCGATGCGCTGGAGGTCGAGGAGACCATCCGGGGAGCCGGGGGAGAACTGCTGCGCGAGGTGCGCCTCTTCGACCTCTACCGCGGGGAGCAGCTCGAGGCGGGGCAAAAGAGCCTGGCCTACAGTCTTTCCTTCTACGCCCTTGACCGCACCCTGCGGGACGAGGAAACGCGCGATGCGTACGATACCATCGTAACCGCCCTGGACCGCAAGCTGGGGGCCCGTCTGCGCTAGGGTCAGGCTTCTTGTCTGTTGCATTCAAGCAAAGCCATCTACCAGGACATCAGTGGCGTGAATGCAAGAGACAAGACCTGACCCTCAGACGGAAAGAGAGCGTCGGCCCTGGTAGCTCGGGTCAGCTATGTCGTTCGGTGAATTATAGATCCAACCTCAATCTTATGTAATGGCGACTGGGGCCAGTATAAATGCTGGCCCACACCCTACGGGGAAAAGACGGAGCGATGCGGGAAGACCTGCGGGCTACTGGTCGTGGCGTAAGTATTGCTTAATGGCGACTGGGGCCATTATCGGGGTCAGATGCGAGCCCTACTGCGACTTGTTGTACCTGGCCATCAGGTGGGATTTGCGGTTGGCGGCGTTGTTCTTGTGGATGATGCCGTCGCTGGCCGCCTTGTCCAGCGCCTTTATGGCCTTGTTCAGATACACTTCGCCTTCGTCGCGATTGCCGCGCTGCATGGCCTCGTCGAACTGCTTGATATAGGTCTTTATCTCCGACTTGCGCGACTTGTTGCGCACACGCCTCTTCTCCGCCTGCCTCATGCGCTTTTCCTGCTGCTTGATATTGGGCAAGATTACTCCCTCCTTTCCACAAACAGAGCAAATTGTAGCATATCAGCACACTTATGCACACCCACACTCGCTTGCTAATGTGCGATAATGACCGAGGTGTATATATATGGAGGAAAAAAGGGTACGGAATTTCTGTATCATCGCGCATATCGATCACGGTAAATCGACGCTGGCGGACAGGTTTCTGGAGATAACGCACACGGTGCCGCAGCAGATGATGGCGGACCAGTACCTGGACCGCATGGACCTGGAGCGCGAGCGCGGTATAACCATCAAGGCGCAGGCGGTGCGCATGCTCTACGCACCCGCCGGGGAGAGCGAGTGCCAGCTCAACCTCATCGATACCCCTGGCCACGTCGATTTCTCCTACGAGGTCTCGCGCAGCCTGGCCGCCTGCGAGGGTGCGGTGCTGCTGGTGGATGCCTCGCAGGGAGTGGAGGCGCAGACGGTGGGGAACGCCTACCTCGCGGTGGAGGCGGGACTGACGGTGATCCCCGTGGTCAACAAGATCGACCTGCCCTCCGCGGATTACGATGACAGCGCCATGGAGCTGGCGGACCTCCTCGGTATCGATCCCAGCGACGTGACGGCGGTCTCCGCCAAAACGGGTGAGGGGGTGGAGGAGCTCCTGATGGAGATCATCCGGCTCGTTCCGCCCCCCCGGGCAGAGACCGGGCTGCCCCTGCGCGCCCTGGTCTTCGACTCAGCCTACGATGTCTACCGCGGCGTGGTCGCCTTTGTGCGCGTGGCGGAGGGAGTGGTTAAGAAGGGCATGAAAGCCCGCTTCATGGTCGCGGGGACGGCGGTGGAGATAGACGAGGTGGGCTATTTCTCCCCGGATATGATCTCCACAGGCAGCCTGGAGGCGGGAGAGGTGGGCTACATCATCACCGGGATAAAGGACGTTACCAGGATCAAGGTCGGGGATACGGTAACCGGCAGGGACGAACCCGCCGACCAGCCCCTCCCGGGTTACCTGGAGCCGAAGCCCATGGTCTTCGCGGGGATATACCCGGTGGATTCCGACGATTTCGGCGATGTGGGCGACGCCCTGGAGAAGCTGAAACTGAACGATGCCTCCCTGACCTTCGCCAAGGAGACCTCCAAGGCGCTGGGTTTTGGTTTCCGCTGTGGGTTCCTGGGCCTTCTGCATATGGAGATCGTGCAGGAGCGCCTGGAGAGGGAATATGGACTCGAACTGGTAATAACGGCCCCCAACGTCGTCTACGAGGTGGAGGAGCGGGGGGGAGAGGTATCTTTTGTACGCAACCCCTCCGATATGCCGGACATGGGGACGCTTACCGAGATACGCGAGCCTTACGTACAGGCCACCATACTGGTCCCGCCCGATTACATGGGCGCCATGCTCGAGCTGGTCAAGGAGAGGAGGGGCATCTACCAGGACATGGTCTATCTCTCCGGTCGCCGGGTGGAGATACGCTGCCGCCTGCCCCTGGCGGAGATCGTGGTCGATTTCTACGACCAGCTCAAGTCACACAGCCGGGGATATGCCTCTCTGGATTACGAGCATATCGGGTTCCTGCCGGGAAACCTGGTGAAGTTGGACATCCTCATCAACTCGGAACCCGTCGATGCTTTCTCCTCCATCGTGGAGAGAGGCCGTGCATACGTTTATGGCCGGCGCATCACCGAGAGCCTGCGCAAGCTTATCCCCCGCCAGCTCTTCGACGTCCCGGTGCAGGCGGCCATCGGCGGGAGGGTAGTGGCGCGGGAGACCATCAAGGCCAAGCGCAAGGACGTGCTCGCCAAGTGCTACGGCGGGGACATCACCAGGAAGAAGAAGCTGCTGCAGAAGCAGAAAGAGGGCAAGAAAAGGATGAAGATGGTTGGGAGAGTGGAGATACCCCAGGAGGCCTTCATCTCAGCCCTGAGGGCGACCAGAGAGGAGACAGGCAAGTGAGGCTCTATATACACTGGCCTTTCTGTATGTCGCGCTGCTCCTATTGCGATTTCAATTCCCGGGCGGGCGCGAGCCGCCACATGCGCGCCTATATGGAAGCGCTCCTGGCGGAACTTGATACCTGGTCGTCCCTACTGGGAGAGGAGAACAAGCGGCTGCTCTCCATCTACCTGGGGGGAGGCACGCCCTCCACCCTGAGGGGCACGGAAGTATCCGAGCTCCTGGAAGAGGTGCATGCACGGTTCGAAATTGCGGAAGGGGCCGAGGTCACGCTGGAGGTAAACCCTTCCACCTGGGCCGCGGGGGATTTCGCCGCCGCGTGCGCGGGGGGAGCGAACCGTATCAGCATCGGCGTGCAATCGCTGCACGATCCCGCCCTGGGACTTCTGGGGAGGGCCCACGACGCCGCGGCCGCCCTGGAAGCGGTGGAAAACGCGCTGAGGGCCGGTCCCGCCTCCGTATCGGCGGACCTGATCTACGGCTTGCCGGGGATGGACACAGAGATGTTACTGGGCTCCCTTCAGCGAGTATTCGACGCGGGGGCCCAACACATAAGCCTTTACGCTTTGACCCTCTCCAAGAGGTCTTTACTCTACCGAACCCTGCAAAATGGTGGGCCGAATCTTCCCGCAGAGGACGAGGTGGCGGACGAGTACCTGGCGGCATGCGAGGTCCTGGACGTCGCCGGGTTCGAACAATACGAGATCTCGAACTTCTGCCTGCCCGGGCACCACAGCCGCCATAACCTGGGCTATTGGAACAGGGAGGATTACCTGGGGGTGGGGGCCGGGGCCCACTCGTGCATCGGGAACTGGCGATTTCACAACACCTCCTCACTCCTCGCCTACATACGAGTTGCCGGGGAAGGCCGCCTCGCCTGGGAAGGTTGGGAGCACATCGACGCGTCGGGCCGGCGCGAGGAGGAGATCATGCTGGGCCTCAGGACCTCGCTGGGAGTGCCCGAGGGCGCCCTGAACGCGGGCGGGAACCACCTCGACGACCTGGAGGACCTGGGTTTACTGCGCGTATCCAGTGGTCGCGTCCGACTGACCAGACAGGGGATGATGGTATCCAACGCCTTGATCACTGAATTGCTGCCCGCTTGACGCGCGGTCGCGTATACCGATAACGTGGTATGGGGGTAGCACTCTAAGGAGGAGAGTGCTAATGCTAGATAAAAGACAACAGAAGATACTGAAGACGGTGGTCTACAGATTCATCACTACCGGGGCGCCGGTAGGATCGAAGTCCCTTGCCCAGAGCCTCAACCTGGGCGTGAGCGCGGCCACCATCCGCAACGAACTGAGCAAGCTCGAGGGCATGGGATACCTCTTCCAACCCCATACCTCGGCGGGCAGGGTCCCGACCGACCTTGGTTACCGCTTCTACGTGGACAGCCTCAGCGGTCGCACGCGATTGCGGGAGGAGGAGAAGAGCGCCATCGTCACCCTCTTCTCCCACAAGACCAGGGAGTTGGAGAACTTGCTGCAGGAGACCAGTACTCTGCTATCGCGCCTCACCAGCGCGGCCGCCATGGTTATAGCCCCGCGCCTGCGCCGCAACACCATCAAGCACGTGGACCTGGTGAACCTGGCCGAGGACGTCATCCTGCTGGTGATCATCACGGATACCGGCCGCGTGGAGAAGAAGCTGATAGATGTGAAGGATACGGACGAGATCATAGACCTCGAGGAGATACAATCGTTCCTCAACCGCAACTTGCAGGGCAAAGGCCTGGAGAAAATATCGGACCTGACGCTCCACCGCGACCTGCGGGCCTTGAGGTCGCCCGCGCTGGCCGCCAGGGTGATCTCCGCGATCAGGGACATCCTCTCCGAGGAGGAGTACGAGAAGGTATACGTCGGGGGCACGGTGAACCTGATGCGCTACCTGGACACCGAGGGATTGAAGAAGATCGAGGGCCTGCTCGAGCACTTCGAGGAACAATACTTTCTCCTCAACATGCTCAACGAGGCACTGGGATCGAATGAACTGCTGGTGCGCATCGGGGACGAGAACCTCTATAAGGAACTGCAGTCGTTCAGCCTCATCGCGACGCCCTACGCCATCGGAGAGGAGATGGTGGGGACGGTTAGCGTGCTCGGTTCTACGCGCATGGACTACGCCCGCGTCATACCGACGGTTGATTTCATCGCCAAGTCCCTCAGCCACACACTGGAGATGCTCAGAGGTTAGGGGAGTATTCAAACTGCCATGAAGGATTATTACGACACACTCGGCGTTTCCCGCGGTGCCGACCAGGAGGAGATAAGGAGCGCCTACCGGCGCCTGGCGCGGCTCCATCATCCCGATGTGAGCGAGGAGGATGGGGATAAGGGTGACCGCTTCAAGGAGATAAGCCAGGCTTACGAGGTCCTCGGCGATGCGGAGAGAAGGCGCCGGTACGATATGTTCGGGGACGAGGGGGCCTCGGCGTCACCGTTCGGAGACGCCATGGGCGGTTTCGGGAGCCCCTTCGGCGATATCTTTAACATCTTCTTCGGGAGGGGACAGGCACGCTCTCCCCATGCGCCGCGGCGCGGGAGCGACCTCCTGGCGGTTATAGAGTTGACTCTGGCGGAGGCCTATGCGGGGAGGTCGCGCGAGATCGAACTGCCGCGGCATGAGACCTGCGTAGACTGCGGGGGCACGGGATTGGCGAAAGGATACGGCCACGACCTCTGTCCGGATTGTGGGGGCGAGGGAAGGTCGGTGCACACGCGGCGCAGCGCCTTCGGGACCTTGTCGTCCACCACCACATGCCGACGCTGTGGCGGCTCGGGTGAGATAAATACCCATCCCTGTCCCGCATGTGAGGGGCAGGGCGCCACGCGCATCGTCGACAAGATCGAGGTCAACATTCCGGCGGGAGTGGACGAAGGGGACCGCATCCGCCTGGCGGGACGCGGCGAGGCGGGGCACATGGGCGGCCCGAGCGGTGACCTTTACGTTGAGATCAGGGTGGGAGAACACGAGACTTTCACCCGCCACGGCAAGGACCTCCACGCCCTGGTGAGCGTAAATATATCGGAGGCCGCTCTAGGCACCGATATTGACGTCCCGACGCTGAACGGCGAAGAGGGGCTCCACATCCCAGCGGGAAGCCAGCCTGGGGAGGTCTTCAGGCTGCGTGGCAAGGGCATGCCGGGAGTGCGCTCCCGCGGCAACGGGGACCTGTATCTGATCCTGGAGGTGCGGGTGCCGAAAAAGCTCACCGCGGAGCAGAAGAAGTTGATGAAGGAATTCCAGCGCATCGAGTCCGAGAAGAAGGACTCGCTCGGTATTGTCGGACGCCTGCGTAAGGCGATAAGGCAGGATTATTGACCACCGCAAGGTTCTATATTCCCTCTGATGCTCTCCAGGCAGGGCGAGTGAGCCTCGAGGGCGAGGACCATCACCACGCCAGCAGGGTGCTCCGGATGAAGTCCGGGGAGATCGTCGTGCTCCTGGATGGAAAAGGGACGGTTGGGCACGGTACCGTCCTCGCTATCGACTCTACACATACCATGATCGAAATCGAAAGCACTCGAAAAGAGTCGGAACCGCGACCTCTCCTCCATCTTTTCCAGGGGCTTCCCCACGGCACCAAGATGGACGACGTTGTGCATTGGGGGGTGGAACTGGGAGCGGCGTCGCTGGTGCCCTTCCTCAGTTCGCGTACCGGTTCCGTGGACGCGCCACTGGAAAGACGCGTTCGCAGGTGGAGCAGGATAGCTCTGGAGGCCTCGCGGGTCGCCGGCCGCGCCTATCTTCCGGAAGTCACCGAGGTTAAGACGTGGCAAGAGGCCGTGGACCACCTTCGCGGCATGGACACGGTGGTCTTCGCAGACGAGGCGGGGGGCGAGAGGCCTGCGAAAGCATTGTCAGAACCGAGACCGGACCAACTCGGGCTGGTCGTCGGACCGGAGGGAGGCTTTACGGATGCGGAGAGGGAGAGCCTGGCACAAGTGGGCGCGATTGCGGTCACCCTGGGCGACACCGTGCTGCGCACCGAGACAGCCGGGATGGTCCTGCTGGCGGCGGTAAGATGCTATTATGGATTACTTTAAGGTCGAGCATGGCTAAGGTAGCGATATTCACTATCGGGTGCAAGGTAAACCAGGCAGAGAGCTACGAGCTGAAGGCGGGCCTTGTGGAGTCCGGCCATACCATCGTCTGCGATGCGGCTTCGGCCGATCTTTGCGTGGTAAATACCTGTACGGTAACGGCGGAAAGCGACCGCAAGTGCCGAAAATTGCTGCGAGCGCTGGCAAAGAGGGGCGCGTCGTCAATTGTGGCCGCGGGATGCTACGCGGAAGTGAACTCTCAAGACCTGGAAGGGATGCCCGACGTGGTAAGGATTATCCCTAACGCCCGCAAGGATAACTGGCTGGCAGAGGTACTCTCCCTCCTCCCCGAGGGCCAAGGCGGGGACGCAGAGCCGATACCGGGCAGGGAACGCGCATTCATTAAAGTGCAGGACGGATGCGAGCGGGGTTGCTCGTATTGCATCGTGCCGCGCGCCAGGGGGCCGGAGAGGTCACGCCGGCCCGCAGAAGTACTGCAGTGCGTGTCGAAACACCTGGCGGAGGGGGTGGAGGAAATTGTCCTCTGCGGCGTCAACCTCGGGCGGTATGACAGGGGTGCCGGGAAGGACCTGGCTTACCTGGTGCGCGAGGTCCTCGAGGCCGGAGAAGGATTCCGGATAAGGATGAGCTCCATCGAGCTCGAGGACCTGCGCATGGACTGGGTAAAGGATTGGTCGCGGCAACCGCGTCTGTGCCCGCACCTGCACCTGCCGCTGCAGAGCGGCGACACGGATATCCTGCGAGCCATGGGCCGTGGATACGGCGCCCAGGATTTCCTTGACGTGGTGGAACGCGTGCGCGGTGCCTGGCCGCGTGCCGCCCTCACCACCGAGGTCATCGTGGGCTATCCCGGGGAGAGCGATGCGGCCTTTCGCAACACCGTGGAGGTGCTAACGCTGATGCGGCCGGCGAGGGTTCACGTCTTCCGCTTCTCGGCGCGCCCGGGCACGGCAGCCTGGAACAGCGGCGCGGAGATAGTCCCCGGAAGCATGGAAGAGAGATCAGGGATATTGCGCGGGTTGGCGGAGGAATGGCGATTGGAGTACATTGAGGAGCGCAGGGGAGAGCTGCGGGATATGCTGGTGGAGAAAGTGGTGCGCACTGGGGGTAAAAAGGCGGCGCTGGGAACCACCGAAGATTATATAAAGGGGACGGCGTACGGCCTGCACCCCGACGTCAAACCGGGAAACACTGTACGGGTCGAGATACGCGGCCTGGAGGGCGGTAGAGCTCTTTTGGAGGCGACAGCACCATGAGGGCGGGATTGGCAGGACGGAGAGGTCCTGTGCGAGAATGGACTCAAGGAGGATGAGCATGGACGATTGTATCTTCTGCACGATAGCCGCGGGCAAGATGGATGCGGACATCCTCTACGATGACGATGAGGTCATCGTCTTTCGCGACATCAATCCTCAGGCTCCGGTGCATTTCCTGGTGGTGCCCAAAAGGCATATCGTCTCCGCCCTCGACCTGACCCAGGACGATGCCGGGCTGATCTACAAGATCTTCGATGTCGTCAGGAAGGTGGCCGAGGCGGAGGATATTGCGGCAAGCGGGATGCGCATCCTGACCAACGTGGGGAGGGCAGCAGAACAGATAGTGCTGCACCTCCACTTCCACGTCCTGGGCGGGAGGGGACTGCACTGGCCGCCGGGATGATGCTCGGTATAACGAGCGTGGGCAAGCAAACTCGGGAGGGATGAACACGGAGGGTTCCGGACAGGGAGAACTGAAGATACTGGTACCAGGCAGCCAGCCCATGGTGAGCCTGCTGGGAGAGCGCGACGAGCTCTTAAAAATAGTCGAAAAGGCCTTCAAGAGCTCCATTATGGTGCGGGGGAATGAGATAACCATACGCGGCGATGCCGGCGAGCTTGAGACCATTGGCATACTCTTCGAGGAACTGCTCGAACTCCTCAGCTCCGGCATGGCCTTGAGCGCGGACAGCGTGGAGAAGGCCATCGAGATGATCACCGACGAGGGGGA
>Ga0209254_10001694_pt1 | contig 19912 bp, 29 predicted proteins | sample FrelakmetDIP11DI_FD_187148 | JGI IMG/M metagenome (GOLD analysis project Ga0209254, IMG submission 187148) | Freshwater lake sediment microbial communities from the University of Notre Dame, USA, for methane emissions studies - DIP11 DI (SPAdes)... | ecosystem: Environmental > Aquatic >...
CGAAAGAAAACCGGCAAGTCAACGAGGCGAGGTTCTGCAAGTGCCACGTTCAGTAAGAAAGGGACCCTTTGTGGACCACCACCTGGCGAAGAAGGTGGAAGAGGCGGTCGCACAAAACAGCAAGAGGCCCATCAAGACCTGGTCGCGCCGCTCCTTGGTGCTGCCCGACATGGTGGGCCTGACGATCGCGGTCCACAACGGGCGGCAGCACGTGCCGGTGCTCGTCAACGAGAACATGATCGGTCATAAGCTCGGCGAGTTTGCCCTGACCCGGACCTATCGGGGTCACGCCGCCGACAAGAAGGCTAAAAAGAAGTAACCGGGAAGCGAGAGATGCGAGCCGAAGCAACACTGAAACATGCCCGAATCTCGGCCCAAAAGGCGCGTCTGGTCGCCGATCTGATCCGCGGGCAGCGGGTCGAGCAGGCCCTCAACACCCTGAGCTTCAGCACCAAGAAGGGCGCTGGCCTGGTCAAAAAGGTGCTGGAATCGGCCATTGCGAACGCCGAGCACAACGCGGGTGCGGACGTCGACGAGCTGAAGGTCGAGTCCATCCAGGTCAACGAGGGGCCGACCATGAAGCGCATCATGCCGCGTGCCAAGGGCCGCGCGAATCGCATCATGAAACGGACCAGCCACATTACCTTGACGGTCGCGGAAGCCTAAGGGGAGCAGGGGACCAGCATGGGACAGAAAGTTCATCCAAACGGTTTCCGCCTTGGCATCGTCAAGGACTGGACCTCCAAGTGGTACGCCAACACCCGGGATTATGCCGAGCTGCTCAACAAGGACATGGCGGTGCGCACCTTCCTGAAGAAGGAGTTGGCCAACGCCTCGGTGAGTCGTATCCAGATCGATCGGCCGGCCAAGAACGCCCACATCACCATCCATACGGCGCGACCCGGGGTAGTGATCGGCAAGAAGGGCGAGGACATCGATAAGCTGCGCGCCAAGGTCTCCGGCATGCTCGGCATCCCGGTGCATATCAGCATCGAGGAGATCCGCAAGCCCGAGCTGGACGCTCAGCTGGTGGCGGAGGGGATTGCCCAGCAGCTCGAGCGGCGCATCATGTTTCGTCGCGCCGTCAAGCGAGCCCTGCAAAACACCATGCGACTCGGTGCCGAGGGCATCAAGGTGAGTGTCGCGGGTCGGCTGAACGGCGCGGAGATCGCGCGCACCGAGTGGGCTCGGGAGGGTCGCGTCCCACTGCACACGCTACGCGCGGACATCGACTATGGCTTCGCCGAGGCGCGTACGACCTACGGGGTGCTTGGCGTCAAGGTGTGGATCTTCAAGGGCGAAGTCTTCGGCGACCAGGCGGCTGAAGAGCCGGCCCCTAAGGCCGCCCCCAAATCCGCGCCGAGATCGGCGGGGGCGAGGGCTTAAACCATGCTGCAACCGAAACGTACCAAGTTCCGTAAGCAACAGACCGGGCGTAACCGGGGGCTGGCCCAAAGCGGCAATCGCATCAGCTTCGGCGAGTTCGGACTCAAGGCCACGGGACGCGGTCGCCTGACCGCCCGGCAGATCGAGGCCGCGCGCCGGGCCATCAACCGGCGGGTCAAGCGCGGGGGAAAGCTGTGGATTCGTGTCTTCCCGGACAAGCCCGTATCCAAGAAGCCGCTGGAGGTCCGCATGGGCAAGGGCAAGGGCAACGTCGAATACTGGGTGGCCCTGATCCAGCCGGGCAAGGTCCTCTACGAGATCGAGGGCGTCAGCGAGGAGCTCGCGCGCGAGGCCTTCGGGCTCGCGGCGGCCAAGCTGCCCATCCAGACCACCTTTGAGAAGCGGACGATTCTGTGATGAAGGCGAAAGAGCTTAGGTCCAGCGACGTCGCGGGGCTGCAGAAGCAGCTCGAAGACCTGCTGCGCGAGCAGTTCAATCTGCGCATGCAGCGGGGGGTGGGGCAGCTGACGCGCCCCTCCCGGATGAAGGCGGTGCGCCGGGATATCGCCCGGGTCAAGATGGTGATGGCTGAGATGAAGGCGGGGCCCAGGTCATGAGTGACGAAACCAAGGTCAATCGAACCCTCACGGGTCGGGTGGTGAGCAGCGCAATGGACAAGACCGTCACCGTGCTGGTCGAGCGGCGTGTGAAGCACCCCCTCTACGGGAAGTTCATGCGTCGTTCCACCAAGATCCACGCCCACGACGAGGCCAACGCCTGTGGTCAAGGGGATTTGGTGCGGGTGGAGCAATGCCGCCCGCTCTCCAAGACGAAGTCTTGGCGCCTGATCGAGATCGTCGAGAAGGCCCAGTGAATGGCAGCGCCCGGGCGCTACGGTCATCCCCCCCGTCCCGACCACTCCGTAGTTAGGTGAAAGAATCATGATTCAGATGCAGACCAATCTGAGCGTCGCCGACAACAGTGGCGCCCGGAGCGTCATGTGCATCAAGGTGCTCGGCGGCTCCCACCGGCGCTACGCGGGCATCGGCGATGTCATCAAGGTGACCGTCAAGGATGCCATCCCCCGGGGCAAGGTGAAGAAGGGCGATGTCTTCAACGCCGTGGTGGTGCGCACGCGAAAGGGGGTGCGCCGCCCGGATGGCTCCCTGATCCGTTTCGACGGAAATGCCGCCGTCCTGTTGAACAATCAGCTGCAGCCGATCGGTACCCGCATCTTTGGTCCCGTGACTCGCGAGCTGCGCGGGGAGCGCTTCATGAAGATCATCTCGCTGGCCCCGGAAGTGCTGTAAGGAGATCAATCATGAGAAAGATCAGGAAAGGTGACGACGTCGTGGTCATCACCGGGAAGGACAAAGGGAAGCGCGGGACCGTGCTGCGGGTGCTCGACGAAGGCCATGTGCTGGTCGAGAACGTCAACATGGTTAAGAAGCATCAGAAGCCCAACCCCCAGAAGGGGGTGGCCGGTGGGATCATCGACAAGGAGATGCCGTTGCACCGGTCGAATGTTGCCCTCTACAACCCGCAGAAAGGCGGGGCGGATCGGGTCGGCATCAAGGTCCTGGAGGACGGTCGTAAGGTGCGTGTGTTCCGATCGAATGGCGAAGTGGTCGATCTCTGACCGCACGTATCCGGCCCCAGGTGACAGTGAGTTAAGCGAAATGTCCAGATTACAGACCGTATACCGCGAACGCATCGTGGGGGAGCTGAAGGAGCGTTTCCGCTACCACAGCGTGATGCAGGTGCCGCGCATCGAGAAGATCACCCTCAACATGGGCGTGGGTGAGGCCATTGCCGACAAGAAGGTGATGGATAACGCCGTCTCGGACCTGCGGGCCATCGCTGGGCAGCAGCCGATCGTAACGAAGGCGCGTCTGTCGGTCGCGGCGTTCAAGATCCGCGAAGGCTGGCCCATCGGCTGTAAGGTGACCCTGCGGCGGGAGCGGATGTACGAATTTCTGGATCGACTGATCAACGTGGCCATACCACGCATTCGCGATTTTCGTGGACTCAGCGCCAAGTCGTTCGATGGCCGGGGCAATTACTCCCTGGGGGTGAAGGAGCAGATCATGTTCCCAGAGATCGATTACGACAAGATCGATGCGTTGCGGGGACTGGATATCACCATCACCACCTCGGCGCGAACCGACGAGGAAGGGCGGGCGCTCCTCGAGGCCTTTAACTTCCCGTTCCGGACCTGAGCTGGACCCCGAGCGGAACAGAGAGCGGATTAGTAAACGGGAAAATCGAGAGCATGGCCAAAACCAGCATGATTGAGCGCGACCGTCGTCGCACCGAGGTGGCCGTCAAATACGCCGCCAAGCGCACCGCCCTGAAGGCGATCATTAAGAACCGTAAGTCGAGTCCAGAACAGATCGACGAGGCGCTGCTGAAGTTGCAGAAACTCCCGCGAGATGCAAGCCCCACGCGCCAGCGGCGTCGCTGTCAGGTGAGCGGGCGTCCCCACGGGGTCTATCGGAAATTCGGGCTCTCGCGCAACAAACTGCGCGAGGCCGTGATGCGCGGCGATGTGCCGGGCGTCGTCAAGGCGAGCTGGTAGGCTCCCTGCCCGGGATCCGTCCGGGTTCCTTCAATCCAATGGGTATCGCACCGCGACGGTGGTCTGACCCGGAGAACGCACCATGAGTATGTCGGATCCGATTGCGGACATGCTGACCCGCATCCGCAACGGACAGCAAAGGGGAAAGGTCACCATTGTGATGCCGTCCTCGAAGCAGAAGGTCGCCCTGGCCAATCTGTTGAAGGAGGAGGGCTACATCTCCGACGCGGCCGTCGAAACCAACGGCGGCAAGGCCGAGCTGTCCATCAAGCTGAAGTACTACCGCGGCAAGCCGGTCATCGAGTTGTTGAAGCGCGTGTCCCGGCCTGGGCTGCGCATCTACCGCAGCCAGGATGCCCTACCCAAGGTGTGGGGCGGCCTCGGCATCGCGATTGTCTCCACCTCCAAGGGGATGATGACTGACCGTGCCGCCCGTCAGGCGGGTCACGGCGGTGAAATCATCGCCCTCGTCGCCTAGGGGGGAGTCATGTCACGTGTAGCTAAGGCTCCAATTGCCCTGCCCAAGGGCGTGAGTGTCGAGATCGCGGGCCAGGACGTCAGGGTCAAAGGTCCCAAGGGTGCCTTGGGGTGGACCCTGCACCCGACCGTCGCGGTCGTGCAGGAGGAGGGCGTCCTCAAGGTGTCGCCCGTCGAGGGCCAGGAGAACGCCTGGGCGATGGCGGGCACCACGCGTGCCTTGCTCAACAACATGGTCGTGGGTTGCGGCACCGGGTTTCAGCGCAAGCTGACCCTGGTGGGCGTCGGTTACCGCGCCCAGGCCAAGGGTCAGGTCCTGAGCCTCAGTCTGGGGTTCTCCCACCCGGTGGATTACCCGGTACCTGAGGGCATCACCGTGGAGACGCCGACCCAGACGGAGATTCTGGTCTCCGGCGCGGACCGCCAGCGGGTGGGACAAGTGGCCGCGGAGATCCGTGGCTACCGGCCCCCGGAGCCCTACAAGGGCAAGGGCGTGCGTTACGCGGACGAAGACGTCCTCCGCAAAGAAGCCAAGAAAAAGTAAGGGGTTCGAGCAATGGACAAGAAACAAGCACGGCTGCGCCGGGCGGCGCGAACGCGGGCCAAGATCCGCGAGCAGGGCGCCTTTCGGCTCTGCGTCTACCGCACGCCGCGTCACATCTACGCCCAGGTCATCGCACCCGCGGGCGATCAGGTGGTGGCGAGCGCCTCGACCCTGGACAAGGAGCTTCGGGACACCATCGCCGGTCACAAGGGGAATGCCAGCGCCGCCGCGGCCATCGGCAAGGCGATCGCGCAGCGCGCCCTCACGGCCGGTGTGGAGCAGGTGGCATTCGATCGTTCCGGGTTCCGTTACCACGGGCGCATGAAGGCGCTCGCCGATGCGGCACGCGAGAACGGACTGAAATTCTAAGGGCATTCCTATGTCGAAATTCGATCCCAAGCCGGAGGCCGGCGACGACCTTCTGGAAAAGCTGGTGGCGGTCAACCGGGTCGCCAAGGTGGTCAAGGGGGGGCGCCAATTCGGCTTCGCCGCCCTCACCGTGGTGGGCGACGGCAAGGGCCGGGTGGGCTACGGCCGGGGAAAGGCGCGCGAGGTCCCGGTGGCCATTCAGAAGGCGATGGAGAGCGCCCGCAAGAACATGATCGACGTGAAGCTCAACGGCAGCACCCTCCAGTATCCCCTGCAGGGACGCCACGGGGCCGCGAAGGTCTTCATGCAGCCCGCCTCGGACGGCACCGGGATCATCGCCGGCGGGGCCATGCGGGCGGTCTTCGAGGTGCTCGGGGTGCAGAACGTGCTGGCCAAATGCATCGGCACCAACAACCCGATCAACGTGGTGCGTGCCACCGTCGCGGGCCTCACGAGGATGAGCGATCCCCAGGCAATCGCCGCCAAGCGTGGCAAGACCATCGAGCAGATCCTGGGGTAAGCCATGGCTGACAAGAAGACGATGAAGGTGAAGCTGGTGCGCAGCGTTTACGGGCGCCTGGACCGGCATAAGGCCTGCGTGCGCGGGCTCGGACTGCGGCGCATGCATCAGGTGGTGGAGGTGGAAGACACCCCCTGCACCCGAGGCATGGTGAACGCTGTGGCCTACATGGTGAAGGTCGTGGAGGAGTCCTGAGATGCGACTCAATGAGCTCATGCCCGATGTGGGCAGTAAGAAGGTTCCCAAGCGGGTGGGCCGTGGCATCGGTAGCGGGCTGGGCAAGACCGCCGGGCGCGGCCACAAAGGCCAAAAGGCCCGCGCCGGGGGCTTTCACAAGGTGGGGTTCGAGGGCGGTCAGATGCCCTTGCAGCGCCGCCTGCCCAAGGTCGGTTTCCGGTCGCGTAGCGCCCTGACCAAGTCGGAGGTTCGCCTCGGTGAGTTGGCGCGCGTTCGCGGCGACGTCGTGGATCTCGCCGCCTTGATCGAGGCAGGGGTGGTCAACCGCTCGACCACGAGCGCCAAGATCATCGCTTCGGGCGGCGTGAGCCGTGCCCTGACCATCCGCGGTGTCGGTGTCACCAAGGGGGCGCGGGCTGCCATCGAGGCCGCGGGCGGCTCGATCGAAGAACAGGTTGGGTAACGGTACGGAGGCTCCCGCGGATGGCTAAGAATGTGTCATCGATGGGTCAGGCCTTGGGCGGCATGGGACGTCTGACGGAGCTGCGTCAGCGCATTCTGTTCCTGGTGGGTGCCCTCCTGGTCTACCGGATCGGAACCTTCATCCCGGTTCCGGGTGTGAACCCCGAGGCACTGGCCATCCTGTTCGAGCAGAATCAGGGCTCAATCCTGGACATGTTCAACATGTTCTCGGGTGGGGCTCTTGAACGGGCGAGCTTGTTCGCCCTTGGCGTGATGCCTTATATCTCCGCCTCCATCATCGTCCAGCTGATGTCGTCGGTGATCCCCCAGCTCGAGCAGCTGAAGAAGGAGGGGGAGCAGGGACGCCGCAAGATCACCCAATACACGCGATACGGGACCGTCGTGCTCGCCACCTTCCAGGCGATCGGAATTTCCATGGCGTTGCAGGGCCAGACCGCCGGCGGATCGGCGCTGGTAAGCCATGCGGGCATTGGCTTCGTCTTCACCGCCGCCGTGTCCCTGGTCACGGGGACCATGTTCCTGATGTGGCTCGGCGAGCAGATCACCGAGCGGGGCATCGGTAACGGCATCTCGATGATCATCTTCGCGGGGATCGTGGCCGGACTGCCCAAGGCAGTGGGCGGGAGTCTCGAGTTGGTGCGCACCGGCGAGATGAACGCCCTGGCCGTGCTGGCCCTCTTCGCCCTGGTCCTCGCGGTGACCGCCTTCGTGGTGTTCGTGGAGCGGGGGCAGCGGCGCATCACGGTGAACTATGCCCGCCGTCAACAGGGCCGTAAATTGATGCAGGCCCAGAGCACGCACCTGCCCCTGAAGATCAATATGGCGGGAGTCATCCCGCCCATCTTCGCCTCGAGCATCATCCTGTTCCCCGGGACCCTGGGTCAGTGGTTCGGAAGCGATGAGCGTCTGCGCTGGCTCGCGGATATCACCGCTAAGCTCTCCCCCGGAGAGCCGATCTACGTGATCCTCTATGCCGCCGCGATCATCTTCTTCTGCTTCTTCTACACCGCGCTGGTGTTCAATGCGCGGGACACGGCCGACAACCTCAAGCGCTCCGGCGCCTTCATCCCGGGCATCCGTCCCGGTGAGCAGACGGCGCGCTATATCGACGGCGTCATGACCCGCCTCACGGCAGCGGGGGCCATCTACATTACCGCGGTGTGCCTGCTGCCCGAGTTCCTGATCGTCAGCTACAACGTTCCGTTTTATTTCGGCGGCACCTCACTGCTCATCGTGGTGGTGGTGGTCATGGACTTCATGGCTCAGGTGCAGGCCCATCTCATGTCGCATCAGTACGAGGGGCTCATGAAGAAGGCCAACCTCAGGGCGCCGGGTGCTGGATTGCTGCGTTGACGGGCGCCGAGAGTCTTAGGAGAGAACCATGAAAGTACGAGCATCGGTGAAGAAGCTGTGCCGAAACTGCAAGATCATTCGGCGCAATGGCACCGTGCGGGTCATCTGCAAGGACCCGCGCCACAAGCAGCGCCAGGGGTGAATCGATTCCTTGACCCCCGGATTTGCGTTGATATAATGCGCGGTTTACCGCTGAGCAACTAGGATAGAGGGTTCGGAACCATGGCCCGTATAGCCGGCGTCAACATCCCGGAAAAGAAACACGCCGTCATTGCGTTGACCGCGATCTACGGTATCGGTCGGGTGCGTGCGGGGGAGATCTGTGATGCCGCCGGGGTGCCGCGGGATACCAGGGTCCAGAGCCTGACCGAGGAAGAGGTCGACAAGCTGCGCACCGAGGTGGCGAGGTATTCGGTCGAAGGGGATCTTCGCCGTGAAGTCTCCATGAACATCAAGCGCTTGATGGATCTCGGCTGCAACCGCGGGATCCGTCATCGGCGCGGCCTGCCCCTGCGGGGTCAGCGTACCCGAACCAATGCGCGAACCCGCAAGGGCCCGCGTCGTCCAATTAAGCGATAAGGCCGCGCGAGCAGTGCGCACCGGCTGGTAAAGGCGAATGGCAAAACCGACTCGTACCGTCAAGAAGAAGATCCGCAAGCAGGTCGCGGATGGGGTTGCCCACATCCACGCTTCCTTCAACAACACCATCATCACCATTACGGATCGTCAGGGCAACGCACTTGCGTGGGCGACCTCTGGTGGCTCCGGTTTCCGAGGCTCGCGCAAGAGCACGCCCTTTGCGGCCCAGGTGGCTGCCGACAAGGCGGGGCAAATCGCCAAGGAGTACGGGTTGCGCAATCTGGACGTGAATGTGAAGGGGCCCGGGCCGGGCCGGGAGTCCGCGGTGCGGGCCCTGAACAACGCGGGTTTCAAGATCACCAGCATCACCGACGTGACGCCCATCCCGCACAACGGTTGCCGTCCGCCCAAGAAGCGGCGCGTCTAAGGGAGCGACAGAGCTATGGCACGTTACACAGGCCCCACCTGCAAGCTGGCTCGGCGCGAAGGCACGGATCTTTCGCTCAAGAGTCGTGCCCGGGCACTTGATACCAAGTGCAATCTGGAGAAACAGCCCGGCCAGGCGAGTGATCGCCGTCGCCGACTGTCCGACTACGGGGGGCAGCTGCGGGAAAAGCAGAAGGTCCGCCGGATTTATGGCGTGATGGAGCGTCAGTTCCGGAATTACTACAAGAAGGCCGCGCAAACCAAGGGCGCCACGGGTGAGAACCTGCTGCAGATGCTGGAGCGCCGGCTCGATAATGTCGTCTTCCGCATGGGCTTCGGATCGACCCGGGCCGAGGCCCGCCAGTTGGTGTCCCATAAGGGTATCCTGGTGAACGGTCGCTTGGTGAATATCCCGTCCTATACGGTGAGCGCCGAAGACCAGGTGGAGGTCCGCGAGGCGGCCAAAAAGCAGGTGCGGGTTCAGAACGCGCTGGCTTTGGCCGAGCAGTACGGCTTCCCCGACTGGGTCGAAGTGGATACCAAGGGGCTCAAAGGCGTGTTCAAGCGTGTCCCGGATCGTTCCGATCTGCCGGCCGACATCAATGAATCGCTGATCGTCGAGCTGTACTCCAAGTAAGGAGCTTCAAGGGGGTACTGAATGACAGACGCAATCGGCGAGTTTCTACGTCCGCGTATCGTCAAGGTTGAAGCGATCGAGGGTCATCCCAATCGCGCCAAGGTGTCCCTGGAACCCCTCGAGCGGGGGTTCGGGCACACACTAGGCAATGCCCTGAGGCGAGTCCTGCTCTCCTCCATGTCGGGCTGCGCGGTTACCGAGGTGGAGATCCAGGGCGTCCTGCACGAGTACACCACCCTGGCGGGTGTCCAGGAGGACGTTCTCGAGATCCTGCTAAACCTGAAGAACCTGGCGATCACCCTGAGCGGCAAAGACGAGGCTACCTTCGCGTTGAGCAAAAAGGGGCCTGGGCCCGTCCTGGCGGCCGATATCGATGTGGGACACGCGGGGGTCATTGCCAACCCCGAGCTGGTGTTGGCCAATCTGACGACCGACGACGAGCTCAGCATGACCTTGACCGTGCGGCGGGGGCTCGGGTACGAGCCGGCCACTCAGCGGGAACTGGAGGGCAGCGAGGACAGGCCCATCGGGCGGCTCCCGCTCGACGCCTCCTTCAGTCCGATCCGGCGGGTCGCCCTGGACGTACAGTCTGCACGCGTGGAGCAGCGTACCGATCTGGACCGACTGGTGATCGACCTGGAGACCAACGGCACCATCGATCCCAAGGCGGCCGTCCAGCGCTCGGCCCAGATCCTCCGGGATCAGCTGTCGAGCTTCGTGGCCCTGGAGGGGGCGCCGGTGCCGGAGGGCGTGACCCTGGAGACTCAGCGCGAGCCTGCCTACGACCCGATCTTGCTGCGTCCGGTGGATGACCTGGAGCTCACGGTTCGCTCGGCAAACTGTCTCAAGGCCGAGAACATCTATTTGATCGGGGACTTGATCCAGCGCACCGAGGTCGAGCTGTTGAAGACCCCCAACCTCGGGAAGAAATCGCTCACCGAGATCAAGGACGTCCTGGCCACCCGGGGCCTGTCGCTGGGCATGCGGCTGGAGAACTGGCCGCCAGAGAACATCGACGAACTGGGCATTCGATAACCTTTGAGACTGAAGCGTCGGGAAACGGATCATGCGCCATCGCAAGGCCGGAAGGCACCTCAACCGTACCAGCTCCCATCGCGAGGCGATGTTTCGGAATATGGCGGCCTCGCTGTTCCGTCATGAGCTGATCAAAACCACCCTGCCGAAGGCCAAGGAGCTGCGGCGCGTCGCTGAGCCCCTGATCACCCTGGCCAAGAGCGACTCGGTACACCTGCGCCGCCTTGCCTTCGCCCGGCTGCGTGACAAGGAGGTCGTGGGTAAGCTCTTCGTGGAGCTGGGACCTCGCTATCAGCAGCGCCCCGGTGGTTACCTGCGTATTCTCAAGTGCGGCTTCCGGGCCGGGGACGCTGCCCCCATGGCCTATGTCGAGCTGGTTGATCGGCCCGAACGCGCGCAGGCGGTCGAGGACGTAGCGGATTGAGGGTGGCCGGTGCTTGGTGTCGGCGGCTAGGCCGGGCAAACGCCCGGCCTTCGTGTTTCTGGGGGTTTTCTCGCTGCCCCAGGAGGCTGCCCAAGGTGGACTGTATTGGATGCCGGAACTGCGCGTCGGCAGTTTATGTGGCGCAGGGGCCCGAGCAAGTTCGATGACACCGGCGTACCTTTCTACCGGCAGGGTTCAGATTCGGGGCCGGGAAAACGTTGGTCTGTTCCAGTCGTTCGATCGCCCGATGAGGATCCAAGGGCGGTTCGCTGACCCCCGCGGGCCCCTGGCTGCGCTACCTGCGACGCAGCCCGGGGTCCAGGTGCACACCTCCCATTGCGGGTGACCAAGCCGGGTCTTTGCATGCTCCAGATCATCGACCGCTATCTGATCGTCGAGGTGCTGAAGACCTTCCTCGCGATCGTCTTCGTGCTCGTGTTGATCGTCGCCAGCCTGCTGTTTCTGCGGACCCTAGAGGAGGTCAATCTGGGGGCGATGACCGGGGGAGTAGTGCTGCGCTTCCTCGGTCTGCAACTGGTGAGCAACGTCGCAAGTCTGCTGCCACCGGCCTATTTCATCGCCGTCCTGGCGACCCTGAGCCGCTTCGCCCGGGACAGCGAGCTGATCGCGCTGACCGCTTGCGGCATAGGCCCGCGCCGCGTCTACGGGGCGCTGCTTCTGGTGGGGGGGCCCATCGCCCTGGTGACCGCCTGGTTCTCCCTGGTCCTTCAGCCCGAAGCCTCCACGGGCATCGCCGAGATCCGCTACCAGCAGAACGAGCAGGCAAGTCAGATCGCGGGTTTGCGGGCGGGACGCTTCTATGTGGAGGACCGGGGTCACCTCGTCGTCTATATCGGCGGAATCACCAAGGAGCGCGGGCTCGAGCGGGTGCTTGTCCTGGACCGGCGGGGGACCACCACCCGGCTGGTGGTGAGCGAGACCGGACGGCACGGCGTAGAGGAGGCCACGGGAGACCACCTCGTCACCCTATCCAACGGTCATCGCTTCGATGGGAATCCCGGCGAGGCCAAGTTCCTGATCGGGCGCTTCGACGAATACCAGGTTCGGATTCGCAGCAGCGGTGCCGAGCGCCGCTCCATTGCCAAGCGTTCCGCTGCCCCCAGCCGGACCCTCCTGGGCACAGGCAAGGTGGAGGATCAGGCGGAGCTGGAGCACCGGCTCTCGGCCCCCATCGCCATCTTCGTGCTGGCGGTGATCGCCGTCCCGCTGGTGGCGATCTCGCCCCGCCAGCGGGCGTCGGGGCGCCTGTTGCTGGCCTTCCTGGCCTATTTCAGCTTCTTCAACCTCCAGCGGTTGGCTGAGAGCTGGTTGGCGAACGGCACCACGCCGCCCTGGCTCGGCAGCCTGTGGCACCAGGCCCTGGTGTTGGGGCTGGTCTATCTGGTGCTGGCGCCGGAGAGCCTCTGGTACAGGCGGCTGCGGGAGCGGTTTGGCGGCGGGTCGAGGGTCGGGGCGCCCGGTTGAGGGTTGGGTTGCGCGCTTGCGCCCCACTGGTGCGTTTACCCGGGCTTGGCCAGGGAACGCCGACCCATCGAAAGCCCGGCGATGAGTACGGCCACGGAGACGATGCCCACGATGATGGTGGCCAGTGCGTTGATCTGGGGCGAGACCCCCATGCGCACACTGGAGTAGATCACCATCGGCAAGGTGGTGGATCCGGGTCCCGCCACGAAGCTGGCGATCACCAGGTCGTCCAGGGAGAGGGTGAATGCCAGGAGCCAGCCCGACAGCAGGGCGGGGGCGATGAGGGGCAGGGTGATGGTCAGGTAGACCTTGAGTGGTCGCGCCCCCAGGTCCATCGCCGCCTCCTCGAGGGAGCGATCCATCTGGGACAGACGCGAGCGGACCACCACGGCCACATAGGCCATGCTGAAGGTGATGTGGGCGATGGTGATGGTGGTGAAGCCCCGTCCATTGGGCCAGCCGATCGTGTGCTCCAGGGCCACGAAGAGAAGCAGCAGGGACAGGCCGATGATCACCTCGGGCATCACCAGGGGGGCGGTCAGGAGTAGCTCGAAGGGCCCCCGGCCGCGAAAACGACCCTGCCTTACGAGGGCGTTGGCGGCGAGGGTACCGAGAACGACCGCGAAGGTGGCGTTGGTGGCGGCGATGCGTACGCTGAGCCAAGCCGCGTCCAAGAGCTGCTGGTTGCGCAGTAACTCCCCGTACCACTTGGTGGAGAAGCCAGACCACACCGTCACCAGCCGTGACTCGTTGAACGAGTAGATGACCAGCAGGAGGACCGGCACGTAGAGGAAGGCGAAGCCCAAGCCCAAGACGGTGTAGAGCTGCCAGCGGCCCTGCTTCATAGCCCCTCTCCGCCCACCTTTTGCTCCAAACGGCGCATCAGCATGAAGGGGACCACCAACAGGGCCAGCAGGCTGATGGCCACCGCCGCCGCCAGGGGCCAGTCCTTGTTGCCGAAGAACTCGGTCCACAGCATCTTGCCCACCATCAGGCTGCTGGGTCCCCCCAGCAGGTCGGGGATTACGAATTCGCCCACCACGGGGATGAACACCAGCATGCTGCCGGCGATGATGCCCGGGAGGGAGAGGGGCAGGGTGACCTTGAGGAAGGCCTTGAAGGGCCGGCACCCCAGGTCCGCGGCCGCCTCCAGCAGGCCCATATCCATGCGGGTGAGGTTGGCGAACAGCGGCAGGATCATGAACGGCAGATAGGAATAGACGACGCCGATGTAGACCGCCGTCTGGGTGTGCAGGATGGTCAGGGGGGAGTCGATGAGGCCCAGCCACATGAGGAGATTATTGAGCAGTCCGTTGGGCTTCAGGATCCCGATCCAGGCGTACACCCGGATCAGGAAGGAGGTCCAGAAGGGTAGGATGATCAGCATCAGGAGCAGCACCCGGGCCCGCTCCGGCGAGGTGGCGATGGCGTAGGCCATCGGATAGCCGATCAGCAGGCAGAGGACCGTGCAGACCAGGGCCACCCAGAGTGAGTTGAAGAAGGCGGCGATGTAGAGCTCGTCCCCGAGAACCAGGAGGTAGTTCTCCAGGTTGAGGCGGATCTGCAACACACCCTCCTCCGCCCACTCCCACAGGCTGGTATAGGGGGGCTGGGCGAGGGCCGTCTCAGCAAGGCTGATCTGCAGGACGATGACGAAGGGCAGCAGGAAGAACAGGCTGAGCCACAGATAGGGCACGCCGACGTTCGCCCAACGGCTCAATCGCCGCTCGTCCGGGCCACTAAGGAGCGAGCGAAGGTTGGAGAGGGTCTCCTTCATGGCGAGATCCCTACTCGGTCAGGACGACGCCGCTGGTGGGTGACCACTCCATGGCTACCTCCTGCTCCCAGGTGAGGGCCTGCTCGGTGCGAGGTTGGACGTTGGTGAGGGTCATCTCCACCAGGGTCTCGGGGGTAACCCGCACCCGGTAGATGGAGACGTCCCCGAGATAGGCGATGTCTTCCACGACACCCTTGACCTGGTTAACGCCATCCTCGCGGTAATCCTGGCACAGTCGCATCTTCTCGGGGCGGATGGCTACGGTCACCGGGGTGCCGATGGCGTGGGGGTGCAGGTCGCGCATGCGGAAGGTACGACCGATGCGCGATTCGATCGTCACCTGCGTCCCGTCCGACTCGACCACCTTCCCCTCGAACAGGTTGATGGAGCCGATGAACTCCGCCACCAAACGGTACTCCGGGTACTCGTAGATAGCGGTGGGGGTGTCCACCTGGAGTATCTGACCCGCGTGCATCACGGCGATCCGGGTGGACATGGTCATGGCCTCCTCCTGATCGTGGGTCACAGTCACGAAGGTGATGCCGATGCGCTCCTGGAGGTTCACCAGCTCGAACTGGGTATTTTCGCGCAGGCGCTTGTCCAGGGCCCCCAGGGGCTCGTCCAGGAGCAGGAGCTTCGGGTGCTTGGCGAGGCTCCGCGCCAGCGCCACCCGCTGGCGCTGTCCCCCGGAGAGCTGATCCGGTTTGCGTTTGCGCAGGGTGGAGATCTGCAGCAGGGCGAGCATCTCGTCCACCCGCTCGGCGCGCTCCTTGCGCGGCAGGCGGTCCTGCTTAAGACCGAACTCCACGTTCTGCTCCACCGTCATGTGGGGGAACAGGGCGTAGGACTGGAACATCATGTTGACGGGGCGGGAATAGGCGGGGATATCCGTCACGTCCGCCCCGTCGATGAAGATGCGCCCCGAGGTGGGACGCTCCAGGCCGGCGAGCATCCGCAGCAGGGTGGACTTGCCGCAGCCCGAGCTCCCCAGCAGGGAGAAGAACTCCCCCTGGAAGATCTCCAAGCTCACGTCGTCGACCGCATAGACGTCACCGAACTGCTTGGTGACGTGATCGATGCGCACATAGGGCGCGGCCTTGGGGTCCTGCCAGGGCTCCAGCTTGCGGCGTTCGGCGGCGCTGAGGGCCATCGGCGCGGTGCTCCGCTGCGGGTCGCTCAGCGCTGGGCCTTGATGCGGGTCCAAAGACGGTTCAGGGTGCGGATCTCCTTGTCGCTCGGGGTCGCCAGCGCGAAGAGACGGCCCTTGACCTCGTCCGAGGGGTAGATACCCGGGTCGCTACGCACGGACTCGTCCAGCAGGGCGGTCGCTGCCGGGTTGGGGTTGGCATACATCACGTAGTTGGAGATCGCGGCTACCACTGCCGGGTCAAGGACATACGCGATGAACGCATGGGCAGCGGCGGAATTGGGGGCATCCTTCGGGATCGCCATTACATCGGTCCAGAGGACCGCCCCCTCGCGCGGAATCCGGTAGCCGACCTCGACACCCTTGCCGGCCTCCTCGGCCCGGGTCCTGGCCTGGAGCAGGTCGCCCGAGTAGCCATGGGCCACACACAGATCGCCGTTGGCGAGATCGCTGATGTACTGGGAGGAATGGAAGTAACGGATGTGGGGGCGGGCGGTCTTCAGGAGCTCGTCTGCGGCCGCCAGGTCCTCCTCGGCGCGGCTGTTCGGGTCTTTGCCCAGGTAGCTGAGGGCGGCGGCAAAGGCCTCCGTGGGATCGTCCAGCATGCTGATGCCGCAGGCGGCCAACTTGGATGCCTTCTCGGGGTCGAAGATCAGGCCCCAGGTGTCCAGTGGCGCGTCGTCCCCGAGGGCCGCCTTGACCTTGCCGAGGTTGAGACCGAGGCCAGTGGTGCCCCACATGTAGGGCACCAGGTATTGGTTACCCGGGTCGATGCCAGCAAGAGTCGCCATGATGGCGGGGTCGAGCTTGTCGAGGCCCGGCAGCTTGGATTTATCGAGGGTCTGGTAGATTCCGGCCTTGATGTGGCGGTCGGCAAAGGGGCGGGCCGTCGGAAACACCAGGTCGTAGCCGCTGCTGCCGGCGAACAATTTGGCCTCCAGCACATCGTTGGCGTCGTAGAGGTCCAGGACGGGTCTGATCCCCGTTCGCTCCTCAAACTTCGTGAGGGTGTCTTCCGCGAAGTAATCGTTCCAGTTATAGAGGTGCACCGTCTCCGCCGCCCGGACGGCCAGGGTGGTGGACATCAACGCGGTGCACAGCACCGCCAGGATGGGACGCAGGGTGGATCGCTTGGACAACGGAGGGCCTCCTGAGGAACGAATCGATGGGATGAGTCGCGGATGGGCCGCTAGCGGATCGCGATGCTACTGCAAAAGGCGGCGCGCGCCTATGTCGTCGCCACGACATTTTTCATGCAATGGATCAGGCGCTTGATTAGATCCGTGCCTCGTGAGAGCTGGGTGCGAGGGAGGGGCGGAGGGCGGACCAGTGATGGCAGTCGCGGGACAGGGATGCCAAGGGCGTTTGTCCGGGGCTGCTCGCGACGATTCTTCATGACCTCTTAGGCGGCGGCGCGGACTGAGGGGGTCTGCGCCATCTCGATCTGCTTCCGGGCGAATGAACTGATCGAGTAGCCGGCGGGCGCCTTTTCCAGGTGTCCTGGACCGCGGCGGCGATCGTCAAGGCCCCAACCTTTTTCGCAGCGTGGCATCTTAGACAAGGTCTGGACAATTGCCGTGAGGTTACCATTTCAGAGCTTGGAGAGCCCTGGCACGGCCGGCTCTCGCGCTCGGAAGTGATTACTTCTCAGTGACCTGTCCTAGACAATAGTACAATGCTCGGAGTGTATCACATGATTATAGACAGACAAAATCTTTTCACGCGCGAGACGCAAGGGAGAATCGCGGCGTGAGCGACAAGTCCCAGGGCAATACGCCGACCTACCGGATCGGGGCCGTCTCGCGGCTGACAGGGGTGCCGGCGGATACCCTGCGCGTGTGGGAGCGGCGTTACTCGGTGGTGATCCCCCACCGCGCGGATTCGGGGACTCGGCTCTACGGTCCGGAGGATGTGGGTCGCCTGACGCTGATCAAGCGCCTCGTGGACCGGGGCGATGCCATCAGCAGCGTCGCCAACCTGTCACTCACGCAATTGCGCGATCGCGTCAGCGGGGCCGATCTGCCGGAGCCTGAGGGCGGGCTGGGCCGGCCCTGTCGCGTGGCGGTGCTGGGTGCGGCCCTGTCAGAGCGTTTACGTCGCGAGGGTCCGGCCCTGGATGGGCTGGATCTGGTGGGGCTCTATGACGGCCCCGACCAGTTTCTCGCCTCGGTTCGCGACCTGGCCCCGGATCTCGTGCTGTTCGACTATCCAACGGTGCACCCGGACCAGGCGCGTGAGGTGGGCAACCTCCTGGCCTATTCGGGGGCCACACGTGGTTTGCTCGTCTATGGCTTCGCGAGCCGGGCAACCTTGGAGCGACTGGATGCGCGCCGGGTCTTGACCAAACGGGCGCCGGTGGATGCGGCCGAGCTGCGCCGCTGGTGCCTGACCCTGCATCAGGCGGTGCGGCCCGCGGGCGGGCACCCCGGGGAGGGCGCGGGGGCCGCGGAGGTCGACATTGCCCTGCCGATTCCGGCCCGTCGTTTCACGGATCGGGAACTTGCCCAGATCGCCACCGCCTCGACCACGGTCCGTTGCGAATGCCCTCATCATCTGGTGGACCTTGTCTCGGCGCTCGCCGCCTTCGAGGCCTACAGCGAGGAGTGCGAGATACGCCACGCGGACGACGCCGCCCTGCACGCCTTCCTGAACGCCTCCACCGCCCGCGCCCGGTCGATCATGGAGTCGGCGCTGGCAAAGGTGGTCGCCGCCGAGCGGATCCCCGTGGGCCCGGATCGGGCGGCTCAGGAGATCGGTTCGCCGACCGACGGACCCTAGCCCAGGCCCTGGAGATAGCCGGTGAGGGCGTCCATCAGCATTTGGACCGCCATCATGATGAGCAGCATGCCCATCAGCCTCGCCAGGGCGCGCAGCGTGCGCGGACCCAGGCGCTCCATCAGGAGACCCGAGGCGAGCAGGATGGCGGCGCTCAGGGCCCAGGCGGCGGTCAACGCCATCCACCAGTCGACCAGGCGCTCCGGCTCGCGGCTCACCAGCAGCAGGATCGCCGCCACCGCCGAGGGTCCGGCGACCATGGGAACGGCCAAGGGAACGATGAAGGGCTCCTCGTCCTCCAGGATCGGGAGACCCGCCCCGGGCTCGGGGAAGACCATGCGCAGCGCGATGATGAAGAGCACGACCCCCCCGGCGATCCCCAGGGCGGGCTGCTTCAAACCCAGATAGCCGAGCAGTGACTCCCCGGCGACCAGGACGCCGACCAGGACCAGATAGGCGATGATCAGTTCCCGGGCGATCACGCGCAGCCGCCGTTCCCGGGGGCAATGGCCGACCAGGGCGTGAAAGATGGGGATGTTCCCCAGCGGGTCCATGATAATGAGGAGCAGGATGGTCGCGGATACGAGGTCCATTTCCGGGCTCCGGGGCGCGCCCGGGTTGGGCGGGGCGCGCGATGGTCTCCTCGATCTGGCGCGCCGCGGGGCGCCGCGGTCAGTCGCCCGGGCGCGATGAGATCAAATCCCAAGGTGCCGAGGTTACACTAAAGGTCCGGGGGCAGCCCCCGCAACCGGTCCCCACACCCTTTCGACCCCAGAGCCCCCGGAACGTCCCATGATCTCCCTCCTGGACTACGGCGCGGGTAATGTCCGCAGCCTGCGCAACGCCATCCAATCCCTTGGATTCTCACTGACCGAGATTACCCGGCCCGAGGACATCCTGAAGGCGGAGCGGCTCATCTTCCCGGGGGTGGGGGCCTTTGGGACGGCCATGGCGCGGCTGCATCACTTGGGCTATGTGGAGCCACTGAAGGCTTACCTGGCGGCGGGACGGCCCTATCTCGGGATCTGCATCGGGCTCCAGGCCCTGTTCGAGGGGAGTGAGGAGTCCCCCGGGGTACCGGGTCTGGGACTGATCCCGGGGCTGATCCGGCGCTTCGACTCGAGCCGGCTCTCGGTGCCCCACATGGGCTGGAATGGGGTGCGCCTGGAGCGCCCCTCACCCCTGTTCGCCGACTACCAGGGGGAGAAACTCTATTTCGTCCACTCCTACCACGCGGAACCGGCTCCGGCGAACGACGGCTGGCGGCTTGCCCTCACCGACTACGGCAAGCCCTTCCTGAGTGCGGTCCAACGGGGTCGGGTGGCGGCGGTGCAGTTCCACCCTGAGAAGAGCGGCGCGGCGGGTCTCAGGCTCCTGCGCCACTTTCTCGTCGGGGAGGACCTGACCGCCGCGGACACCTTCGCGGATGGCGATGCGGGGCCGACACGTTTCGCGCGGCGCATCATCGCCTGTCTCGACGTGCGCACCAATGACCAGGGGGACCTGGTGGTCACCAAGGGCGACCAATACGACGTGCGCGAGCGGGGCGAGGTGCGCAATCTGGGGAAGCCCGTGGAGCTGGCCCAGCGCTATTTCGAGGAGGGGGCGGACGAGATTACCTTTCTCAACATCACCGCCTTCCGGGACTTTCCCCTGGCGGATCAACCCATGTTGGAGGTCCTGCGCCGAACCTCCGAGCGGGTCTTCGTGCCCCTGACCATCGGCGGGGGGATCCGCGCC
>Ga0209254_10001697_pt1 | contig 19894 bp, 22 predicted proteins | sample FrelakmetDIP11DI_FD_187148 | JGI IMG/M metagenome (GOLD analysis project Ga0209254, IMG submission 187148) | Freshwater lake sediment microbial communities from the University of Notre Dame, USA, for methane emissions studies - DIP11 DI (SPAdes)... | ecosystem: Environmental > Aquatic >...
CGTAAGGTTTTTGGAAAGCCGTTGGGGAAGTTTGAAGGCATTCAGTTCAGGCTGGCTGAGGATCATACCTCACTTGAGGCGGCAAGACTTTTATGCTATCAGGCCCTCTCCCTGATCGAAAAAAAAGCTGATGAAGCTTCTGTCTGGGCTGCCATGGCAAACCTCATCGGAGGAGAGACGGCCTATAGGGTTGTGAACAATGCTATGGATGTGTATGGAGGGTTGGGATATTCAAGAGAGCTTCCCTTTGAGCGCCACCTGAGGGATGTCAATGCGATGCAGATCGCCAATGCTACACTGAAAATCGAGATTGGCCAAAGCCTCTTTGGAAAAGAATTCCTTCCTTATGCTTAAATAGGTCCAACCTGATCAATAAGATGATCTCTTGCTCATAAGAGAGGAGGAAGAGATGGATAAAGATCTGATCACAGAAAGGATCCGGAAGAGATTAAAACTGGAGGACCAGGAATGGGCAATCGTTGTTAAGAATCCAAAATTTCAGCGCCTCTTTGAAAATGCCATCAAGGCTTCTCAATATCTTTTGGTGGCAGAAGTTGTTGATTCGAAAGGTTGCCATTCCGGGCACACGATTGGTCAGAAGATCATTTTTGACAATTCGGGTAACTTGCTCACGAAAGAGAGTCCGGATCGCGTCTGCGCCTTTTTAATGCCGAATTTAACGGTGTTGATCAATGCCTTTTTTGAGAACTTATTGAATGGCAGGGATCCCAATGAGGTGATGTTTAATACCACAGGCTGTTTTGACACGGGCCCACAATGTGGCGGATGGGGGCATGTTGTACTAAAAATGACTGCCATTGCCAAGTCCTGATAAAATGTTGGGAATGCTTATTTCGCCATGGGAGGATGCCAATGGGAAAAGATATCAATAGAAGAAGGATGAGCCGTAAAGAATTGGAGAAGATGTTCGAAAAGCATGGTTACGATGATTATAAATGGATTGATCCAAAGGGTATCATTATCTCCCAATGGGCTCGAATGAAATGTATGTTTGGCTGTAAGAATTACGGAAAATGCGGCACCTGCCCGCCCAATACCCCTTCTGTATCAGAAGGCAGGGAATTTGTCCGGGAATATAAGGCCTGCGTGGTTTTTCGTTTCACAAAAAAAGTAAAAAGACCCGAAGACAGATTCGCCTGGACACGGAAGGTTAATTCAAAGCTTCTAAAACTGGAACGGGAGGTTTTCCTTTCAGGATATTACAAGGCTTTTCTCCTGTTTATGGATTCCTGTAACCTCTGTGCATCCTGCCCCGGCATAAGGCAACTATGCAAGAACCCAAAAATGTCACGGCCCACTCCTGAATCCATGGCTATGGATGTGTTTGCTACGGTTCAAAAGATCGGTTACCCAATTGATGTTCTTTACGACTATTCCCAAGAGATGAATCGATACGCCTTTTTGTTTATTGAGTAAGGAAAAGGGGAGAAGGGGACTAAAAGTGTGTCGAAACCTGCTTTTGCTGTGGCATAATTTGTTTCCAATAGGTTTACCTTCCGAAGAGGTGTTTGGTGGCGAAGTCTGGATCGCTCGTCAGATTGACCCCTGGTCATTGTTTTGGGTCAGGCATCGGTAATACGGTATTCAAATTTCGAGAATTAATTATTTTAGTAGGAGGAATACAGATTTGAAACAAATGATTGCTTTTTGTGGGTTGGATTGTCATGAATGTGGGGCTTTTTTAGCGACCCAAGAGAACAATGATCTAAAAAGGGCTGAGGTTTCTCAGGAGTGGTCAAAATTATTTAAGGTAGAGGTCAAACCTGAGGACATTAATTGTGATGGTTGTCAATCTGATGGTGGGCGTATTTTCAATTACTGCAAGGTATGTGAAATAAGGAAGTGTGGGAAAGAAAAAGGTTTAAAGAATTGTGGATATTGTGGTGATTATCCCTGCCATAAACTTGATTTTATCTTCGGCAATGCTCCTGAAGCCAAGAATCGCCTGGATAAGATAAATTCCTGCTTTAAATAGTGCTTCATCCCCTTTGCTCCCGAAAGTGATCAAAAGTATTGACAAATAGGATAAAAAAGGTACATTTATTATACAATTATGGAATTTGAATACGATGAGGTTAAAAGCAAAAGGAACAAAGAAAAACACGGGATTGATTTCGTGGAGGCTCAACTTCTTTGGGACGATCCTGAAAGGATGGAAATCCCGGCAAAAACTGAGGATGAACCCAGGTACGTAGTTATTGGTAAAATGGGTAAGAAACATTGGTCAGTGATCGTTACCTACAGGGAGAATAAGACAAGGATCATATCCGCGCGCCGATCACGCAAGGAGGAGATAGAATTTTATGAAGGCTAAAGAACTGGACAAGAAGTTTGATAAGGGGGAGGATATTTCGAAGTATTTGGATCTATCACGTGCATCCAGACCTGGCCGTGACCAGAGAAGGGTGAATGTGGATTTACCCAAATGGATGATAGAAGGTTTGGATAAAGAAGCCAGCCGGCTTGGGGTAACGCGGCAATCGATTATTAAGGTTTGGATAGCTGAAAGAATTCAAAAGGTACAGGCCTAAATCATTCCCGGGACTATGTAAGAATCTATTAGCGTTACCTTCCGAAGAGGTGTTTGGTGGCGAAATCGGGATCACTGGTCAAATTGACCCCTAACTTTCGCAGTCCAGCTTCGTCGCCAGGAGTGGGCATGTGAGTCATATGAACCTCACATCCTGACAATTCTTTCAGTTTTTCAACTGCCATCTGCGCGGCGGGATTCATGGTCGCACTGATACTGAGGGCAATCAGCGTCTCCTCCAGATCGAGGCTGACCATTTTCCCTTTCAGTACATCCTTCTTGAAATGGCTGATCGATTCCATAATATTCGGAGGGAGAAGATGCATGGTATCAGGGATGTTTGCTAAATGTTTAACTGTATTAAGAACTAATGCTGAGGCCGCATGCATCAGAGGTGAGTTCTTTCCCGTGACGATAGTGCCGTTCCCCAACTCAATGGCGGCGCCACAATAGATGCCTTCATTCCCTTTGCCATTCTTTTCAGCGTCTATAGCCGCCTGTCTTGCCGGCTGCACGACGATTCGATCTTTGGGTGTTGCCTCGAGGTCTTCCAGCAAGAGTTCCACCCTCTGGACGGTCTCTTTATCGACAAATCCAATGGCATACTCACAGGCATATCTGAAATACCGGCGGATAATCTCCTGGATCGCAGCCTTCCTCACCGTCTCATCATCGATGATTCCAAATCCAGCCCGGTTGACCCCCATGTCCGTTGGCGATTTATAGAACGAGTGCTCTCGAGTGATCTTTTCAATAATCCGTCTGAGGACTGGAAAGGCCTCTACATCCCGGTTGTAGTTCACGGCCTTTTCATTATAGGCCTCCAGGTGAAAAGAATCGATCAGGTTGAAATCTCTGATATCGGCCGTGGCCGCTTCGTAAGCGATATTGACAGGATGCTTTAGCGGGAGATTCCAGATGGGGAAAGTTTCGAATTTGGCATACCCCGCGTGGTTCCCCCGCCGGTGTTCATGGTAGATCTGCGAAAGACATGTGGCCAGTTTTCCACTATTGGGTCCCGGCCCTGTGACCACAATAATGGGTTTGGTGGTATGAATATACTCATTGGCGCCGTACCCCTCATCGCTCACAATGGTATCGACATCCGTTGGATAGCCTTTGGTAAATGGATGGGTGTAGACCCGGACATTTCTTCGTTCTAACTTCTTTTTAAATACGGTGGCTGAAGGCTGATTCTCGTATCGGGTGATAACCACTCCGACCACTTCGATACCCCATTCCCTCAGATCATCGATCAGTTTCAAGGCATCCGAGTCGTAGGTGATGCCAAAATCGGCCCTCACCTTTTTCCGTTCGATGTCCCCGGCATAGATGCAGAGCACGACTTCGGATTTATCCCGGATTTTCTGAAGCAGACGCATCTTCACATTGGGATCGAAACCCGGCAATACCCGGGAGGCATGGTAATCGAATAGCAGTTTTCCACCAAATTCGAGGTACAACTTATTGTCAAAACGGGTGACCCGTTCGAGGATCGCCGTAGTCTGCTCGGCAAGATACTTCTCATTGTCAAAGCCGATTTGCAATGGCATAGGACTTCCCTTTCGAATTCAGCGATGGGAGGAATAAATCCTGGGGTCTTTTTGAAGAATATATTTAGACCAATATTGTACCATCTAAACTTAATTTCCTCTGGTTGTCAATACAGGTAAACTCATATTCTTAGGGAGAACTAAAGCGAGGCTTAATAAATTGACCCTTGAGGTTGTTAAAAAAAGAGACTGGTCTTCAAGAAAGGTCTTCTGGTTAATAAACCCTGTTTAGGGAATCCATACGCGGGGTCCTAAAGAAATAAAAGGTCTACTCTTCAACCCAGATGAAATCTGCCACCCTTGAGCGATCTTTCATGGGCAAGGGATCTACTGTTGATGCTGTCACAATGACTGCGATTCTGAGTTTCGGATGGTTCTTTTTGAGCTGAAAGGGAATGCCCAAGTGATAATCGGAATGAAAGTGTCCGCAGCAGAAGAGGACACGGCGATCTAAAAAAGGTTCAAGCGAAGAAGCCATCACAGCGTCTTTTAAGACCTGCGCCTTATAAAGTCCGTCCACATCCATCCCCTTCATGGGAGTAGAATGGGGCATCTCCTCCACCGAAGAAGCGAAGCGCTTGTAATATTCTTTTAATTTGTGGTGTATGGTTTTTGGAAGGTAGAGCCTATCCTCTCCCATGACATCGGGGGAAATCTTATTTGCCATGGATACGGCGGCTGCCGCCCTCCGAGGAATATTGGCTGCGATGACCGATATTTTTTTCTTCTTTGCGAATTCAATAAGTGGCCGGTAGTCCTCCAGATAGTTTGGCCAGGGACGGGACTGTTTCAGAAATGCTTTTTCGGATATTTTCCCTTTTAAATAAGCGTTGAGGATATCTTGAACATCACGCTCAAACATCTCGAGGGCGAGGACGAGTTTCGAATCCCGTTCCGCGAGCCCTTTGAGAATAGTTCGTTCTGCATTGCGTGAAACTGGGGAGCCATGCTCCTCTCCAATGAAGATGACATTAAAGTCCATGAGCATATCAAATGCATCCTCCATGTCATAAAGAAGCCCTTTTTTCATTAAGTATGGCATGTGAGCCTCCTACTTAATTTTCATTCTTCCGAAAAAGAGACGACCTGTTTTACGGACGATCCAAAAGCAAAGCAACGCAAGGAGAAGAAGGCAGAAAATCGGGACGATGATCGCCAGGAGGGAGGTGACAACAGATCCGACTAGCTCAGCGGTGGAGACCAGAGGGTTTCCTATTCCTCCGGTGAGGGCTGAGGATTTGGTTCGAAGCGCCACGGTCGCTCCTTGGAACAATGCGGCCGCTCCTCCGCCTGCGATAATGGCTAATGTCCATTTCAGAAAGGGGGAAAGTTCCATGACCATTGAAGCTGTAGCCATCGTTCCAGCAATGATGGCAGCGGGCGATGCAATAAGATCTAATAAATGATCTAACCAGGGAATGTAATAAGCGAGGACTTCAACGATGGTTGCCGAACCAAAGGCTATGGTCGCGGGATAGCTCCCGATCCATTCAAAACCCGGCGCCAGTTGGAGATATCCGGTAAGTGCGGCAACATTCATCGTCAGCAAAGGAACAAATACCCTGAAGCCGCAGGCAGCACTCAATCCGATCCCGACAGCGATACCAAATAAGGCTTCAGGGCCCAATGTCGTTCATCCCTTAATAAGCTATTTTGATGGTAATGAGGGTAAGAGGTGTCTGTTTTACTTCTTTTTGGGTGCTGGTTTCTTCGCCTCTTCCTTGACCTCAATGCTGGTGGCTTTCATCAGGTATTTTACCGTAACTCTCGCCCCGGCTTTCAGAGTTCCGGCCACCTTTGTATCCTTATCAAGAGGAAACTCCCATTTTTCGTCTCCCTTTTGGACGATGAGGTGGTCACTGTCCACTTCGACGACAGATCCTGTCCACTGATCGTCGCTCTTCGGTGCACGCGCATAGGCAAAAGCCACGACCAACGCAAGAATTCCGATGACAATGATAATACGCTTCATAACCGATGCCCTTTTTCATTTTGGATTTTTTTAAGATTATTAAGATTTCCCAGAGATTGTCAAGAAAAAGTTTCACTCAAATTTCCCTTGTCAGCCTTCCCTGGATTTGATATAAGAAATTCTAATGTCCTCCCTTTTAAATTTTAGGCGGCAGTTGAGTAAATCCGAGCGCCAATTCTTTGAAACCCTAACCACACCAGCGAAAATCCAGGCCTTCCTCGATTCGATTCCCTATAGCACGGAACTCTTATACCGTTGCCCTTTGCGTGTCCTCCGGGAACGAGTGGCCCACTGTTTTGACGGGGCTTTGTTTGCAGCGGCAGCTCTTCGGCGGTTGGATTATCCTCCAATTATTTTAGAGATGGTACCAAACGGCAGAGATGACGATCATCTTCTGGCCTTATACAAACGTAATGGCCACTGGGGGGCAGTGGCCAAATCGAATTTTGTCGGGCTGAGATTTCGAGAGCCTGTTTATCGTAGCCTGCGAGAGTTAGTGATGTCATACTTTGAGCAGTTTTATAATGTTGAACGGGAGAAGACATTAAGGAGTTACAGTCTTCCGCTAAATTTAAAAGGTTTTGATAAATGGAATTGGATGACAAGCGATGAATCTTTGGAACACATTGCGCAGAGATTGGACAGAGTCCGGAAGATTGCAATTCTCACCCAACCGATGATATCCAACCTATCATTGGTTGATGAGCGGTCATATCGGGCTGGGTTGTTTGAATCGAATGAAGTAGGCTTATTTAAACCGGCATCGAAGAAAAAGTAAAGGAGGATATGATTCTGCCCTCAATCGCAACCGGGTGGTTTAGGCCAGTGGTTTGTGACGGCGGCTTCGATATTCGGTGGCTGGCAGGAAAGCCAGGGAAGTTTTGTCAGGTTCATCGCCCTGAGGCCAATGGCGCATTTATCCTCCACCACGGTTATCATTAATATCCCTTTTTCCAGCTTCCACTTATATAAGCCAAATACTTCATGACAGACAGGGTCATTGGCAAGGGTCAATCGGTCTCCTGACACCACATAAGAGCCAATATCTTTCCATCCAGTGAGGGCATGAAAAATTCTGAAGACGCCCTTATCAAAGTTTAATTTCCATATGCCGCCCTCCGGCGCATAATCCGGGCAGCGTCTGCAAGGGACAGGGGGAGTCTCTTTGGTCTCGAATTTCGTATAGGTGCCATCGATGGGGGTGGAATTGGGTGGAGGAAGGTCCATCCTAAAAGGGAAGGGCGTCCTCTGCAACAGTTCGGTCCAGAGGATAGATGAAGAAGGTTCGCCTGCCGCAGAGGAGTCAGACATGGTTAGGGAAATACCTAGGGTCACCAGGACTGCGATGCTGAATCCCTTTAATCTTTTCCTGGAGATGATCTTCATCTCTTTCTTCTATGCTGAATGAAGGCATAACCCAGCAGGGCAATGGAGAAGGCAGAACAGATCCAGGCGAAGACATCGCCATAAAGCGTATAGAACGTTTTTTCTTTTGATAGGCTAATCGTTCCATTCATCGCCTCTTCAGTAAAAATTCCTCCCTGTTTAATAATCCTTCCCACAGGATCGATAAAGGCGCTAATCCCAGTGTTTGCCGATCTGGCAATAAAGACACGATTTTCAATTGCCCTGAAGGTGGCCATGGTCAGATGCTGGCGAGGTGCAGAGGTTCTTCCAAACCAGGCGTCGTTGGTGATCGTAACGAGAAAATCCGCTCCTTCTTTGACAAACCGGCGGCAGAGGTCCGGAAAGATGATCTCAAAACAGATGAGAACTCCAAATTTACCCTGAGGAAGGGTGAAGTTGAAGGTCTCTTTCCCGGATTTAAAATTTCCAATCCCCTCTCCAAGGGAACCCAGAGAAAGATACTCTCCGAGCGGGACATACTCCCCATAAGGCACGAGATGAATCTTATCATATTTTCCCATCAGTTTTCCTGTGGGAGAAGCCAGGAGAGCGCTATTATAATGATGAACCTTTCCTCTCTCTATTTTATAAGAGGGAGTCCCGAAGAGAAGAAAGGCATCGGTCTTTTTCGGAATATCCAACACCATAGGTTGGAACTCCTTTGCATCCTGGAAGAAGAAGGGCGTGGCTGTTTCAGGCCAGATAATGAGGTCCGGTTTTTTATCGGCCACCTTAAGAGAAAGCCTCTCATAGATTTTCATGGTTTCTTTTTGAAAGGATTCATCCCACTTGAAGGACTGGTCGATGTTGCCCTGGACTAGACCAATCTTGAGAGAAGGATTCTGGATCGTCTGTCGATCCACAGCGCCCATTCTCAAATATCCGTAGACCAGAAAGCCCAAGAGGAGGAGAATGGTGATAGCCACCTCACGGAGAGGAAAGGTTCTCTTCGACCACTGGAGAAGCACCATATAAAGGGAGGCATTAACCAGGAGGATGACAAAGGAGAGACCATAGACTCCGGTGATATCTGCCATCTGGATAAATGGGAGGTTCATATACTGGGAATAACCTAAACTGGCCCAGGGGAAGCCGGTAAGAAAGAAAGAGCGGAGGTATTCCAGGGAAACCCAGAGAAGTGGCGCTAAAAGAATCGTCTGCAACCTCAATCGTATCTGGATGAACCGATTCAGGAAAGTAAAAGCACCGATGAATAAACTCAGATAGCCTACCAATAATAAGAGGATGAAAACGCTCGGTATCAAAGGGATGTTCCCATAAGTGTGGACCGCAACAATGATCCAGTAAAGAATTCCGAGAAAAGAGGCAAAGCCAGTCAAGAATCCGAGAATGAAGGCATGGAATGGCCCCTTTCTCTCGATTGAATAGAAAAGGGGGACGAAAGCAAACCAGGCTAAAAATTCAAGATCAAAATCAGGGAAGGAGAGGGCGAGGAGAATCCCCGAGAGAAGACTCAGAAAGATGTCTCTTTTTTTCATGGCTTTCATCATAAGCAATAAGAGGGCAATTTTCAATAAGGATTTGAATTTCCAAAGGAGTTTGTTAGAATAAGGTCCGATGAGGATTTTATTGGTTGAAGACGATAAAGGGATCGCCCGATTTGTTAAGAAGGGGCTATTGGAAAATTCTTTCTCTGTTGATGTGGCATCCAACGGCGAGGAAGGGTTAGGGTCGGCTCTTTATAAAGGTTATGAACTGATCATTCTTGACATCCTGCTTCCAAAGATGGACGGAAGAGAAATCCTGAGAAGGCTCAGAGAGAGGGATATCCAAACCCCGGTCATCTTTTTGACGGCCAAGGATTCAGAGAATGATATTGTTGATGGTTTGAATTTAGGGGCGGATGATTACCTAACTAAACCTTTCTCCTTTAACGAATTGCTGGCCAGGATTCAGGCTCTCCTTAGAAGGGGGAAAACCATCACCCCTTTTTCAAGGTTACAAGTGGCCAACCTCATTTTAGAAACAGAAGGTCATCGGGTTTTTCGAGAGAAGGCAAAGATCGAACTCACTCCTAAAGAATATGCCCTCCTTGAATTTTTAATGAGGCATCAGGGCGAGATCATCACCCGGACCATGATTTCTGAGAAGGTCTTTGACTACCATTTTGACACGGCGACCAATGTGATTGATGTCCATTTCTCTCATCTTAGGAATAAAATTGATAAGAAGTTTGAGCCCAAACTTCTCCATACGATAAAAGGAGTTGGATATGTCCTTGAAGATCGGGGGTAGGTTTCTCCAAAGGACTGACGTCAAATTGACCGGCCTGTATGTCTTAACTTTTTTCCTCTCCTCTCTCATTATATGTGGATTCCTGTATTTTCGGCTCAAACATCAATTGATCAAAGGAGTCGACCGTTTCCTCTTTGACGAGATAAACGAATTGTCAGAGGTTTTATCGAAGGATATGAAGGAGAAAGAGTCCCTGAAAAGTTTCGAATTTGGTGTCGCATCAAGGACCTACTATCCGCTTTATTTCAGAGTTCTGGATGCAAAAGGTGCAATTTTTTATACGTCAGAGGGGATTAGAGGGATCGAATACAAAGTGGATGAGAAAGTCATGTCCCTTGCAAGAAAAGGGAGAAACAACATAGAGAAAATCCATTCTCCCGGAAGGAGGAGACCGTTCCGATTCATCAGTGCGCCACTGTATAGAGATGGGAAGCTGGCTTACATTGTCCAACTGGGAACGCACCTGCGTTTTATAAGAAAAAGTCTTTCCGGTTTTAAAAGGAATATACTGGCTGCCTTTCCCATTGTATTGGTATTAGGTTCCCTGGGAGGGTGGCTTCTGGCCAGAAGGTCCCTTTCTCCTATCGGTTACATAACTTCGAAGGCTCGAAGCATTACCTCAGCAAATTTGAGTGAGAGGCTGAAACTGCGAGGAGCTGATGATGAGATGGACGACCTTATTCGGACGATCAATGGGATGATTGCGAGATTAGAGGGTTCCTTTAAACGGATGGCTGAATTTACCGCTGATGCCTCTCACGAATTGAAGACTCCGATTTGTGCCATGAGAGGAGAGGCAGAGGTTCTCCTCTCGAAAGGAAGAAAAGCCGAGGAATATCAGGAAGGGTTAGCTCATTTCATTGAGCAATTTGACCACCTGAATCAGATGATCAATGACTTAATTCTTCTTTCCAAGTTCGATGCCACTCAGGTAGAGTTGAAGAGGGTTCCCCTTCGTTTGGACCTTCTGATCAAGGACCTGTGCAATCTCTTTCAAATCCTTGCTGAACAGAAAGAAAATTCCCTGGAAATGGGCACGATCGAAGAAGTCACTGCACTTGGGGATAAGGTCCGCCTTCAGCAACTCTTTACCAATCTGATTGACAATGCCATCAAATATACTTCGAAAGGATCCATTCATGTCACCCTTCAAAAGAATGAAGATACAGCTCTGCTTAGAGTAAAAGATACAGGAATAGGTATTCCCAGGGAAGAACAGGAAAAAATCTTTAAACGTTTCTACCGGGTGGATAAATCCCGGTCGAGGGAGACCGGCGGTGTGGGGCTAGGCTTAAGCATCGCCGAATGGATTGCACATGCCCACCATGGAAAGATCGAGGTCTATAGTGAATTGAACCAAGGTTCTACCTTCACCCTTTCTCTGCCCATCCTAAAAGCCTAAACATCCCCAGGATTAAGAAATCTTCATCTTCATTTAATCTGCCATTAATCTTCGCCATTTATAATATTTAATCATTTCCAGAGGAAGTTTTCTAAATGGGATCAAATCGATGGCTGTTCCTTGCCTTTCTCGGAGGCAGCTTCTTCATCCTATTCTTTAACCTCTGGGGGAGGACGCTGGAGAATCATGATTATCTCCGTTATGCGGAGGCGGCAAAGGAAATGATTCAATCCGGAGATTGGGTCGTTCCTCGATTTAATGGTGAAATTTATCTTCATAAACCTCCGCTCCTCTCTTGGCTGATTGCTCTTCCGTCAAACATCTTTGGATCCGTTACTCCTTTTCTTGCAAGATTTCCTTCTGCTTTGTTTGCCTGGGTCGGAGGACTCGTTGTCTATCTCTGGGGGCGAAAGATGTGGGGTGGAGAACGATACGGATTGGTTTCCTCCGGCGTTCTCATTTCCTCCTATCTCTATTTCTGGCAAGGGCGTATTGCCAGGACCGATTTGGTCTTTTCTGTACTTGTTCTTCTTTCACTTTACTTTTTCTATTTGAGTTATTTTGAGAGGAAATTACAAAATCCCTCCCCTCCTCCCTTTCAAAAAGGGAGGAGCCAAATAGTATTTTATCTGTCTTTTGTATTCATGGGGATGGCGGGGTTGACAAAAGGAGCGGTGGGAGTTGTTTTTCCGTTTCTCATTATTTTCTTATTTTTATTATGGGAACACAAGTGGAAAAGGCTATTCCAGAAAGAGTTCATTTTAGGATATTTAATCATCTTTTTAATCTGGAGTGCCTGGATCATACCCTTTATTCAACAAGTGGGTTGGGGAACAGCTTTACAAACTTGGACAGAGACAAAGATTCTCACTCGTCAAGCCCCTTTTTATCTTTATCTCTATCGGATCTGGGTTGATTTTGCTCCATGGTCTATTTTTTTCCCTCTTCTCTTCACCTATTTATGGAAGAAGAACAAAAGTAAAGATGAGAAATTCCTTTTTCTATGGTTCTTCACTCTTTTTATTCTCCTCATGCTATTCCCTCATAGGGCTTCAAAATATCTCTTGCCCGCTTTTCCAGCCTTAGCGCTATTGATGGGTGGGTTCTGGAGAAAACGGTCTCTCGTCCCCTTCCTTATTATTTTCCTTGGAACTGTTTTGGTCTGGCATGGGTACGAATACTCATTGGTTCGTAAAAATCATATCCGGACTCCGGGGCTTACTCTTCATCAGGTCCTAAACCCCTATCGGGAAAAAGAAATATTAGGATACCAAATGGACATTGATATCCTTGGAAAAATCAATTTCTATGGGGACCGGGTCATTCCCCAGAAGAACAAAGCCGAAGATCTGAAGGAGAAAGCAAAGGGGATAGAGGAGATCTTTATCATAACAACGGGAAGTGGGCTTCAGGATTTAATCAAAGAGGGTTTCCTTGTGACGTCAGCCAAGAAAATAGATTATGGTAAAGGGAGTATTCTCCTTGTGAAAACCCGGGGGCTTTAAGGAAATATGAATTATCATTCAGACAGAAAGGTTTTTCTGATTATTTTATTTATTACAGGTGTTCTGGTCTTTTTATTCAATCTGGGTGCACGGGATCTCTGGGATCCGGATGAGACCCGGTATGCTGTTGTGGCCCGGGAAATGAGGGAGAGCGGGAATTGGGTTTTGCCTCACCTCAATGGGAGAATTTATGCGGAGAAACCCCCTCTCTATTTCTGGCTGGTCAACCTGTCCGTCCTGTTTTTAGGCAAGGATACAGAGTTTGCCAATCGTCTTCCATCCGCTTTAGCTGGTTTGCTCACCGTTATCCTTACATTCCTTTTCGGAGAGCGACTTTTTAATCTCAGGGTCGGTTTTTTATCTGGTCTTGTGCTCATCACCTGTTTTCTTTTCACACAGATTTCAAGATGGATGATGTTAGATTCTCTTTTTACGCTTTTCTTTCTCCTCACCCTTTTTTATTTTTATCGCGGCTATGAAGATGATGAAGGACAGCAAAAGTATTATTTTCTGGCTGGTTTTTTTATGGGTTTTGGAGTCCTGACTAAAGGTCCGATTGCTTATATCCCTATTCCTATTCTTCTCCTCTACTCCTTGACCCGAAAAGATCCAAAGAAGGCCTGGAATCTGAACTTACTCTATAGTTTCATCATTTCCCTTGCGGTCGTTTTAATTTGGTTAATCCCGGCCTGTTGGATAGGAGGCGCAGTCTACAGAGATAAAATTCTTTTTGGACAAACCATTGGAAGACTGATGGAAGGAGGAAAACATTTTCATCCGCAATCAGCCCTCTTCTATTTTATTCGGTTTCCTGTGGAATTTTTACCCTGGACAGTTTTCTTGCCAGCGGCCTTATTCTGGGGTCTACGAAACGGGAAAGCTAAAAGAAAAGGATTTCTATTTTTATTTGCATGGTTCGTTACCGTGTTCATTTTCTTTACCCTATCCAAAGGGAGAAAGGATAATTATATTCTCCCCCTTTATCCCGCTGCCGCATTGATGGTGGGGGTTCTATGGGAATTCCGATTGGATTCGGGTGTGATGGATAAAAAACTCCTCATTGCCTTGATCTTTTTAACTTCCCTTTTTCTCACTGTCTTTGTTGGGGTTCTATGTAAAATTCCAGATAGGTTATACCCTGGCTTTAGCCCCTACCATTCGTTAGGTTTATTTATCAGTTCTTATTTATTGATCGGTTCCCTTCTCTCCACTCTTTTCTTCATAAAGAAAAGGGGATGGACTTCTTTCATTTGCCTTGTGATAACATTTACCTTCTTTCATCTCCACCTTTCCTATACCCTCCCTCAAAACCTCAATGAGCAGAGGTCGATAAAGGCATTTTCAGAAAGGATTCTTAAAAGAATGGAGATTGGAGATGGATTAAAAGTCTGTTTATTTCGTCCTACAGGTTTATTCTATTATACCAAGATGCCTTTTATTGAAGAGATATGGAGACAGGACAGATTCAATAAAGTGTTTGAATCATCAAGGCGGGTTTTTATGGTGGTCCAAAGAAGAGACCTCGATCAACTCAAAAAAGATTTTAAAATAGAAATTATTCCTATTGAACAGGTAAGGGTTGGGCACTGGGATCTTGTCCTTATCTCAAACCGATAAAATTGTGAGGAGATGGAGAGGAGGTGCTATGAGGTTCATAAAATTATTAACAGTAAAACGTATATGGATTTTGTGGGCGATCCTATTCGTTTTTTCTTTAACCCTCACTTATCTCTGGTGGGTCGTTATTGAATTTTACCGAGATTATCAAAGCATCCCTTCCCATCATTTGATCGGGAACAGACCTTCTACCGCGGCGGCATTAAAAGAAGGAGACTCCCCTTTTTCCTTTCTGGTCATCGGGGATACGCATGGAAGTGAGACAGCAGAGACTCTCATCGATATGGCCATGAAGAAAGGGAGCCCCTCTTTCATGGTTATATTAGGGGATTTTGTCAGGAAGCCAGATATCTGGAACCATCGTTTCTTTCTGACAGAGATCACCGAAGAAATAAGGCCTCCCTTTCCAGTGTTTCTCGTCTCAGGAAACCACGATATTGACCATAAATCAGAGGTTAACGAAAAACGAAGGGTGACACCGGAAATTTTTGAGTCGCTTTATGGATCGATGAACTTTGATTTTATCTTCAACGATTGCCTGTTTATCATTTGTGGAGTTGATCTGAGGTTTCCTGTCTTCAATTTAGATTATCTCCGTGAAACATTAAGTCATAAGGGTAAAGGGAGGAAGCAAATTTATGTCTTTATTCACTATCCACCGAAAGGATTGGCCGAGCATATCGAAGGGTCTCTCCCCATTCCAAGAGAGGAAGAGTTCTTCAGTTTATTAGAAGACCATAAGGTGACCGCATGTTTCTTTGGAGATTACCATGGCCATTGGAGAGGGCAACGGAAAGGGGTTAACCTCATCGTTTCAGGCGGCGGCGGGCGCCTGAAACGATCACAACCGGAATGGGGCAAATTCCATCACATCTTGAAGATTACCGTTGGACCCGAGAAGTATGTTGAAGAGATCATCACGGTTCAGGAACAGTTTGAGTTAGAGGATAAATTTGAGGAATGGATTTTTACAAATATTTTTCCTGTTCTGGGAACCTCAACAAAAATTTATTATCTAATCTTTGTCGGTTTTACAATGGTCGTCGGATATTCCCTATTAAAACTTGCCAGGGCCATCCGATCCCGAAGTTGAAATAATCCTATCACTGGTTTAAGATGGGATAGTTTTTTGAAGATGGGATATAGATGAGAAAGCGATTATCAAACTTATGGAATCATCCATCAGGGCAGGCGGGCCTCCTCCTTGTTTTTTGTTTTGCCCTTTTTTTTGTCAACCTTGGACAATGGGACCTCTGGAATCCGGATGAGCCCCGGTATGCCCAGGTGGCAAGAGAGATGGTGAACGGAGGAGATTGGATCCTGATGCATTTTAATGGGAAGATGTATGGGGATAAGCCACCGCTCTTCTTCTGGTTGATTGCCTTTTCATCCTTTCTCTGGCAGGTATTCACTTCTTTCTCGGTGCGATTTCCCTCCGCATTTTTCGGGACACTCACTGTTCTTCTCACTTTTTTGATTGGAAAACACCTCTATTCATCCCGCACAGGGTTCCTGGCTGGACTTATTCTGGCAACAAGCCTTGAGTTTGCCTATCTTGCAACAAGAGCCAACATTGATGCCACGCTCACCTTCTTTACCACCACGTCGTTCTTCTGTTTCATAAAATGGTATGAGTTTAAAAAGGATACGAGAGATGGGGAGGCACGGTTTAAAAATTTGATCATTTACGGGTTTTATTTCGGTCTCGCCTTAGCCACTTTGGCAAAGGGGCCTGTGGGGTTTATCCTTCCTCTTTTAGTTAGTATGGTCTATCTCGTCGTTGAGAAAGATTGGAATGGCATCAAAAGGATGAAACTCATTCAGGGAATGATCCTTTTTATCATCATCGTCCTTGCCTGGTATCTTCCCGCCCTCTTAAAGGGAGGAAAAGAGTATTTCAATGAAACGATCATGCTCCATACGATTGATCGTTTTGCAAAGGGGTCAAGCCATATCCGGCCTTTTTACTACTATCTTTATAACTTTACGGCAGATTTCTTGCCCTGGATCTTTTTTCTGCCGGCCGCCATCGCCTATGGATTCTCCGGAGGAAAGGCAAGAGTCAAGAAAGAGTTTCTTTTCCTGTTCGTCTGGTTTGCGGTGATATTTATCTTCTTTTCTTTTTCAAAAGGGAAAAGGGGGCTTTATCTTTTACCCCTTTTTCCGGCGGTCTCTCTGATCGTGGGAAAATGGTGGGATGATTATATATCAGAGTCTATCAAAAACCTTCATCACCGGTGGTTTTCAATCCCCCTCCGGATATTTTCAGGATTGCTCCTTGGATTGGGGGTGGGCATCCCATGGGTGGTTTCAACGAGGTTTCCATCCTACCTGCCTTACAGCCTTCCCGTTGCTTTTCTTTTCGTTGGCGGAGGCATTGCTCTGTTCATTCTCCATCGGTTCAGGTATCGAGCGGCCTTATTCTTTCTTATTGTCGGAATCATGGCAGGCGGATTCTTTTATACGTTAAGAGTTGTCTTTCCGCTGATCAATCCTTACAAATCGGCCCGTTTCATTTCTCAGGAGATTACCTCACGGATTCAACCCGGGGAGAAGTTAGTCATCTATGGCGATTTTGTAACGGCACCCTATAATTATTATACGGGGATTGTGCCCATCATGGAGATAGAGAAGAGAGAAGAACTCCTAAGCTTTCTTCAATTGGGGGAGAAGGTATTTTGCCTTCTCAAATTCAGAGATTTCGCTCAATTTCAGACGATGGAGGATAGGCCGAAATTTGAGTTGATTGCCAGGCGAAAGGTCGGCGGCGATGATATGGTGCTGATTTCGAATCGGTAACAGAGCGCAATTGACCAAATCCCTCCCGACCTCCCTTTGCCAAAGGGAGGAGAAGTTTAGAGGTTAGCGGAAAGCAAGGTGGAAAGTTCTAAAAAAATAGAAATATCTGTTGTCGTCCCCGTGTTTAATGAGGAAGGGAATCTTTCTGCCTTGATTCCCAAGTTGGTGCAGGTTTTAAATCCACTCGGTTTATCTTATGAGATGATCTTTGTGGATGATGGGAGTTCGGATGGAAGTCGGAACATCCTCAGGGAAATGGCCTCTCAATATCCCTTCCTCCGAATCATTGGGCTCAAAGAGAATCGGGGTCTGAGCACGGCACTTCTTGCAGGGATGAAGGAGGCCCGGGGAAATACGATCGTTACCCTGGATTCCGATCTCCAGAATGACCCGGAGGATATTCCCATGTTGTTAAGTTACTTAGATCGATATGACATGGCTACCGGGTGGCGTCAGAAGAGGGATGATCCCTGGCTAAAGAGGATTTCCTCGAAGATTGCAAATGCTATTCGCAATCGCTTAAGCGGAGAAAAAATTTATGATAGCGCCTGCACCCTACGGGCTTTTAAAAGGGAGTGCATTAAGGAGATTCCCCCATTTAATGGGATGCACCGCTTTCTCTCGACCCTGGTGAAGATGCAGGGATATCGAATCATTGAGGTCCCTGTTTTACACCATCAAAGGAAGTTCGGAAAATCAAAATATAACATCCGAAATCGTGCGCTACGGTCTTTCATCGATCTGTTAGGAGTGAGATGGATGAAGGGGCGTCGCATCCAATATGATGTTGAAGAAAGGATTTGATATGGATTGGATCAAGGAGGTTCTCTCAAGCTTTGCCCAGCAGTACCCAAAATTCAGAATCGATTTCTGGCTCATCTTCGGATTTATCGGCCAGGCAATGTTCACCATGCGTTTTTTGATCCAGTGGATTGCATCCGAAAAGAAAAAGGAGAGCGTCATTCCGGTTGCCTTCTGGTATTTCAGCCTGGTAGGCGGGTTGATTCTTCTCTCTTATGCCGTTCATCAAATGGACCCTGTCTTCATCCTGGCTTATCTACCCGGGAATTTTATCTATTTCAGAAATCTCTGGTTTATCCACAAGAAGAGGACGGCCAGCCCGATCACCAAATGAGAGTGTTAAACACGAAGCGGACGAGGAGTGATTTATGAGCAAAAAGATTCGAAGAATCCCATTATTCATCGGAGCTATTTTATTGATTGTCTTTGCGAGACCCCATTCAACCGGGACCCTGATCGGACTATTCCTCATTTTCCTTGGAGAGATGATCCGTATCTGGGCGGCCGGACACCTTCAGAAGAATGAGGTTCTGACCATGAGCGGGCCTTATGCTTACGTTAAGAATCCTCTTTACATCGGTTCGATTTTTATTACAGCAGGATTCTGCATCCTGGCAGACAATATTTACCTTCTGGCAGCCGCCTTCTTTATGTTCTGCTTCCACTACATTCCCTATAAAAAGAGGGTGGAGGGAGACCGGCTGAAAAAGATTTTTGGGAATCAATATGAGGACTACGATCAGGCTGTCCCGGAGTACCTTCCCCGGTGGACTCCCTATCCTCATGAAAAAGTTTCCTGGCAATTCAAGTGCTTTATTGAAAACAGCGAAGAGGGCATTCTCCTGATCATTATTGCAGGGATCCTATTGGTCTTGAGCAGACCCTTCTGGGGAGCAGTTTTTTAGATTGCGGAATGCGGCCTCCGGCTCAGGCTCCGCCCCAGAGGGGCTTCTGCCCCGGAAGGAGAGCCCTCTGGCTCGGAGAGATTTCGGATTGCGGAATAAAAGAAAATATGGAAAGGATGACAGACCGTAAAGATATCGAGAGGCATTCGACCCTCCTCGTAAAAGGAAGTTTCGGAAAACCTGACCTCTATAAGGTGGAAGTGGGCGATCAGATCTTTATGGTTAAAGATGTCCGGAGAAGATATTTGTTCTTACGGTGGACTCTGGGGCTCTGGTTGATTGATAAAGAATGGAAGATCTATGGGCGGCTTAATGGGTTGAAGGGGATTCCACAACCTGTGGAACGGATTGATCGCTTTGCTTTTGCTATGGAATTCATTCCGGGAGTCCCTATCGAGAGAGGGAAAACCATTCCTCCTTCCTTTTTTTCAGACCTCGATCAAGTACTTCAAGCGGTCCACTCAAGGGGAGTGGTTCACATGGATTTAAGGCATAAAGGGAATATCCTTGTCTCCGACAAGGGGGAGCCTTTTCTCATCGACTTCAATAGCAGTTTTTCTTTTAGGGAAAAGGGGATCTTAAGACGTTTCCTCTTTCCTCTGTTTCAATGGGTGGATGTCGGAGGGCTATTGAAATTAAAGGAGAGGGCTTCACCTTCCTCGATGACTCCCGAAGAAACCGACTTCCTCAAACGGTTCAACCACCTCCGCAAACTCTGGATCTTCAATTAATCCGCCCGCTGTTCTCATCGCCTCACGTCAAGGCTTGACAGCCGAATTCTTAATAATTGAACTTCCGTCGTATTTCTGGTAGATTAAGCACCAATGACACATTGACGCTATGTTTACCTGCCAAAGGTAAATTATTCCGCAGACAGGCGCTCTACGATATTTTGAGGTGATCATGCCAGCGATTGCGTCTCTTGAAGATCTAAAATCAGCCCAGAAAGATCTCCAGGAAGCAAAAAGCCTTGAAGAGTTGAAAGGTGCATTCAAAAAATGGCGCAGGATAGGTTGGAAAAATGTGTGTGGAGCCTCCATGGGAAAGGTTCGAGACATTCAAAAGCCGAATGGGAGGCGACATCCCGGCCAACAGCGAATGGATTTTTCTGCCGGGGCAAGCTGTG
>Ga0209254_10001698_pt1 | contig 19885 bp, 17 predicted proteins | sample FrelakmetDIP11DI_FD_187148 | JGI IMG/M metagenome (GOLD analysis project Ga0209254, IMG submission 187148) | Freshwater lake sediment microbial communities from the University of Notre Dame, USA, for methane emissions studies - DIP11 DI (SPAdes)... | ecosystem: Environmental > Aquatic >...
GCTGACCGTTCCCAGGCAGAGCTCGTCGTAGAGGATGGCATGGATGAGCTGCCGGTCGTGCTCTTCGGGGATGAGAACCTCCAGGCCGTGCCGGGCGCTCAGCCGTCCCTTGTAGAAATCCTTCTCCATGGTGAAGCGCGTCCCGAGGAGGCCGACTCTGGCCAGGGACAATGATTTCGCGGCCACGGCCGTGACGTCGACGATGTGGAGGAGCGGAATCCGGACGGCCGCCTGAACCTCGTCGGCCATCAGGTGCATGGTGTTGGTGCAGATGCAAAGGACGTCCGCTCCGGCTTTCTCCACCCGGCGGGCGGCGTCGATCATGAGAGAGGCGAGCTCCTCCCAGCGGCCCTGGTGCTGGCGGCTTTCGACCTCCTCGAAATCCACGGAGTACAGGACGATCTTGGCCGAATGGAACCCGCCCGCCTTTTCCTTCACGCGCTGGTTGATGATCCGGTAGTATTCGAGGGTGGATTCCCAGCTCATCCCGCCGACGAGCCCGATGGTCTTCATCGCTTCCTCCAGGTTCGCTGGCCTCGACCGGGCTTTGTTCTATTATATCCTACTTATAAAACCGTCTGAAATAAGGCTGTCTAAATTATTCCATGACGTTCGATAGGCCCGTCCCAAAGCTTTTCTTGACATCGGCCCGAGGACGCATATATAGTCCGAACCTAGCGGGAACGAACAGTTCATAGGAAATGGGCTGGCCATCCCGGATCTTCCAAGGAGGAGAAAGAGGAAATGCGCAAGACAGTTATTTTCGGGCTGGCGGTGTGTCTCGTCGTCGCATTCGCGGCCTGCAAGAAGGGCGGGGTCGGCGGAGCCGATTCCTATGCGGCCCTGGGCAAGTACGCCGAGGTCGGGCCGGTGATGGACAAATTCATCACCGCCACCGAGGATTTCGTCGCCGCCCTGGAAAAGGCCGATTCGGCCGACGCCGTGGCCTCGGCCATGAACGTCGTTACGGCCCAGATGGCGGACCTGGCCCCCAAGATGAAAGCCATCGGGGAAAAGTTCCCGGAATTCCAGAAATCAGATCAGCCCCCGGCCGAGCTCAAGCCGTTCAACGACCGGCTCGAAGCGATAATGGGCAAGATGATGGGCGCCATGCAGAAGATCGCCCCCTACATGCAGGACCCCAAAGTCCTCGCCGCTCAGGAAGCGTACAACAAGGTCATGGGGGGGCTGAACTAACCGCCCGCGGAATCGAACTCCGCGCCTAGACTTTCGATCGGCCTGGATCCGGCCTCAGCCTCAAGGGATGAAGTCCGGGTCCAGGCCGTTTTTTAGGTGCTGATAGAACGTGGCCTGGGGAGCGACACTCTGAAGGACGTTGATCTCCATTATGTGAATCGATAGACCGTTTCCCCGGTCCGGACGCTCTCGACCTGGAACGACCTCAGCTCGGGACGCAGGTGGTATCGATGAAGGCCCTGACCGAGCCGGTCCGCTTCTCATCCGTCGCGCACATGGTCCAAAGCACCAGGACGGCCGCAATCGAAACGACGGCCCGTTTCGGGATCGGACTCATCTTCGCCTCTTAATGTCGAGGCTCTGAAAGAGCCTGACCTTGGCGTTCTTCCAGAGCAGGCTGTAATGGGCCTTCACCCGATCCACGACCTTCGGATTTCTGCCGCAGACCAGCTGCCGCGTTCCATGCGGCCGACCCCCTCCGTGAATTCGGCCAGCTCCTGATTGACGTGCGAAAACGACGTGTCTCTCCCCGCCGAATCACCGGTGGGAGAGGAGCGTTCGGACGCCCTCGACGACCATGTCGACCTCCTGGGTCGAAACGTAGACAGGCGTCGAGACGCGAACGGCGTAAGTCCCCGCCTCGCGGCTGCCGATCGTCCGAACGACGAGGTTGTATTTCTCGCGCAGGTAATCGACGAGCTTGGCCGGTTCGACGCCGGACATGGAGAAGGCGGTCAGCCCGGCGCTGAGATAGGGATCGGCGGGCGTGTGGACCTTGACTCCGGGGGTCCGGCCGAGCTCCTGCTTGAGCCGGGCGGAGAGCGCCTTGATCCGGCGCTCGATGCGGGACTTCCCGATCCGGCTGTTGAAGTTGAGCGCCTCGTCCAGGGCGAAGAGCAGCGCGTCGGAGCGCTGGCCCGAGGGGTCGAGCTTGGACGCCCGGGAGACGGTCTCCCAGCCCGAGCTGACCACGGCCGGCCAGACTTTGTCGCAGGCCTCCTTCCGGACATAGAGAAGCCCGACGCCGGTCGGCGCGCCCAGCCACTTGTAGGGGCTCGAGGCGAAGAAATCGACGCCCAGCTCCTTCATGTCGAGGTCGAGCATGCCGATGCCGTGGGCGCTGTCGGCCATGATGAGCAATCCCTTGTCGCGGGCCAACCGGCTCAGCTCCTTGAGGGGCGAAATGAGTCCGGTGATGAAATTCGTGTGGGCCAGGCTGATCATCCGCGTCCGGGGCGTGATCGCCGCGGCGAAGGCGCCGACGATCTCTTCGACCGACCGGGGAGTCACGGGCAGGTTGACCAGTTTGAGCACGACCCCCGCCCTTTTCTCCTTGAGCTTCCACGGCCCGAGGTGGCCGGGGTGCTCGAAATTGGACGTCAGGACCTCGTCCCCGGCCTTGAGGTCGAGGCCGTTGATGACGAAGTTGAGCCCCTCGGTCGTGTTGCTGGTCAGGGCGACCTCGTCCGGGGAGGCGTTGATGAACGCGGCCAGCTTGCTCCGGACGGCTTCTCGGAAGGTGGGCAGGTAGTTGTAGCCGTCGTAGGGGTTGGTCATCTGGACGCGGAAGGTCCGGGTCAGGGTGTTGAACACGGGCTTGGGCATGGGCCCTAGGGTGCCGTTGTTCATCATGATGAACCGATTCTCGAAATCGTAGAGCGCCCGGATCTCCTCCCAGAAGGGACCGTCCGGGGCCTCGTCGTCGAGATATTTCTCGTTGAGGGCGGTGACCTTCTGATAGATCCCCGCATTGAGCTTTTCCAGGGCGGACACGGCGACGGCCGAACCCGCCATGAGATACCGGGCGAATTCCCGGCGCGACAGACCCGAGGAATTGTTCATGGCTGGACCTCCCTTTCGCGGAATGCTAGGTGCGCGACAGATAGGATTGAAGCCGATGCTGGTCGACGTCCGAGAGCTTGGTGAACCGCACTCCCATGCCCTGCATGGGCTGCAGCCAAACGACCCGGCCCTCGCCTGAGATGGCGATCTCGGACGCGTCCCCGGGGAGGACGAACCGGAAGGTCAGGACCGAATTTACCGGCAGCGGATTGATGGTGTCGACGAAAAAACCGCCCGGGGAGAGGTCGCTGATCCGTCCCTGGAAATGCAGTCCAATGTGGTCGAAGGAGATTTCGGTTATGGACGTGTGGCGCCGGCCGCCTCTCTTCTCGTTGTCCATGTCCTATCCCCTGACGTTCGAGAGATTATTTCGGTATCAGTATACTCAAATCGGACTAAAAGGAAAGACTCGTCTGTCATTCGCCTCTCCTCGGGCTTTCGATAGCTCGGCTTGTGCTTCTTGATGTCCTTGAGCATGGAGGCAAATCTCCGCCCCGCCGCTTTTTCCTGCTGCCTTCGCGCCCGGGCGTCCTGCTTGAGCTCGCAGACTGACCGCTGTTCGCCCCGCGGAGGCGGCGTCTATATTTTCGCTTCGGCCTTGCGCGATGCACGGCCGGCCCGCGGCGCGGGCTCTTCTTCGCCCCGCCCGACGTCCTTGAAGATCTTCATGACCATGATCGTCAGTGGCACGCTGAGCACCGCTCCGGGCAGACCGAGGAGCCAGCCCCACACCAGCAGGGACAGGAAGGTCGTCACCAGGGAGATGTGGAGGGTCTCCTTGACGAAGATCGGCCGGACCACGTTCTCGACGACGGCGTTGATCAGCCAGATCCCCCCGACGACGACCAGGGTCTGCCACCAGCCCAGGGTGATCAGGGCGACCAGGGCCGGTGGGATGATGGCCAGGACGATGCCGATGTTGGGGATGAAGTTCATGAGGAGCGAGAAGAACGCCCAGAGGAACGGGAAGTCCACGCCCAGGATCAGCAGCAGGAAGAAGTTCATGACGGCCGTCAGGACACCGGTTAGGGCGGTAATCGTCACATACTTCCGAACGTCCCCGCCCATGGCCGTGAGCCATTTCATGTAGGCCGTCTCCCGGCATTTCCCCCTCCGGACATCCACCATGTACCCGATCAGCTCGATGACCATGAAGGCGACCAGCATGGCGATGATGAAGGACGAGCTCAGGATCCCGGTCAGGACCGAAACGACCTTGCGGGTGAGGCCGATGATCGCTTCGGGGCTGATATGGGCCTTCTGGATCAGGTCGGAGATGTCCAGGTCATGGCTGCGGGCGAACGCCTCCAGGCTTCGGTAGAACACCGACAGCTTTTCCTGATACTTCGGGATGCTGTCTACCAGGCTGGAAATGGAGGCGGCCAGAAAGGTCGATATCAGGAACCCGCCCAGAAGGATCACCACCAGGGAGATGACGATGGCCAGGCCCTTGGGCACCCCTTTCCTGATGAACCATTCCGGAACGGGAGTGATGCACATCGTGAACAGGAAGGCCAGCAGGATCGGGTTCAGGAGGGCGGCCCCGGCCTTCAACCCGGCGGCGATGATCACGATGGCCGCGGCCCCGAGAAGGTATTGGATGATGGGTTTCATTTGACGACCTCGAGCCCGAGGCTCTTCAGCTTGGCCGGGAGAGGCCGGCCGCTCTTCTCGTCCCAGCCGCGGTCCTTGTAGTAGTCGGACAAGGCTTTTTCGAATTCGTCGCGCTTGAGCACGGCTCCCTTGTGCGGGCCGTAGGTCAGCGGCTCCTCGAAGAAGCGGTCGGGCACGGTGTCGTCCTCGCGGCGGAACCCTTCCCGGCAATTGAAAGCCCGCTCGAGGTTGGTGATGCGCTCCCCGGCCTTCAGATATTCCTCTTCCGTCCAATCGGTCCCGGTGATCGCCGAGAGCAGCCGGCGGAGCCCGTCCTTCCCGAATCCGTCCAGGGCGAACAGGCAGACACCGGTCGAATCGTTGGCCGCGTACTCGTTCTGGCCCTTGGCCGAGTTGCTGTTGAGATGGCAGGCGCCGCGCGAGGCGGTGGCGTAGGCGAGCGCCAGGCCCCGGCTCCGGTGGGGATTCCAGGCGGCGAGCTCGTGGCCTTTGGCGTGGATGGCGAATTTCGCGGAGCCGCCGCCGATCTCGGCGGCCAGCGCCTTGACACCCCGCGAAGCCAGGTCGCCGACGCCCTCGCGCAGGGCGATCTTCCGGATCATCTCCAGGATCGCGTCCGCGCTCCCCCAGCGGAGGTCGATCCCGTCCAGGAACGGCCGGTCGATGAGCTTCTTCTCGTAGGCTTCCATCAGGAAGCCGATGACGTTGCCGGTCGAGATGTGGTCGAGGCCGTAATCGTCGGCGTCATAGATGGCCTTCATCACGGCCTCGAGGTCGGAGAGCATCAGGTTGGCGCCCATCATCGTCCCCGTCTCGTACTCGGGCCCGTCGTGGGAGATCCCGGCGTAGCGGCCGCTTCGAACCACGCCCGCCTTCTTGCAGCTCAGGGGACAGCAGAAGCAGGCGAAGTCGCGGACCCAGAGCTTCTGCTCGGCGGCCACTCCGCCGATCTTGTCCACCTCGGCGAACGTGCCCTCGGCGAAGTTCCGGACCGCCTGGACGCCGTTGTCGCTGGCGCTGATCAGGGCCGAGGCCGTCCCGTACCGGCGCCAGTCGTCGTAACCCGCCCCCCCGTCGAACCCGGCCCGGAAATTCCTACGGATGTCCTCGAGCACCGACAGGAATCCTTCGTGTTCGGCAGCCTGGGGCTGACGGGTCCCGCGGACGGCGACGGCCTTCAGGTTTTTCGAGCCCATGACGCAGCCGGCCCCCCCGCGGCCGGCGGCCCGGGCGGCGGTGTTGACGACGCAGGCATAGGAGACGAGGTTCTCGCCGGCCGGGCCGATGTAGCACGTCCGGAAGCGCCGGTCGCCCAGCTCCTCGGTGAACTTCCGGTCGAACTCGTCCGTCCTCATGCCCCAAAACTTCCCGGCGTCCCGGAGCTCGACCTTGTCGTCGTCGATCCAGAGAGTGACGGGCGACGCCGCCTTTCCGGTGACGATGATCCCGTCATAGCCGGCGAAGCGGATTTCCGGGCCGAAGAACCCGCCCATGTTGGCGTAGCTCACGGTCGAAGCGAAACGGTTCGCGGACTTCAGGGGCGAGGTCCGCGGCGACTTGGTGACGATGCAGGTCCTGGAAGCCGATGGCACCGGGAATCCGGAGAAGGGCCCCGGCATGAACAGCAGGGGATTCTCCGGCGAGAGGGGGTCCACTCCGGGCCGGGTCAGCCGGTCGGTCAGGAGCTTCATCCCCAGGCCGCGGCCGCCGATGAAGCGGCGCGCGTCCTCCGGGGCGAGAGGGATCCGGCGGACGGCCCGCGTGGTCAGGTTCGCTTCGAGGAGGACGCCGTGATAGCCAGGAATCTTGTCGGCCATCTCGTCCTCCTATCTCTTCCCGTACCAGAGATCGGTCAGAAGTCCGGCCACCGCGTCGGGCGAAAGCCCGTAATGCTGCCCGGGCAAGCCTTGGACGATATGGCTCAGGGCCCCGTAAGGACAGTGCTTCACGCACTGGGGGTCGCCGCCGCAGAGGGTGCACGTCCGCTCCGGCTTGTTGGTCTCCCGGTTGGGGACGATGGCCCCGACCCGCGACATCCGGCAGGCCTCGGCGCAAGAGCCGCAGCCGATGCAGCGGTCGAGGTCGTTCCGCAGGACCGGCAGGCGGCCGTCCCGGTAGAGCGCCCGGCGCTGGGACTGAGGGTCGGGCTCGACCGGGCAGGCGGCGATGCAGGGCGCGTCTTCGCACATCAGGCACGTGACCGGGACATCGACGTCGGGATTGTAGGGATGGACGCGGATGTTCGACAGGGCCGGATTCCCCAGGCCCGGGAGCTCCCGGCCGTTCACCGAGACCTTGTTATTGAAGGAAGAACAGACGGTTTCGCAGGTCCGGCATCCGGTGCACTTGTTGAAGTCGACGACGACCATGGAAAAGACCATCTTGTCGGGCTGGGCTTGGCTCTGGGTTTGGGACGGCTGGGCTTGAAGACCCCTGACCAGAAACCGGTCGGCGATGAGCACTCCGCCCATTCCTGCGACAGCGGTCCTCAGGAACTCCCGGCGGGATTTCCCGCTCAAGGCCTTAATGTCTGGCAAGGTCAAGCGCGTGTCTCGATGCTTGGTCATGGATATCATCCTTGCATGGCAGGCGGCCGGGCCTTGGCCCGGAGGCTCTGGACGAACGCCTCCAGCTCTTCGATCAAGATCCGACTCAGCATGACCGGAAGCTCGGATACGGATTTCCGGGAGAGAGGCAGGGTCCGGTCGAACTCCCGCCTCTCGATGACCTGGCCCGTTTTGTTCTCCACGACGGTCATGTCCATGGACAGGCGAGCCCCCCAGACATTGGCCAGGTCGAACTCCTCAAGCCTGTGGACGCGGCAGCGAAGCACCCAGTCCGCCGTCTCCCTCCCTTCCTCCTGGCTGACGGCCGCGAAGACCTTTCGTCCTTGGAGATAATGGAAGATCGTATCCCTTACGAGCCGGTCCGGCTTCCCCGCCCAGAACTCGTTCGGATAGTAGTTGAGCTCCGTGGCGGACCGGCGGTAGATGATCCGGAAATCGTTCCACACATCCGCGACATCCACCCGGCCGACGTACAGGGACTTGGCGAGCGTCGGGCCGCCGGTTTCCTCCGGGATGGGGCCCGTCTGGAAATCGAAGTAACGCTTGAGATGGCCCGGCCCGAAACAGGCAACGGCCGCGGCCAGCGCCAGGACAAGCAGGGCAAGCCTTGTGGTTTTCATCGTTTTACCCTCCTGCCGCCTCGGAGAAGCGCGGCCGGGTCTTCCACGAGCGACCGGGAGAACAGGGACAGGTTGTCGATGGCGGCGCTCATGCTTTCCACCATGCGCCGCAGGTCCTGCTGCTGGGCCAGGAGGACGTCCTCGACGCGCTTGAGGCTGGTCGAAGCTCCTCCGACGAAGGCGTCCAGGTTGCCGATGACCCGGCCCATCTCCTCATCCGAGAACCGTTTGGCGATGGAATCCAGGGCGACCTCCGCGCTCTGGTCGAGCTTGGCCGTCAGCCGGCCCAGGTCGGAGGAGATCTTGCGCAGGTCGGCGGCCGCCCCGCTGAACTCCTCGGCCGCCTTCTGGATGTTGTCCACGGCCAGGCCCAGCTTTTCCTCCTTGGCCTGGAGCACCCGGGAGACGATGGCCGCGCTCTGCTCCGTGTTGGCCAGGAACTGGGAGATCCGGTTCTGGTTCTCCTCGCCGAGGAGGCGGTTGAGGTTCTGGGCGGCCTCCTCGATGGTGGCCACGATGTCCTCGGCCTGCTCCCCCAGGCTCCGGGCCATGGGGATCTCCCCGCCGGGGGGCAGGACGGCCGAGGCCGGCGTCCCCCCGGAGATCTCGATGAACTTCGACCCCGTGATGCCGGCGAAGGTCGGGGCCGCGGTCATGTCGGTCTTGACCTTGAACACGCGGCTGATCTTGATGGTCACCAGGATCGAATCCAGGTCCTTGGGGTTGACCTGGATGCGGTCGACGCTGCCCACCGCGACGCCGCGGTACTTGACCGGGGCGCCGATGTCCAGGCCGTTGACCGAGCTGCCCCGGAAGTCGATGCGATAGGCCATGCCCCGGTCGCGGAAGGAGGGGTAGATGAACACCCCGAGCAGGATGACCAGGATCAGGACCGACACGCCGGTGAAAGCGGTCAAGCGGGTCTTTTGTTGTTTGGTGATCATGGGTTTGCCGTCCTTAGAAAAAACGATCTGACGTAGGGGTCGGACGTCTTGGCCAGGTCCGGGAGCCCCCCGGCGAAGCGGATCTCCCCGTCGCGGATGAGGAGGATCCGGTCGGCGATCCGCTCGATCGAGCGCAGCTCATGGGTGACGACCACGAAGGTCATGCCGAGCTTCTGGCACAGGCCCTTGAGGAGGGCGTCGATCCCGCTGGCTGTGAGGGGGTCGAGACCGGCCGAGGGCTCGTCGCAGAAGACGATCTCCGGGTCGAGGACCATGGCCCGGGCCACGGCCGCCCGCTTGCGCATCCCGCCCGAGAGCTCGAACGGGAACTTCGCCTCGCTCCCCTGCAGGCCGACCCGGCCCAGCATCTCGGCCACCCGGCCCGACTCCTCGCCCGAGGACTGGCCGCGGCGGTGCATCCGAAGGGGCAGGGCGAGGTTCTCGTAGAGGCTCAGGGAATTCAGCAGGGCGCTGGTCTGGTAGAGTACCCCGATCCGGGCGTAGAGCCGGCGCAAGTCGTCCTCGGAGCGGTAATCGACCGGCTGGCCGCCCAGGAGCACGTCGCCGGTGATCGGGGGCAGGAGCCCGATGAGCGTCTTGAGGAGGGTGGACTTGCCCGATCCGCTCTCGCCGGCGATGACCGTGATCCGGCCGCGCGGGATGCCGAAATCCAGGTGGCCGAGGACCGGCCTCCCGTCGTATCCGACGCTCAGGTCTCGGACGCGGATGATGTCCATCATTGGCTCATATGGGGAGGAAGGCGAAGACGCAGTCCAGGCCGATGATCAGGGCGATGGACAGGACCACTGAATCCGTGGTGGCCGTCCCGACCTCCTCGGCCCCCCTCGAGATGAAAAACCCCTTGTAGCCGCTGGCCACGACCACGGCCCAGCCGAAGACCATGGTCTTCAGCAGGCCGACCAGAAAATCGCCCAAGTCCAGGACGCGGAAGACCTCCTTGAGGAAAACGGAGGGCGGAATCCCCAGGGAGAGGCGCCCGACGAGCACCCCGCCGGCCAAGCCGACGACGTCGGCCACGGCCACGAGCAGGGGCACGCACAGGGTGATGGCGATCAGCCGGGGGACCATCAGGAACTTCTCGGGCACGATGCCCATCGTCCTCAGCGCGTCGATCTCGTCCATGACCTTCATCGTCGCGATCTCGGCCGTGATGGAGGCCCCGATCTTGCCGGCCATCATGATCCCGGTCATGAGCGGCACCAGCTCCTTGATCATGGCCAGGCCGATGAGGTCGGCCAGGTAGACGTCGGCCCCGAACAGCCGCAGCTGGGCGGCCGAGGTCAGGGCGATGGTCACGCCGACCAGGAAGGTGATGAGGGCGACGATGGGAAAGGACCGGTAGCCCAGGGCGAACATCTGCTGGATGACCGCGCCGGGCATGACGCCCTCGCGCTTACGGAGATACCGGCCGGTGTGGTAGAGTTCGTCGGCGAGCAGCGTGAAGAACTTGCCGAGATTTTCCCTCACCGTGCTTCACATTATACAATTCGGTGACAGACATCTCAATACACTGAATTCCCCGCGGCTGAATTCGGGAAACAAGATGTCTGTCACCGAATTCTGGAGGCCGGGAGCGGTCCCGGTCACTTAGCCTTTCTGAGCAGGATCGTATAGGACAGCCAATCCTTCACGCTGCCCTTGACCGTAGCGCCGTCCTTCAAGGGCAGGGTTTCCCCGGAGACGTTAAACAGGAATTCCTTGGTGCCGAAGGTCCTCGTAACGAACGCCTGCCCGAGGTAAGTCTTGATCGGCTTACAGCGGACGCATTCCTTCGGAAAATACTCGGGCCAGGTGAGCCTGACGCTCCCGGCCGAGACCTTGCCGGCGATGGGCTTGCCGCTCAACTCAGGTAGGAACCGCTGTCCGATGGCCGACATAGGCTCGGCCTGACTCCCACACGGGATGAAGAAGCACTTGTACAGGTCTTGAAAGTCGAAATAGATGGACGCGGTGTAGTTCGCCGAAAATACAATCCCTTCATAATAGGCGGGCGAAGTCTTCCCCCCGGCGATATAGAACATCCCCGTAAGATTCCAGGCGAAGGACGTCATGAGGGGCAGCTCCGTGTTCGGCGGCTTGAGGGCCGAATTGGTGATGGGCGGCTGGAGGATATCCTTCTCCAGGCCGGTGACCTGGACTCGCCATTCCTCCACGTTGTTCAGGCTGAAGACCATCACCCCCGAAATGACCGGATGGATGCTCGGGATCTGATTGTAATCGACTGTCTTGATCGCGCCGTCCCGCATTTCAATATCCAGCGCGGCCGGAGGACCGGGAGCGACGGTCGCCGGGTCGAATTTCAAGCTGTACGGCTGGGTAACGACGCCCACCGGTGCCGGAGCCTGGGCCGAGATCACCCCCTTGAGCTCGATCGGCTTGGATTGGAACCAGAATTCCAGCTTTCCGCCCTTGACCTTGGCCGTGACGTTGAAATTCGCTTCGGGCGCCGTGGCCGGACTGATTGTCACCCCCCGGGAGGGAGCGGCTTGAACGTCCGTGCGGGCCGTCATTCTCCCGATCCCCTTCCACTGGCCGCCGCTTTCGGCCAGCAGCCAGGCTTCTCCTTTGACCTTGACGGCAACGGAGGCCATGCCGTAGAGCCCGAAATTGAGCCCGCCGATGCCGCCCTCATACTTCAAGATGAGCCTCTCGACGCCCAGGGCCTGAGGCGGCCCACCGGCCAGGACGAGGCACAACACCCAGGCGACAATAGCTCCTCCCCACACGCTGCCCTTCGAGAGATCGCGGCCAGACTTCATGATCCCAGCCCTCCCTTCATCGGTGATGCAAGACGCCGTCCCTTCATTTCACCTTGACTGGGAATGGCGGACGCACAGGCTTTTTGGGCGGATTGGCCTTGAGCTCTTCCATGACCATCTGGATGGCCCTCTCCAGCTGGGGGTCGTGCCCGTCTGCGACCGCGGCCGGCCACTGCTCCACCTCGGTATCCGGAGGGACGCCCTCGTTCTCGACGATGAATCCGTCTTCGGTCCAGATCCCCACGTTGGGCGCGGTGATGTAGGCTCCGTCCATAAGGATGGGGAAGCCGAGGATGCCGACCAGGCCGCCCCAGGTGCGCTTGCCGATGATCCGGCCCAGGCCGAACTTCCGGAACAGCCAGGGCAGGAAATCTCCGCCGCTCCCCGCGGACTCGTTGACCAGCATGACCTTGGGACCGGGGATCATGGCGTTCGGGGTGCGGTAATCATGGCCGTAGCGCATGGCCCACATGGAATAGTACTGCCTTTGCATGAAATCGATGTAGTAATCGGCCAGGTTCCCGCCTCCGTTATACCTCTCGTCGATGATGATCGCCTCCTTGTCGGCCTGGGGGAAGAAATAGCGCTTGAAATACGTGTGGCCCAGCTCCGCCGTGTCGGGGACATAGACGTAGGCCACCCGGCCGCCCGTCGCCTTCTCGACTTTCCTCAGGTTGCCCTCGACCCAGTCGCGGTTCCGGAGCTGGTATTCATCGGCCACCGGAACGACCTGAACCTTCCGGGATCCCGTACCGTCCGGATTCGGCCCGACCGTGATCTCGACGATCCTGCCGGCCGTGTTCTCGAACAGGCTGTGGACATCCGTCGGGGGCCGGAGGTCCGTACCGCCGACGGCCAGCAGGTATTCCCCCTGTTTGACGTCCACCCCCGGCTCAGTGAGCGGGGAGCGGAGCTCCGGGTTCCAGTTCAGGCCGCCGAAGACCTTCTTGAACCTGTACCGTCCGTTCTCGACGGCGTAGTCGGCGCCCAGGAGCCCGCCGGGCACCCGCTTGGGCTCGAAGAGCTGGTCGCCGCCGCCGCTGTAGCTGTGACCGACGACGAGCTCGCTGCACAGCCACACGACGAGCCGGCCGAGGTCGTTGCGGCAGCTCAAGTGGGGCAGGAAGGCGGCATACTTGGCCTTCATGGCCGGCCAGTCCGCCCCGTGCATGTTGGGATCGTAGAAATAGTCGCGGTTGATCCGCCACACTTCGTTGAAGATCTGCCCCCACTCGGCGACGGGATCGATCCGGACCTCGATCGCCTCGAGGTTGAGCCTGCCCTTCCCCGGCTCGGGCTTGCCCGAGGCCGGCACGATCCAGAAGGAGTCCTTGAGCCTGTAGCCGACTTTCTTCCCGTCCGCGGTCAAAAGGAACGACTCAGCTTCGGGCAGGACGATTTCGTCCTTGCGGGTTTTCAGATCATAGAAATGGAGAGCGCCGGCTACCCCTTGGTCCTCGACTGGAACGCCGCCTCCGACGGTCTTTGTCTCAAGATAGAAGACCTGGCCTTCCTCGCCGGCCTGGAGCTTCCAGAAATAGCCGCCGGGGACGGGCAAAGCCAGGATGCGGTGGTCCAAGCCGTCGAAGTCGATCCGGAACTTCTCCTCCGGCTTGTCATTTTTCTTGTCCGGGGATTTCGTGTCCGCGGCGGCCGCTTTCTCCTCGTCGCTCTCCTTGGCCAGCGGGGACGGCAGGTCCTTTCTCAGGACCGCGAGGTAGATCGAGCTCGTCATCCGCATGTCGGCCGCGGACTGGTCGAACCAGTTCTTGACCGGCCCGGCATCGGTGCTCCCGAAAAAGTAAAGGTATTTGCCGCTCTTGTCGAAGACCGGTTCCGCGGCTTCGCTCAGGCCGTCGGTCACGGGGAACGACTTGTCCTGCTCCAGGGAATAGACATGGACCCTCTGGATGGACGCCGTGGTGTTGAGGACGTAGGCGATCCACTGGGAATCGGGCGCCCAGACTGTGGTCATCGCGCGCGAGGGCAACGGACTGTAGTAGTGTTCCTGGCCGATCTTCTTGACTGCGCCCGTCTTGAGGTCGATCCAGAAGAGGCTCTGGGAGTTGTCGGCAAAGGAGATCTTCTTGCTGTCGGGCGACCAGGCGAGATATTCATAGAATCCGGCCCCGTTAAGCTTGTACCGCCTGGGCTCTCCCTTCCCGTCCTGGTCCCGCACGCAGAGCTCGTATTCGCCCCATTCATCGGAGACATAGGCGATGGACTTTCCGTCCGGGGACCAGACCGGCGTCCGCTCGTAGGCGCCCTGAGTGTTGGTGATGTTCCGGAAGTCGCCCTTTTCGGCCGGAACGGTGACGATCTCCCCCCGGAACTCGAAGACGGCCCGCGCGCCTGAGGGCGAGACCGAGGCGTTCCGGACCCACTGCGGTCCCCGGGCATAGCGCGGCCGGAGCTCGAGGAGGTCGGCGGCCAGGCCGATGGTGAGCCTCGTCGACCGGGTCGTCTGCGGATCGAAGAGATGGAGAGAACCCGCCTGCTCGAAGACGATCTTCCCGGCGCCGGCCGAGGCGTTGAGGACGGGGAAGTCGGTGAAAGCCGTCAGCTGCTTGATCTCCTTCGAGTTGCGATCGAAGGAGAACAGGTTGAATTCGCCGTTCCTGTCGGAGAGGAAATAGACCTTGTCCCCGAGCCACATCGCCTTGACGTCGTTCGAGCGTCCCTGGGGCTGGGGGATCTTCTCGACCGAAAGATCGGCCGTTTTGAGGATCCAGATCTCAGAGACTCGGCCTCCCCGGTAGTGCTTCCACTGACTGAACGCGTCGGCGAGCGGATTATAAGCGATGAATTGTCCATCCGGAGAGAAGGCCGCCCGAGAGATGGTCGGGATCTTATATTCCTCGGGAAACCCGCCCTGGACGGACACACGGAACAGCCTGAGCGTGCCGCGGGTGGCCGAGACACGGTTCGATACAAAAAAGACGGAGGCCCCGTCGGGAGCGAATCCCTGGGAGACGTCGGGGCCGGGATGCCAGGTCAGGCGCTTGGGGATGCCGCCCTCAGCGGGAATGATGTAGACATCCACGTTCCCTTCGTATTGACCGCTGAACACGATCCACTTCCCGTCGGTCGAAAAGGAGGGGTTATACTCGACCCCGACGTCGGTCGTGAGCTGCCGGGGATGGCGTCCGTCGAGGTCGGCCGTCCAGAGGTTGTTGGCGTAAACGAAAGCGATCCGGGATACGCTGATCGCCGGCTGGGCGAGCAAACGTGTATCTTTCGTGTCTATTCCCGCGGCCGTTTGAGCGAGCGCGGCCATCCCGAGAATGAGGATCAAAGCACCTGGAATTCGCAAGCCTTTCCGGAACATGTTTCCTCCTCCGACCCGATGGACTCTCTATCGTTGGTCAGGCTAAGTCAAGTTTGATGACAAGTCAAGATTGGCGACCAAGGCTCGCCTTGAAGAATTTCAAGCCATTTGCCTCAGAGGCCCTTATTGCCCCTGAAAACAGCGGTGAGCCGACTTGAGGACAATCCGCCCGGTTCATCTTGGCCCGTTCGGGTCCAGCGCTTGTGCTTCGATGGATATCGGCTTATAGTATGTAAGAGATTCGGGGGATTCAGGGGAAAGCATCTCAATCAGGAGGTCGTGATGACGAAAAGACAACGGTTTCATATCGTTCTGGCTGTCTTGGCCTTGAGCGCGGCGGTTGCGACTGTCGGGTGCAGCTTCAGCACGGCAAACATCAAGAGCGCCAAGCTGGCTGCGGATCGGGAGGGGACCCAGGAGACGGCCGTTTTCGCCAAGGATCAGGTCTTTTTTTGCATCATCCAATTGGCCAACGCGCCCGACGACACCAAAGTGAAATCCGTCTGGACCGCTGTTTCCGTCGAGGGGACCGCTCCGAATTTTAAGATCGATGAGGCCGAAAAAACGAGCGGCGACGCGGTCATCGTCTTCGACCTGTCGAACACCCAGCCGTGGCCGACGGGGAAGTACAAAATCGAGCTGTTTTTAAACGACAAGCTGGACCGCACCCTCGAATTCCAAGTTCAATAAAAGGGAAATGAGGGATGTCACATTCCTCATAAAGACCTTCGAGCGGCCCGCGCTCCTGAAATCTCTGGTGCGCGGCATCCGGCGATATTATCCGTCTGCCCCCGTCGTCATCGCCGACGACGGCAGCCCGGGGAGCGGGAACGACGCCCTGGCGGCGGATCCGCTCGTCGAATACCACGGGCTCGCCTACGACGGCGGGATCTCGTCCGGCCGGAATTTCGCCCTGGCCCGGGTGCGAACGCGGTACTTCGTCCTGCTGGACGACGATTTCGAGTTTACCCGGAAGACGGACATCCCGAAGCTCGTCGAGCTCCTGGAGCGGCACGGACTCGACATCGTCGGCGGGAGTCTGCGCCAAAGCGGATTCCGGAGACACATCGAATCCCATTTCACGCTCGAGGGCGAGCGGCTGGTCGTTTTTGACCGGCCGCGGACGCGCCTGGCGCGGGGACTTTATCGCTTCGACTGGGTCTTCAACTTCTTCCTGGCCAGGACCGCGAGCGTCAGGGCCATCGGCGGCTGGGACGAGCGGCTCAAGCTGAACGAGCACCTGGACTTCTTCCTCAGGGCCAAGAAGGCCGCGCTCAAGGTCGGCTACGCGCCGGCAGTGTCCGTCAGCCACAAACCCGGCGGGGCCGCGGCCACCGCCAGGATCCGAGGCGGCGAATCCTACCTCCCCATCGTGAAACGCACTCACGGCTTCCGGGAGATCGTCTATCTGAAGAGGGCCCGCCGCGACAGGGTCCGCAATGTTCTGGTTCATGCGTCGGACGCCGCGCGAATGAAGCTCTCGAGACTGGTCCGCCGGGCATCCTCAGCGCATCGGTCGGAAGCCCGGATCCGCCCGACGGCCCCTTCCCTGCCGCCGGTGCCCTTCATCGTCGGCGTAGGCCGGTCGGGGACGACCCTGCTGCGAATGATGCTGGACGCCCATCCGGACCTGGCCATCCCGGCTGAGACATATTTCCTTCTCCCTCTCCTCAGGCGGAGAGCATGGCCGGTTCGCCTGTCTCCAGCCGCCTTCTGCCGCATCGTGACCGGACACCGCGCTTGGCCCGACCTTCACCTCTCCGCCGAAGACGTCGAGCGCGAGGTCCGTTCCTTAGAACCCTTCACCACGGCCGACGGCGTCCGCCTGGTCTATCATTTGTATGCCCGGGGCCAGGGCAAGACCCGCTGGGGGGACAAGACTCCGGCTTACGGCCGCCGTCTGCCGGAGATCCACCGGCTTCTGCCCGAGGCCCGGTTCGTGCACATCATCCGGGACGGACGGGATACCGCGCTCTCCCTGCGCGGCCAGTGGTTCGCGCCGACGCGGGAGATCAAAGGCCTGGCCCGGCACTGGAGAAAGGAGGTCAGGGCCATCCGCCGCGGAGGCGCAGCCTGTCCCTATTATCTGGAAATCCGGTTCGAGGACCTCGTCCGGGAAGCGCGGACGACCCTGGAAAGGATTTGCGTCTTTCTGGAGCTTCCGTTCCAAACCGCGATGCTGGATTATCACCGCGGTGCGGAGGGCCGGCTTCGCGAGCTCGGCGATCAGCGCCTGCCCGACGGACGGGTCATCGGCCGGGATTCCCGGCTAGCCCGCCTGCAGCGGCTCGGCTCGCCGCCGGACGCCTCCCGGATCGGCGTCTGGCGGACCGGCTTGACGCTCGAGGAACAGGCCGCCTTCGCCGCCGAAGCGGGCGATCTGCTGGAAGAGCTGGGATACGAACTCTAGGACAAATGGGCGCTAGTCTGCGTAGCTCCTTCGTTCGGGCACCGGCCGCAGTCTGATCCCCCGCTCGTCGGTCAGATAGCGGTACCCGACCTTGGACTGGAATCTGGCATCCGGGTCGAGCCGCTCATAGCGCCTGCGCCGCTCCTCGCGGTCCTCGGGCCGCACCATCCGCAGGTGATAGAAGAAAAGATCGGCTAGGGGGAATACGCCGCAGATCTTCCCCTGGAGCGGAGCCTTGGCGGCGTGGAGGGGGCGTTCGTCGAAGAGGTGACCGGGGAGGGCTCGGAATAGGCGCGGGGCCCATTTCCGTCCCCAGAGGCCGTCCGCCCGGTAGCGCCCGGCCGAATCCCACAGGTCGCGGATGCGGACTTCGAACGCCTTCAGGCCGAGCCTCCTTCCGCGGCGGATGACCCGCTCGGCCCTCGTCCGGAACTCCCGCTCCATCCGCTCGTCGGCGTCGACGGCGACGATCCACTCGGCCCCGCGGCGCAGGGCGGCTTCGACCAGGCGCCGATGTCCGCCCGTTTCGTCGAAGCGGGGGCGGTCGGACGGATTCCGGAGCAGCTCGACGACGAAGGGGGAGGATTCCAACAGTTCAAGACTGCCGTCGGTGGAGCCGTCGTCGAGGGCGATCACGCCGTCGACTTGGGGGCCGACGTTCCGCAGCAGCCCGGGCAGAAACCGCATCTCGTCGCGGACCATGGTGACGGCCATCAAGCGGACCCGCCGGCCGTTCCCGGAAGCGGGATTCACCGGACCCGACGGGATCCGGAGGACATAGGCTTTCAAGACGCGGGCGAGCATCATGGCCGACGGATCTCGGCCGCCGTTCGGGCCCGCCTCCCCCGTCCGGGCCAGATTCCCTCGGTGACGAAGCCCGCCTGGGTCGACGTCTCGACGAGGATCATGAACGGCAGATAGAACAGGAACCGGTCGAGCGCTCCGGTTTGCCGGGCCCGCCAGCAGGCCCAGTACAGGGAGGACAGCTTGACCGTCAATCCCCGGCCGATGAGGGACAGGACGCCCGGCCTCGCCCCGGCGTACTTGGACTGGTAGCGCCGGCGATAGCGTCCGCTCTCGAACGCGCTCTTGAGGGCGGCGCGCAGGTTCGATCCGTAGCGGTGCCCGATCGTATGGAAGGGGATGTAATAGACCGGAATACCGGCCGCCCACAATCGGCGGGTGAAGTCGGTGTCCTCGACCCGGACGAGGGATTCGTCGAACAGGCCGACCTGGCGGAAGACGTCGCGGCGGAAGGCGGCCCCTCCCGCGGCCTCGAGGCCGTGGTCGGTCGTCATCCGTTCCTCCGGCGCGAGCCGGCGCCACATACGGCGATATCCGGAAAACGACTGGCCTTCGACCAGGCGGCGCTTCACGCTCGCCTCATGGTAAGCGTGCAGCATGCGGCACAGAAAGCCGTCGCAGGCGGCGACGATCTTGAATCGGACCACCCGGGCCTCGGGGCGCTCGCGGAAGAAGCCGAGGATGGTCCGGACGTAGTCGGGCGCGAGGAGGTAGTCGTCGGCGACGAAAGCGACAACCTGGCCCGAGGCGTGCCGGATCCCGAGATTCCGGGCCGAGCCGATGCCGCGGGGAGGTTGATGATGATAGGAGAGCTCCGGGTGGAGCGCGGCCAGGCGCCGGACCATGTCGCCGGTCCCGTCCGTCGAGCCGTCGTCCACGACGACGATCTCGAAGAGCGTTCCGGGCTCTGACTGGGCGAACAGCGATTCCAGGCAGCCGCGGAGGATGTCGCGGCGGTTATGGGTGAGGACGACGATCGACAGGCCCGGGGCGGCGGATTTCATGATGATGATGGATGATAGAGGAACAGGCGGCCGATGTCAAAACGGTCGGCGGTTCCTTGACACTCCCGGCCGTTTCGGTTAATTTACTCTCCCTCCGGGCGCTGGGCATACGAGCCTTCGGGACGGCCTGGAGATCCTGACATTTTTCAATATCCGAGGAGGATTCATGTCCGGCCACAAGATCTATTGGACCGAAACCGACGAGGCCCCCTATCTGGCCACCTATTCCCTTCTCCCCATCGTCCGAGGCTTCACCAAGGGGACGGGAGTGGAGGTCGTCGTGAGCGACATCTCGCTCGCCGGCCGCATCAAAGCCAACTTTCCCGATACCCTGACCGAAGCCCAGCGCATCCCCGACAACCTGGCTTTCCTGGGCGAGCTGGCCCTGACGCCCGAGGCCAATATCATCAAACTCCCGAACATCAGCGCCTCGCTCCCTCAGCTCCTGGAGATCATCGAAGAGCTCCAATCGCAGGGCTACAAGGTCCCCAATTATCCCGAGAATCCCAAGACCGACACCGAGAAGGAGATCCAGACGCGCTACGCCAAGGTCCTCGGCAGCGCCGTCAACCCGGTCCTGCGCCAGGGGAACTCCGACCGGCGCGCCCCCGTCTCGGTCAAAAAATACGCCCAGAAGAACCCCAACAAGATGCTGCCTCTCGGCCCCTGGAAGCCGGACAACAAGGCCCACGTCGCCCACATGACGGGCGGCGACTTCTACGGCAACGAGAAGTCCGTGACCCTGGAGAAAGGCGAGGACTTCCGGATCGAGGCC
>Ga0209254_10001699_pt1 | contig 19868 bp, 21 predicted proteins | sample FrelakmetDIP11DI_FD_187148 | JGI IMG/M metagenome (GOLD analysis project Ga0209254, IMG submission 187148) | Freshwater lake sediment microbial communities from the University of Notre Dame, USA, for methane emissions studies - DIP11 DI (SPAdes)... | ecosystem: Environmental > Aquatic >...
ATAGTCAAACTACCGGGGTAAATGCACCGGCAGTCGAGCGTATCGAGCGCCTTAAACCAAGCCAGATCATGCCAGATCGCTTCCAGCCCCGCCGGCTGCTGCCTTCCTCGATTCGTACGGATTTTTTTGCCGGCAATCTCACCTGTTACCAGGCAGCCTCCGAGTGGCTGGCTTTGGCCCGCCAGGACCCCGGACACCGCGCCCAGGTGGAACGCCTGCTGGCGATGGGCGGCTCCTTTGAGGAGCACGGCCAGATAAAAGCCATCACCGGCAGCTGGGTGACTACTCCGATGGGTAGTTTTATCTTCCAGATTGAAACCGGTGAACGCCGTTTTTGGGCTGCCTGCCTGCGGGCGGCCGCCGATCATGCCCCGCAAGAGCCGCTTCTGCGCGTTGAAACAATTGAAAAGCCCACCCGCCAGCGCCAGGTACTGGAAAACCGCCATGCCGAGACCCCTTCCGCTGTCAGCCAGGCCTGTGAAATTTCGGCCCTGATCCTTTCCGGGCTGGGAACCACGCCGGATTCAGAAAACATGGAAGAGTACGATTACTTTCGCCTGGCACGCAGCCAGCGCATGCCGGCAGGCTTGTGGGAGAAAATTACCCCGATCATGCAGCTCAGCCGGCCGCGCATGGTGCAGCTGCTCAATCTCCTGCAGATGCCTAACCCGCTGCTCGAACTGGCAGACCGCTACCGCCTGCCGGAACGTGTACTGCGCGAAGTGCTCAACCTGCCGCCCGCTCAGTGGGAAAAAGCCCTGCTGCTGAGCATTCAGAACAGCCTGACCTCGGATGAAGTGGCCGAAATGGGGGAGGAAGACCCTCATAAAAAAGCTCTTAGCCCCGCCCCGCCCGCAAAAAGCGCCGCCCAGGGCCCGGTGCGCCTGGCAACCAGCGGCCTGCGCCGTTTTTCCAACACCCTCAACCGCCTGGATGAGATAAACCGCGCCCAATCACTGGACGAAATTGCCGATGACCTGGTAATCAGCGGTCAGGCAGAGGACCTTCTGAACCTGCTGGACGAGCTTAAGCGCCTGGTGCGCGCCCGCCTGCGCCGGCGTTAAAGCGCCTCCTTAAAAAATTATCGCCTAATATTTCATCTTTGTAGAAAGCCTCTGCCAAACCAAGAACCCCCGCAGGGCTTAATCGGGCATTTTTCCATGCGTACCTGCAGCATGTCCGCTTCCGGACACAGGAGCCGTGAGCTTTTCTCCCGTAAACCTTTATGGGGTTCCCCCAATCATCCATTATTCATCGGCCATAGCATATCTGGAAAAGGTGCTGATCCCCAGGCTCATCCGCTTCCATGACGGAGCGGTTTTCCGGGTCCGGAAGTCCTCCTGCCATAAATAGGGTCTTCCTTCCCGGTGATACCTCCAGCCGGTATAGCGGATAAAAAAAAGTGTCACCGCGGTGACACTTTTGCCGCTGCAGCTACTGGTTAAAAATACGCCTATTTTGCCGTTCACAGCAGCAGCCATATAAACCCCTGTCATAAAGGCAAAACCAGCCGATATTGTGCCATTTATTCCTTCAAGAGGCGACCCTGCCCGAATATAAGGGTCGCCTCTTAGGGTCGTCCCTTGACAATTTCAGGGTCGCCCCTGTATAATAACAAGGGGTGACCCTTTGACGCAAAATGGGGCTTTCCAGCCCATTGCATATTTCATGCCAGACGTTGTCTGCACCCTGGGAAGGTTTAATTAATGAAAATCATTTCCTTCGCCAATCAGAAAGGCGGGGTCGGTAAGACCACCTCCGCCATCACCCTGGCTGCCGGGTTGGCACTTGGAGGGGTACGTACCCTGCTGGTTGACCTTGACCCGCAGGGACATGTGGCTTTCTCATTCGGGTTGGATAAATCGCCCGGCCTGTACCGCCTGATCTGCCTGAACGAGCCGCTCCATCAAACCACCATCAACGTGCGCCCCAACCTGGACCTGCTGCCCAGTGATAAGAATACGGAGAAAGTCAAGCGCCAGATTACCATATCCGATTTCCGCGAGACAATCCTGGCGGACCGGCTGCAGAGCAGCAGCTATGATGTCATCCTGATGGATATGGCTCCATCCCTGGATGTGCTGCATGTGAACGGACTGATGGCCAGCCACTGGGTGATCATCCCCACCCGGCTGGATGCCCTGGCGGTAGACGGCGTGCGCGAGATCCTGCTGACCATGGGGGAGATCACCAAGCGCGGCTACCGCTTCCAGGGCTATAATATTCTGCCCACATTTTTTGACCGCACCACCCGTGAAACACTCACCCAGATCCAGTCCGTGGTTCAGACTTTCGGCAAGCGCGTCTGGCCTCCCATTCCGCAGGACACACGCGTTCGGGAAGCCACGGCTTACGGTAAAACCTTGTGGGAATTTTCACCCAACAGCCCGGCCATGGCCGGTTACCAGGACGGCACAAAGCAAATCGGCGGCTATAAGCAAGCCTTGCAGCGTTTAATGGAGGTGATTGATGGCTGATAAAAATCTTGAACGGCGCCAGATATTAGACCCGTCGGTGGCTGACCTGCTAAACGGCTTGGAAGAACGCCAGAAGGAAGCCCACCTGCCGCGCCGCGAACGCGAAAAGAAAGCCCGTGAACGCGCCAAGATCAAGGCGCGCCGTGAGCAGCGCACCACCTATGATCTGCCGCCCGCCATCCGCCAGCATATTAAACAGATGGGTGAAGAACAACATCTGCCAGCCAGCCAGCTGGTGACGCTGGCCTTGTTCCGCTTCCTGCAGCAAATAGAAGCCGGGCAGATTGACCTTTCCCAGTACAAACAACCCTCCCACAGCCCGCGCTATGACTGGAACCTGGTTTTCCCGGAGGATTGGTACAAAAAAATCTAACCTTATATCTTTTAATCAGGCAAAAGTGTCACCGCGGTGACACTTTTTTTGTAACAGCCGGGCAAAGATATCCCCTGGAATACCCTATCGCATCTGGCAGGGAGAGGTTCTGATATGGTCTGCCGCCTGGAAAGCAGTCGGCCTCCGGATTTACCAGGAATGAAGAAGCCAGTTAATAAGGAAGGCTGCTGTGTACACACGACAAATTGGTACCTGTGTTAGCCGGTAATGGCCAGCATGGTCTGAAGGGCTATCCCCCCAAGACGGCAAGATTGCCGGTTTTTTCACGGGTCACTGACCAGGACGGGTCCCATTTCTCCCGACCGTCTGTCTCCCCCCGCCTCCATGCACCCTGTCGTTCAGCCATCCCCGGAAGCAGAGGAACTTAAACCTCCCCAACCGCCCTCTCTTCTGTGTAGACTCTCCCGCCGGAAGGCATCTTCCCCTGTCTTGATTTTCCGGGGTCCACGCATCCGGGATGCTCCTGAATAAATAAGCAGATGCAAATGCAGCCGCTGGTGAGGAACAGCCAGGCAAGGATGCTTGCCAGGCGTTTTTTTATCCTCCAGGAGACCGGGCAGGGCACTGTGCCCTTTGGCAATTATTTGCGCCCTGGCTGCACATGGGCACCGGGGACGCCGGATGGCTGCCTTTATGAAGGAAAATTGAGGATTGAGGGGTTGTAATATGATTTTCAGGACGCGATTCCTTGAGCAGTTGGGGAGACTCTCACCCGAATTGATGATACGTAATATGGCGTTGTAAATATTGTTCTGTTCTTCTGATATTCTGATATATAAATTCTTCATCCTGATCTGCCGGAAAAAGAAATTATCCCATCCCTCGATTCATAATTCAACCTGCATCTGCAAAAGCGACCGCAGAAATAATCCGTATAGTTTATTTTATATGGTCTGCAGTGGAATCTGCCGGGCAGAGTGGCTGTATCCGCCTGCGGGTATCCTGCTCCTGGCAGCAGCGGCACCTGCTGGGACTGTATTTGCTTTCACCCCGCAGGATTCATCCTTAGTTTACACCAAGGATTGCAATACGAATGATTCAGGCAGGGTTCCTGGTCCAATTGCCAGCCGCGGGATAATGACAATATCTTCCCGGAAAGTTCACCTCTGCGCAGTAAGTTCGCCACTGAGGATTGAAATGCATCCGGATCGGTCTATAATAGTAGAGTACGTTTTTACAAGGCAGCTTCCGGCAGTTCGCTCTGTAAAAGGAAAAACCATGAACGGTCAATCCCTACCTCACGGGAAACTGGTACGCATGGCCATTGTGCGCTACGTGGGCGGTTTCCTGGCTCTTTCAGCCATCTTATTTATCCCGGCCGGCACCCTGGATTACTGGGAGGCCTGGGTTTATCTGGCCATTCTCTTCATCCCCATGTTCTTTGTCCTGCTTTACCTGCTGCGCAACGACCCGGACCTGCTGGAACGCCGCTTCCGCATGCGCGAGAAGGAACAAACCCAAAAGAAAATCATTGGCATATCCTGGGTGATCTTCCTGGTGGTATTCGTTCTGCCCGGCCTTGATCGGCGTTTTGGCTGGTCTCAGGTGCCGGTGTGGGCTGTTCTGGCAGCCGATGGTCTTGTACTGCTGGGCTATGCCATTGTCTTCCAGGTTTTCCGCCAGAATTCCTATGCCTCGCGTGTGATAGAAGTGCAAAAGCAGCAGCAAGTGATCAGCAGCGGCCTGTACGGCGCAGTCCGCCACCCGATGTATCTGGGCATGATCCTGCTGTATGGCGCCTCACCTGTGGCACTCGGTTCATGGTGGGCCTGGCTTTTTATGATCCCCATGCTTGGCATCATAATTGCACGGATACTGGATGAAGAACGCCTGCTTTCGCGGGATTTACCGGGTTATGAGGCTTATCTACGCCAGGTTCACTACCGCCTGATCCCCGGCATCTGGTAAATGGATAAAAAGGAGAGCTATGGAAAATTACTCGTTTAAGTCAATCGTTTGGAAGACGACCCTTGTTCATACAGTCACTTACTTTTTGATAGGCTTGCTGGCACTCTATTTCATGGACTATACCGCCATATTCGCCGACCCTGAGGTGGCAACCTATATGCGCCAGACCGATACACCATGGGTGGCGGCAGGCCCGCTGTTCCAGGTAGTACGCGGCCTGCTGTTCGGATGGGCTTTCTTCCTGCTGCGCCAGGTGGTGTTTGCCCGGAGATCCGGCTGGTTGATCATGTGGCTGGTGTTGGTAATCATTGGCATCCTCTCTCCCTTCGGGGCAGCGCCCAGTTCCATCGAGGGCGCCATCTACACCAACCTGCCGGTAATGACGCATGTCATCGGGCTGCCGGAGGTATTGCTGCAGGCACTCCTGCTGGCTGTTTTCACCCACCTGTGGGTTAACCACCCGGGTTGGAAATGGATAGGCTGGCTGTTCGGCATTCTCTTCGCCCTGGTAGTGCTCTTTTCTACCCTTGGTATGCTGGCATCCATGGGCATCCTTGAGGTTCCAGCTGGTTTTTCCATATAAGCCGGGATAAAACATGCCCTTGCAAATCAGGTTGTTTCCGCCTTCCTGGGTGCAGCTGCGAACCGGGGATTCGCTGTTGTATATTGATCCTGCCTACCTGCAAACTTCTTTTATCGGCCATCCCGGGCATATCCAGTTCAGCGGATGGCCTGGCGCAGTGGATGGATTGCCGGAGAAATTGGAAGCCGGAGACCTCATCCTGGTTACCCACCACCATAAAGACCATGCCAAAAAAGTCACCGTAGACCGGCTTACGCACCCGGGAACACGTCTGATCGCCCCGAAGAGCTGCCTCAAGGAGCTGGGCCCCGATTTTTATGTTGTGCAGGCCGGGGAAGAAGTAGCCTTCGTGGACGGTACCATCCGTGTGGTGCAGGCCTACAATATGGAGTCAGGCAGTTCCACCCGTAAAATCCACCACAAAAACCAGGGGGTGGGTTACCTGGTAACGGCTGCAGGGAAAACGGTTTACCATGCCGGTGACAGTGACTTCATCCCGGAAATGCTGGAACTTGGCAGCGTGGATGTAGCCCTGCTGCCCATCGGCGGCACCTATACCATGGATGTAGAGGAAGCAGTGCGGGCTGCCTGTGCCATCAATCCTGCCGTGGTGATCCCGATCCACCACCTGGAGGCCGATCCAATGGAATTCAAGCGCAAGGTGGAATCCCAATCGGACACGTGTGTGATCCTTCTGCAAACAGGCCAGGAGTATTGCTTGCCCTAAAACACCAAATCAGGATATCCAGGCATTGTTTGGCTCAATGACAAAAAATATCGGCTTCATTTATATACTGAATGAAATCCCTTCCGGGCTTGCCGCATGCTGCTTGGCGTCAAATTGGCGGCCCGGGAAGAAGTTTGCCTGCCGCTGTATGGGTCAGCCAGGATCTGGAAACCGGGTTATGGAATACCTGACTCTACAGGATGAATGAAAATGTCCGGGTCCCGCAAGGTTTTCATATTCGTAATCTCCATGCTGGTTTTCTGCCTGGCATCTGCCCTGGTTGAGGGGCAAACACACACCCTGCGGCATTTCATGGATGACGTGCTGTATGATAACTGGAACCATTACCTGCCTTGTGAAAAACTACCTGGTGCCGGGCAGGTAGAACAGGTGCTGCATGAGCATGCTGGCGTGCTGGAGGCCATTGCCGCTGTACATCCGGGCCATGCGGGTGTAGATGTGGACACAATGAGCTGCCCGGGTAAAGCCGACCTGGTCATCTGGTATGGGTCGCACCGGGACAGGCTGGAGATTGAACGGATCCTGGGCGGGGAAACGTTTTACGGGGTGCCGTACCGCCTGAATAACCGCTGACAAGAGGCAGGGGAGTCATGATTCAATTTCAAACATGGGTTGCGTATAGGTATCTTCTCCGGGATAAGGAGCCGCCACACTTTGTTATTATTCCTCCCGGTTATCACCCCGTTATTATGACGTGGCATCCGAAACCGGCTCGATTTGACAGGAGCCATGACTGAAAACATCGCCTACTACCTTATAAATATTTTCATCCACCCGTATGCCGCCGCCGGGGCGATCCGAAAAGAGAAAAACCTGTGGCCGCTGATCCTGGTATCCTCCCTGCTCGGAATTCTGCCTTACTGGCTGATTGTCCTGCTCGGTTACCAGTCTCTAGGCTGGGGAGCTTTTCCTTACCGGCAGTATTATCCGCATTATTTCGAGCCGTACTGGTGGGAAATGCTGGTCGTCCCGCTGTGGGCGCTGGTAATCGGGCTCGGTTTCAGCGTCCCCTGCACGACCATTGGTAAATGGCTGGGCGGTGAAGGTAATTTCACCCAGGTGGTGGCTGTGGTGATGCTGGCATCGGTGGTATCCCTGCCAGTCTTTGTGTTCGTTGACCTTTTCCTGTGGGATGCGGAGCACATCATCACCTTTGCCAAAACAGGGGTGGCAACCCGGGCTTACTTCCCCGGGGAAAACTGGCTGGTATGGTTCATCCAGGAGTCGTACGCCTATATAGCCATGGGCTGGCAGGCAGTCATAACCGTAATCGGGCTGGTCGTTATCCACCGTATTCCGTGGTACGCCAACCTGCCCGGTATCCTGGTTGGCAACCTGATTTTCGTCTTGTTCCTGCTGCTTATCCGGGATTACGTAGCCCTGATCATTTAGTTCTGGAAGGATGATTAATGCCGCCAAAAAGCCTATACCATGCCATGAGAGGGCTCAATGCCTTCATGGCAGTCAATTACAAGCGCGGTATCGGTCCTACCGGTATTGTGCTTCTGCTGACCACCACCGGGCGTAAAACCGGCCTGCCGCGCCAGACCCCGCTCCAGTTTGAGCTGGTGGATGGGCTAATCTACATCGCTTCGGCGCGCGGCCAGGAGGCAGATTGGTTCAAAAACATGCTTGCCAATCCCCGGGTTCACGTGCAGGTTCAAAAACGTGAGTTTGACGCCGTTGCTGAACCCGTCACCAACCCGGGGCGCATTGCCGATTTCCTGGAAATGCGCCTCCGAAGGCACACCATCATGGTGCGCCTGATCATGCATTTATTTGACGGGCTGCCGCTGCGCTTCCAGCGTGCAGACCTGGAAGAAATATCTCGTCAAAAAGCGCTGGTGATCCTGCGGGAAGCCGGATCCTCCCATGCCTGATAATCACTGCATCAACCATAAAATACTCTTGAGTTTGGGCGCAATCGCTGCCCTGCTGGCGGTCTTTGTCTTTCGCCGGAACCTGGGTGCCGAACTTGCCCTGCTGCACAGCTTCGGGTTGATTCCGGTACCGGAAACGCTGCCCGTCACCACTGGTGATTGGTTAACTCTGCTCCGGGAGCACCCCTGGATTGGCATGACGCTGCTGGGCGCCTTCGACCTGGTTGAAACCATTCTGGTTGGGATATTCTTCCTGTCCCTGAGCATTGCATTCTGGCATACCCGCCGCAGTACCGTCCTGCTTGCGGATGCCTGCAGCCTGTCCGGGATTACCATCAGTTTCTATTCAAACCAGGCTTTAAGTCTGCTCACCCTCAGCCGGCAGTACACCACATCCGTAAGCGAGACCCAACGCCTTGCCCTCCAGTCCGCCGGGGAAACCCTATTAACGGTTCAGGAGCATGGAACAGGCGTTTACTGCGGCCTGTTCCTGGTGCTTCTGTCAGGGATTATTTTTTCTGTACTCATGCTGCGGGATGAACGCTTCGGGAAGGCTGCCGGCGTGACCGGCATCCTGGCCAATGGAATCTATCTGTTATTCTTCCCGGCCCTGGCCTTTGGAACCCCTTTTACTATTATCCCGCCGGTGCTTGCCGCACCATTCCGTATGGCCTGGTATTTCATCAGCGCCCTTAAACTCTGGCGTTTATCAAAGGAGCAAAAATGAGAGCAGCCACCCGCATCACCGCCGCAGCCCTCGGTATAACTGCCGGCATCGCCGGCCTGGAACATGGCTATTTTGAGATCCTACAGGGTAATATCCTCCCGCCGGGGCTGATGATTGCCTCAATGGGGCCGCCCTGTGACCCCGAAGTGGCCTGGAACGCCTGCGAACCGGCCATGACCATCCTGCCCAGCTTCCTGTACAGCGGCATCCTGGCGGGGCTGATCAGCCTGGCCATCCTGGTGTGGTCCCTGGCATTCATCCAGCGCCGGCAAGGCGGATTGGTTTTAATCCTGCTTTCAATCGCCCTGCTGTTGTTTGGGGGTGGTTTCTTCCCGCCCATCATTGGCATCACCGGCGGGGCAGCAGGGACACAGATTAATCGTCCGCTAACAGGACAACCAGGAATGATAACTCGCCAGGCAGCCAGGCTGTGGCCCTGGCCGCTGGTGGTATTAATAACCTGGCTGCTTGGGCAGTTCCCACTGGGTTATTTTTATAATGATTTTCTCAAAGGGATCATGGTCTTTGCCTTGCTCATAATTGTGACCTTGCTGCCGCTCTCGGTCTACACGGCTTATGCCCATGATTGCAGCTGAGGTAATCCCGCATTTGAAATCTGCAGCCAGGGAATGCGTGTCATATTTTCCATGTCTATCCAGAACAGAAATGACCCATCTTTATCGAGGTAAAATTGGACATCCTTTCGCAAATCTTTCTGCCAATCCTTCTCTTTGTCCTCACGCTCATCTCGGGTTTGCGGTTAAGCCGCGCCGGTCAGCCCTACAACAGCATTTTCTTCAATACCCACAAACTGCTGGCGCTGGGTGCGGTGGTAATTACTGTCATGCGCATCTTCCGCAATCCGGTAGATGCCGCTCAACCAGCCCTGCTCCCCGTATTACTGCTTGTTTCAGCGATCTGCGTGCTGGCGTTGTTTGCCAGCGGGGCGCTGATGAGCGCCGGGAAATCAGATCACCGGCTCCTGCTGACCACCCACCGCATTGCCACGGCAGGGTTGGTGGCTGCCGTCACCCTGGTGGTCTACATGCTGGCATCAGGATAGGCTGTGTAATGAAGAATGTTCGGCAGATCACTGGCTGGTGGTCTGGTTTTTACTGACCTTCTAGGTACAGAAGGAGATAGTTTATGTGGATTGCCCTGGTATTATTCATTTTTCTGCACGGCATGGTGCATCTGCTGTATGCCGGACACAGCCTGCGTCTTTTTGAACTGCGCCCCGGCCTTTCCTGGCCGGACAGTTCCTGGGCGTTTTCCAGGCTGCTGGGGGTTAAAACTACCCGGCTGCTGGCGTTTATCGCCCTCATCCTGGTCACGCTGGGCTTCCTGGCAGGCGGGCTGGGATTCCTCCTGCAGCAGGACTGGAGGTCTGCGGTGACGGCTGGCTCTGCCATATTCTCGAGCGTGATTTTCATCCTCTTCTGGGACGGAAAACTGCATGTCCTGTCGGAGCAGGGCGGGGTGGGCTTGCTGATCAACCTGGCGGTCCTGGCGGTGGTACAGGTCTTGATAAAGCCAGCTTGACCCTCACAGCTGGATCGTATACATGCATTGAATGGGATCAACAGAATTTTTACTTGAAAGCAAAGGTGTTGGGTAGTCACCCTGGATGGGGGAATCTCGGTAGATAGTTGCGTATAGCCGTTTTTGAAATATACAGGTCATCGTAGAGCTTGCGGAAACTTGAATCCCGGCCATTTTTTCTATATAATGGATTTAATTCCCAAAATATTACAATGCAGCCCGGAAGAATTGCCTCATTAATCCCTTATTTTGTCATGTAAGCGGGGGGTACCGTGAAATGTCAAAACTGTCACGCTGAATTATCAATCGGGGAGAGATTTTGCGGCGAGTGCGGTACGGCGCGCCCGCCAACCCACACCGAATTTATTCAAGTAGAAGAAAAATTTCTTGAGCTGAAAAAACAACGCCGTAAAAGTGAACTGGACGATGCCAGCTTGAATGCAGCCATGCAAAAGCTGGTTTATACCGATCCCAGCGGCGACCAATGGATGATCGGCATTGAGTCGGAACAGTGGCACCGTTTTGAAGGGCAGGAATGGGTCCGGGCTGATCCTCCCGCTGCAGCGACATCCAAGGACATCCCTGAAGCCCGGGAAGCCCGCCCTTCTCCGACAACATCTACCTTAGAGGAATCTTCTGTGACAGAAGAACGGCTGCCAGCCAGGCGCAGTCCCAAAAATTGCCTGGGGATATCGGCAATAGCCCTGGGGCTGCTGGCTGCCGGGTGTATCATCACCCTCATCCTCGGGCTAATATACCGCCAGCAGATCACCAACCAATTCGTCAACCTGGCACTGGAGCAGGGCTGGGGGACGGTTGTCTCGACTGAAGCGCCGGCGGCTGCATCCCCGGAGGCGGTTGTTACGACAACAAAGCCCATTACCCCCGAACCTAAGGGAGAGATGGCGGCCCCTTTTTCAAGACCGGACTATTTTCAACTGACACCGATTCCGCTTCCGGGCGCCTTGCCGACACCCAATCCTTTATGGGTGGATGCGGCCTGCCCGGCTGCCGGTGTGTTTGTGCGTATGCCTCCCAACTACACCTATTCGCTGGATGAGGACAGCTATGCCTATATGCGGGTAAATGCAGACGCCGGATTGGAGATGTGGTGTGAGCCGGCCGCCCATGGCAGCACTTTTGAAAGCGAGGTGGCGTGGTGGCTGGACTACCAGCAGTATGTATTGTGGCAGCAGCCAGTATCCATGGTTACCTCTATCGGTCCGGCGGCATTGACGGTAGGGGTTAATGACTACGGGGACATGGTCTTTGGGGCGGTGGTCGGGCCCACCCGTGATGGCTATGTCCTGCATTTCTGGGGTTTAGGACAGGATGACCTGTGGGAAACCTTGGTGGACCAGTATGAAGCGATTGTCTTGTCGATCCAGTACAGCCCATAAGCTGCTGTCAGGCAGGAGGAAACCATGAAAAGGTACCGGTTGGTATTATTCACAGCGATCCTGCTGGTGTATCTGTCTACAACTGTTTTTGGACAGGGCCAGGCAGCGGCTGGTGATGTGGGGAACATGGATGTTTATCGAGTTGTCCTCCAGCCGCCGAATCCTTGCGGCCCTAATCCTTGCGGACAAGTCGACGAGTATGGAGAAATCGCTCCCTGTGAACTTAGAGAATTCCTGGTTTGGGCGTCGTGTAATGAAAAATACGGCGTCACTGCCGTGCCGCCAGCAGATGCCGTACCAGCGCCTGAACTTCCCACGGCTACCGAAAAAGTAGAACTGGTGGTGCAGATTGGCTTCTTTCCAAACCCGCCCAAAGAGGGGGATGCGCAGGTTACCTTCACCGCCGACGTGCGCGGGCAGACTGCCACTGAAGCAAACACCCTGCGCTACACCTGGTTCCTGGATGGGATCATTTTATGTGAAGTTCTCCCCGCACCGGGTGTCTGCACCTGGGCGGACCCTGCTGCCGGACACCACAGCATTCAGGTCATTGTGGAAAGCCCGGTCACAGGGAGACGGGCCAGCAATGCCCTGGGATTGGATGTGTTGAAGGGGGAAGCCACCCCGGATGTAAGCAAAGAAGCCGGTTTTTCCATTGGTTCGCTCTCCTGCAGCAGCGGCATCACCAGCGATGATACCCTGAGCTGCAACGTCACATTTGACCGTACCAGCGATGAAGCCGACAAGCTGACCGTGGTATGGCAGGTGGACGGCTACACTGCCTCCACCCAGACTACGGGAGACAGCGGCGCTTTCTTCAGCATGGATAAACCCGCCCCCGGGGATCACACGGTAAGTGTGGTTGTGACCAATGCAGATGGTGTTTCTCGATCTAAAACGAGCTCGATCGAAGTCTTTGAAGGAAGTAATGCAGACCTTCCGCCGGGCGCCCAGGCAGGGGCGGCGGCCGGCACGCTCACCGGGATTGGAGTCTGGATCTGGCTGCAGTACGCCCAGAACCGGGCATCCATGGGTCCAAGGATCAAGCCGGTAAGGTCCGAACTCGGACCTGAAACGACCGAAAGCGAGGAGACACCTTCCCCCGGCGACGAAACTTCTGAAGAAAGCGAAGAACCGCCCCTGCAGGAAGAAACTGAAAAGAAAAAGCAAGGCGGCAGTCCTCCGCCGCCGGAAACCAAAAAACGAGACACAGACGCTGAGCAGGAAAAGAAAAAGCCAACGGCCGAGGGGTCGGGGTCGGAGGCGAAGAAGCAGGCAGAGGTAAACCGGGAAAAGGTGGAAGCCTGGTACAACTCTGCCCGCATGGGTGATTTTGTCCTGGGTGGAAATTTGCCTGAAACCCCTGTGAAGGTACCCTCCACCTGGGACCTTGATTCACCCCTTTGGAAAGCGCTTTGGCAGCATTTGCCTGAAGAAGAGCAGCGGAGATTACGGCAGGCATGGGATGACAAGAGCGAGCAAATGAAGTGGTGGCTGGATAATGTACGAATTCTAAATGCCGTATTTAAAGGCTTCGTCAACCTTACCTCTGGTTCGCCTGCCGGAATAAACCTGATCGATAGTCCTCCAAAAGAGGTCGATATTGAACCGCTGTTTGAACAGGGGCCAAAGGTGGTAGATGGATATTACGATTATTATCTGCCAGATATTCCAGAGGTCTATGCAGAACCGCTTGTTTTTGATCAGCAAATTGCCGATCAGATCGATACCCTTAAAATGGATGCTTATGAATCCTACAATAGTTATTGGGCCAAGTTCTGGCATAAGCCGTATACCAGGGATGGCGCTAAAAAAGCTCTGGCATATTTCCATGAAAAACAAGAATACCTGGCAAACCGAACGGGGGGCCCATTAACAGAAGCTGAAGTCACAGAATATCAACAGTATAGTGATACGATCGCAAAGTTAAATGCACTCCTGGCTCATCCCAGGTTTAGGTGAGGAGGTAGCCATGCCAAGACTGGAATCAAAAGGCCTTGCTGTCCGCCGGCTTACGCCGACCGAGCTGATGGTGATGACCGGTTATGTGCAGCTGGCTTGTTCTGGCCAGGGAGTTGGGTTGGAGGAATATCAACAGCTGCTGCGCTCACTGGCGGCCGTAGATAAGAACGGTAAATTATGGTCGCTGGGGGTAAACAGCGGAACCTGGTACCGACAGGACGGCGAGGATTGGGTGCCGGGCCGCCCTGAGGGTGATCTGTACCTGATCCGAGCAGTAGAATTTGTGACGAATTGCCCGTCGTGCGGGAAAAAGAATCCGGCCGGCAAACATTTCTGCACCCGGTGTGGCTCCAAACTGCCCCCGCCCAGGCTGCCTGGCAAGAGATGGCCAGACCAAAAAATGGAAAACCGACAATCCTTGCCGGCCAATGCATGCCCGCAGTGCGGGCATGAAAACAAGCCGGGAGCCAAATTCTGCAGCCGCTGCGGTACGCAGCTCCAGGATTGATAAGGAGGGGCTGAGATGCTCGGCAATATATTAAGTTTGATTTCAATTCTGGTCATGATGGTGATGGTGGCGCTGCTTATCCGCCAGGTAAACAAGCCTGCCCCGGTCAACACCGGCTCAATACTGATCGGGCTGGTGATGGCACCGGTCTTGCTGGTGGTAAACCTGATCTTCTTGAGGCAGTCCAATCCCAACTGCTACGGACTCCTGCTGTTAGCAGGCGGGCTGGCGTTCGGGATGCTGTGGGGGCAGACCACCAGGCTGATTGTACAGGAAGGAACAGTCATCGCCAGGCAGTCCATCCTGCACCTGGTTTTCTGGGGCATTTCCATGACCGTTACCCAACTGCTGGCCGCCTTTGCGCCCGCTGCCTGGGTAGCAGGAGGACTGGCCATGATGTTCTTCAGCACGGGCTCGACCCTGGGTACCAACCTTAACCTGCTGCTGCGCTTGAAGGGAAATCCAACCCCCCAGGTGGCGGTGGTTGGACAGGCTGCTCAGCCGGGTGCCCAAGCAACTGAAGAGCCATCAGTGAAGAAACCACCCTCTTCCCCGACAACCCTTCCTCGATAATTTCTGCTCCCCAACAGGAAACACCTTCACACATTCCCTGCTGTTTTCATTGATTGCGGAAGATTTCACTGGTATATGCATGAATCGTAATGATGATCAGGCCTGGTTGTCTCATTCTGCGGTGGGGCACAAAGAACTATTCCGGCAGGTGAAACTCTCATTACCCCCCAACCTCGCGGAATTCTCGTCCCAATTATATCGCTTTCTATTAAAGAGGGATCTCCTCCTGGATTACCCTGACAGAGAAAGGTCTATCTTGGTATCAACGGGGCGCCTGTGATAATGGCAGTTACAATATTCTGATAGATACTTAATGTGTGCACATAAATTGCTGGATCAGAGTGCAAATCCCAGGAATTTTTGCCATAATTTAATATGCGCTGATGGGCACTGATGATATGCAGTGAGATTATGATAATAGGAGGACGGAAGGATGGCAGAGATTATCTACACAGAGAATGTACCGGATGCGGGGCAGTACCTGCAGTTGTTTGAAACCACCGGCTGGAACAGCGCCTACCGGGCGGATGCCGCCGAGCTTTACCGGGCGCTGCAGCACAGTTATTACCTGGTGGCTGCCCTGGATGAGGAAACGCTGGTGGGGGTGGGGCGGGTGGTATCCGACGGGGTGCTGTATGCCATGATCTATGACATGATCGTGGCGCCTTCCTACCAGGGCAGGGGCATCGGTACAGAAATCCTGGACAGGCTTATCGGGAAGTGCCGCTCGGCCGGCATCCGCGAAATCCAGCTTTTCTCAGCCAGGGGTAAAGCACCCTTCTACCGTAAGCGCGGCTTTGTGGAGCGTCCACCGGACGGCCCCGGTATGCGCTGGGTGGGGGAATGAACCGGAGCCGTATATCCATCTTCCAGAGGAGTGCCCGGGAGTCGGCTGGTATTCCGTGCCACCTTATTATAGAATTATGTTATATGAACAATCCTCGTCCTGTATTCGTTATTTAAAAGACACCTCAGGAGAATAAATGACCGCCCAGATGCCGGAGAAAGTGCTTTACCAGGGAAGCGAGTATTCTCTAATCCTGTGGGAGGAGGACCAGTTGTTCACACCGGAGAAGTATGGCATGCGCCCGGTGATGATCCACACGGCCTGCTGGCGCGGTTATTATGTCACCTACCAGCTGGGCGAGGAGGGGTTCATCGTACAGGAGTTCACCGTGCGCCTTCAGGAAGATAACTACCCGGTGGTCGAAGGGGTGCAGCCCACTCTTGAGGAATACCAGGCTACTTACAGGGAAATAAACTTATCCGTGAACTACAACGGCACGCTGACCCTGGTCAGGGACATGATCCCGGAGCGCTACGTGCACATGGGCATCCAGGGTCCGGACGCCTTCAAGGTGGTGTTGGAATTCACCCTTTCCGATGGGAAGATCATTAAGATGCAGGACCGATCGGCGGAGATGGAGGAGAGGCGCAAATCCTTCCCTGTAAACCCGTTGGACCCGATGAGTTTTATGAAAAGCCTGCAGGACAGCCCGCTCTTCAAGCTTTCGCAGGAGGAGAAGAAAGAGGGGCAATAGGTTACTAATCAATTGGATGCCTGGAATGATTCCGGGTTGTAAATGTAGTTCATGTTTTGCAGGAAGGGATTGATTCGTCCTACAATAACACGCAAAAAATCCATCAATGAGGAGGAAAGCGGGTTTATTTACAAGTATAAATCCGCCAGGCATAATATCCATGGAATTCAGCCTGTACTTGAAAAATGGCACCGTAATCACGGTCGATCCGGACTACCGCATTTTACACGGAGCCGCTATCGGCATCCACAACGACACCATCACATATATCGGCGAAGCCCTGCCGGACTGCTCCGCTGAAAGGGTTCTGGATTGTTCGGGCATGGTGCTGCTTCCGGGATTTATTGACAGCCACGCCCACGCCGGTCACGGCTTAATGAAAAACATCGGCGAAGGGATTATCCAATCAGACATACTGGATTTATTGCTGTTCGTCTATTTCCAGTGCTCCACCCCTGAGTTCTGGTTCGCAGAAGCGCAGCTGTCCGGATTGGAGAAATTAAGATACGGCGTTACCACCGCTTTCAGCTATCTCGGTTCAAATCCCCGCTATGACGACCTGGTCTATGCCGGGGCTCATGTGGATGGCGTGAAGGAAATTGGCATCCGCGATATTTTAGGCATTGGACCAGCCAACCCTCCCTTCCCCAAGACATTCCGGGATTGGCAGGATATGCAATTAATCCGCACCAGGAAGCTGGGTTATGAACATGCCCTGCAGATGACGCATGCAGCCGTAAAAAAATTCAACAATACCAACAGCGGATTAACCTTCAGCTATCCCACTCCCTCCTTTATCGGCTGCCGGGAAGGATTATCGCTTGAGGAACACAAACTCATTGCCGGCACATTAAAAAATATTGCCAGCGAGTTCAATACCCCGATTCACGGGCATTCCTACGCCGGGGATGTGGCCTATGCTTATGAACACCTGGACATACTGGGACCCAATGTATTTATTGCCCATGTCACCGGCATCAGCAAAGAGGAAATCCGTATCCTGGCTGAAACGGGTACGCATGTCTGCAGCGGACCGATGACCCACGCCTATGTAAGTGCGCGCTGCCCGGTGGTGGAACTGCTGGAAGCAGGGGTCAACGTGGTTTTTTGCAGTGACGCCAGCGCCCCGGACCGCACCTACGATTTATTTGAAAAGATGCGCATCGGACAGCAGCTGCACCGCGTTCATTTCCATGACGGTGACCTTTTACCTGCCGGAAGGACTCTGCGCATGGTGACCATCGATGCCGCCAGGGCTGTGGGCCTGGACAAACTGATTGGTTCCCTTGAAGTGGGAAAGAAAGCGGACATCATCTGCGTGGACATGCAAAAACCGCACCTGGTTCCCGCCTGGCAGCATCCCTTAAGGATGGTTTACCAGGCCAGCGGGCATGACGTGGATTCGGTTATTGTCAATGGCAGGGTCTTAATGGAAAGCCGCAAATTATTTCACGTCGATGAGTCCCAAATCCTGAAAAACGCCCAGCTTGAAGCGGATAAGGCGGTTCGGCGGGCTGGCGCAGAAAGGTACCTGGATGTGCCCCCGGACACATGGACCAGTCTCCGGCACCAGGGAAAGGAAATCTACAGCATCAGCCAGGCAGATGGGATCACTGGTGTTTGAACATTAAACCGAAGAGGCCATGAACCGGACAAATCATCTAAAATCCGGTGATATTAGAGGGTTTCTAAAATTTCTGGAGGAAAGGCCATTGTTCAATCTGCCGTAGGAGGAGAAGCAAAAGGGATACTAAAAAATTCCTAGCCGAACCGATTGTATAATTATTTATACATTTGAAATTAACATTTTGATTTCCAAATTACAGCGGGGGAACCATGCCAATACCAGATTTCCAAACGATCATGCTACCATTTCTGCAGATAATGGGAGATGACAAAGAGCATTTTCTCCATGAGATTGAGGCTTCTATAGCGAAAGTATTTAATCTATCAAATCAGGAACTTGACGAATTGCTTCCAAGTGGCAAACAAACCGTTTTTAATAACCGGATCGGATGGGCAAGAACCTATCTCTCGAAATCGGGATTATTAAGTACTTCCCGGAGAGCTTATTTTCAAATCACCGACCGTGGTAAGGAAGTACTCAAGAAACATCCAGCTAGAATCGATATTAATTACCTAAAACAATTCCCTGAATTTTTGGAGTTTCGGGAGAGAAAACAAAAGGACTCAACCCCTAGAAATGGTGGGAATGTAGAAATACTTACACCAGAGGAAATCCTGGAAGATGCCTATCAGGATGTAAGAGACAGCCTGTCCCAAGATATTCTGCTGAACGTAAAGAACAGTCCACCTGCATTTTTTGAACGAATGGTAGTTGAGCTGTTAGTAAAGATGGGTTATGGCGGATCTAGAAAAGAGGCGGCACGTGCCGTAGGCCAGACAGGGGATGGCGGTATTGATGGAATCATCGATGAGGATAGGCTTGGTCTGGACTCCATTTATATCCAGGCCAAACGTTGGGAAGGGGTTGTTGGTAAACCGGAGATTCAAAAGTTTGTCGGGGCTCTGATGGGAAAACGTGCAAGGAAAGGAATATTTGTTACAACCTCAAGCTTTTCATCGGATGCGATAAGTTTTGTATCAACAATTGATTACAAGATTGTATTGATAGATGGAATAAGACTTGCCGACTTTATGATTGATTACGATCTTGGTGTTACTGAAGTAAACACATATAAATTAAAGAGGATTGACTCGGACTATTTCAGTAATAACTAATCGTCATTATTAGCAATTCATCATATGTTCCATTTTGGGTGGAATACATCTGAGTATGTATTCTAAGCACGCTGAAGGATAATGATCTGATTAATCCAAGAAGTGAAATGAAAGAGCCTGAAATCCTGCCATACGGGCAGATCCTGCACGGCGACTGCATCGAAATCCTGGATACACTACCGGAAAAATCGGTCGATCTCATTTTTGCCGACCCGCCTTACAACCTGCAGGGCGGGGGGAAACCCTGGCAGCCTGGCACGCCCGGGGTGGACGCCCTGAGCGAAGAGTGGGACCCGCCGGCCAGTTACGTCGCCTACGATGCCTTCAGCCGGAATTGGCTGGCAGCCTGCCGCAGGGTGCTGAAGGATACCGGCACGCTGTGGGTCATTGGATCACGTCTCAATATCTACCGCATTGGGGCCATCCTCCAGGAGGCTGGCTACTGGATCCTGAATGATGTGGTGTGGATCAAGGCCAACCCCATGCCCGGCTTTCATACAGACCGTTTTACCAGGGACCACGAAATCCTTCTGTGGGCCTGCCGGGAGAAAGGCGCCAGCTACACCTTTCACCATCATGCCATCAAGGGCATGCGCGATGACTGGCTCATGCGCAGTGACTGGGTGCTGCCGGTCTGTTCGGATGCAGAGCGTCTCAAAATAGACGGCAAGCGCGCCCATCCTGCCCAAAAACCGGAGTCCATCCTCTACCGCATCCTCCTGGCAACCAGCAGTCCCGGTGATGTTATCCTGGATCCCTTCTTTGGCAGCGGGACAAGCGGGGCGGTTGCCAAAAAGCTGCACCGCCGCTGGATAGGCATTGAGCGAGAGGAAAAGTATATCCAGCTGGCCAGGGAACGGATCAACCGCATTACCCCGGAGCT
>Ga0209254_10001700_pt1 | contig 19867 bp, 17 predicted proteins | sample FrelakmetDIP11DI_FD_187148 | JGI IMG/M metagenome (GOLD analysis project Ga0209254, IMG submission 187148) | Freshwater lake sediment microbial communities from the University of Notre Dame, USA, for methane emissions studies - DIP11 DI (SPAdes)... | ecosystem: Environmental > Aquatic >...
CCGCCACAAGTCGTGGCCCCAGGCTTTCCGATTGATGCGCCAGGCGCCCTTTACGGAAAAGTGCCGCGCGCAGAATGCCTCCACGCGCTCATGGCGATGAGCCACATAGCGCCGCGCCGCATCTTCGACGACCAGCCGTAACAGCGCGGAGTCCGCCGGCGCAAAACCGCTGCGCATTTGCTAGGCCCACGTGTCCAGGGAACAAAGCAGATAGGTGGGTCGAGGTCCGCCGGCGTCCGCGCAGTTGGTTGGTCTGGAAACGCCGCCGACCAGGAGGGCCGAATCGATGCCGAACGCGCTGGCACCGGCGATGTCGGTGGCAAGCTGGTCACCGATCATCACCAGATCCTGGCTGCCGCTTCTGCGGGCCGCTTCGGCGAACAGCGCAGGCTGCGGTTTGCCCAAGGCTACAAAGGACAGATCCGGGCGATCCGGATAGCGAAGACGCAGAGCGATTTCGAAAATCATGGCGATACTGCCGGCGGTGATGCCGAACCCGTTCGGCGTGGGGTAAATGAGATCGGGATTCGGAAGCAGGAGGTGAACGGATTCTCCGCCATCGATTTGCGCGATCAGCCTTGTCAGCGTCGCGTCCACTGTCTCCAGGAAGGAAAACCCGGTCTGATCGGCCACCACCAACACATCGAATCGCTCGCGAGGCGCCACGACATGGCCGCCCGCCTGCTCGACATAATGCCTGCTTCCTTCCGGTCCCAGCACCACGCAGCGACTCCCACGCAGTCCGTGTTCCAAGAAATAGCCTGCCAGCAACGCCCCGGATGAAATGATCCGCCCCGAGTCGATGGGCAAGCCGAAACCCTGATAGCGTTCGGCCGCGATGAGCGGCGGCTTCGTGGCGTCGTTCGTCAACAGGTAGTAGGGCTTTCCTGCTCGGTTCAGGTGCTCCACCAGTCTTGCAGCGCCGGGCAACGCCCCACGGTTCGTGACCAAGACGCCGTAGGCGTCCAACAGAATGACCGAATAGCGCTCGATCAGTTCGTCGATGCGGATGTTTGGAATCGGTGCCATGGCTTCAATGATAAACCGGCCTGCGCCAGATTGCCGGCTTATATGCTGACGTTCCGCATTGGTTTGCGCGGGGAGGGAAGGGGAGAAGCGATGTGTATCCCGGGCCGGTAAGCGTGCCAAACCTTGGGGCTGGCGGTGGTAGGCCTCGCGCCGCGCCATGTATGTAATGGTGCAATGAGCGCCGCAGCCTCGACCAGTGTTGAGACGGGGATGCGGGTGTGGACGGCTAGTCGGGGACGCCGAAGACTTTGTCGTAAACCTCCGCTAGGGCCAGAACGCACCCGACGGCATCCAGACTCACCGTGGCGTCCAGCCCCGCCGTTTCCGTCAGCAGCCAACCGTCGCGCTGCCGCTCATAACGTTCGATGCGCGGCTTATCCTGCTCCACCAGGATATATTGTTTCAAGGAAGGGATGCACCGGTACTCGACGAACTTTTCTCCTCGATCGCCAGCTTCAGTGGAGGGCGACAGTACCTCGATCAGCAGCGTGGGGTTGAGTAAGGTATCGGCGTGTTCGTCCTCGAATTCCGGCCGGCCGCACACCACCGCGACGTCCGGATACCGATAGCTGTGTGCATCCGCCGCCTTGACGCGCATATCGCTGATGTAGGCTTCACAGGGCCGGTTGAGCAGTTGGTTGCCGAGGCTGCGGGCAAGATTGACCGTGATCAGATTATGCGCCCGGCTCGCCCCGGTCATGGCGTAGATCCGGCCATCCATGAATTCGCTCTTATGTTCGGCTATGCGCTCCTGGGCGAGATAGTCCTCGGGGGAGTAGACTCTTTCGGCGACGGCGGCGGACATGGCATACCTCCTCGGTTGCAGGCATTTTACTCCGCGTTAAGAAACCAGTATCAGTCCATGCCGTCAGTCCGTGCTGAAGTCCGTGCTGCAAGAAATGCGGTTTCAAACCATGGAACTAGCGGTGGCAGGCCTCGCGCCGCGCCATGTAATGGGCGAAGAGTTCCGCGTCCAAATCCCGCAGCCGGCTTCTGGCCGCGACCAGTTCCGCACTGTATCCGCTCTTTTCGAGCTCGAGCACGCGCGCAATCGCGACATAGGTCTCCGCTGCCGGCGTCGTCGGCAGATTGTTGGCTACGTCGGGCGCGATCCGCATCCCTGGATGTTCGGCGAGATACCATGCCGGGAACCACGCAGCCATGGTTGTGTCGTGCGGATCAAGCCAGTAGCAAGCCGCGCAGAAGGCACTCCAATCCCGATGCAGCAGCGGGTCACCAATATCTGCAAGCGTTGTCGCCAAGCGTTGCGGCGCGAGCAGCGCGAGCCGCATGAGCTGAGCTCGGGCCGCATCGAGCCCGACCATGCGGTAATGCGCTACCGCGAGCCAATGGAGCGCATCGGCATTGTCGTCGCGGTTCGGTATAGAGTCCGCCGCTGTGGCAGCTGCCGGAGGATCTCCACACCGCAGGTACAAACCGGCGCAATGCGATTGCGGAAAAGCCGCATCATAGGCATGGAGCCTCGCCGCATCAGCCAAACCCCGCCAGAACGGGCGCATGAAACGAGGGGCTTTGTCGCCCAGCGCGACATCGGCCGCAGGTTGCACGCCCGCTTCGAGCGTTCGGACGGCGTCAGCGATCTCGGCCGGGGTTGCCGATGGTAATGGCCAATCAGCGAGCGCACGACAAAGGGTGTGCAGCGATTCCAGTGCCCAATGGTCCGGCGCCTCGGCGCGCAGGCGGTCGAAGCAGCCCCCGGCGCGCCCAGCCTCGTGCGCAAGCAGGGCGTCGATGGTCTCGTTGGCGAGAATGACCGCACACGAGTGGATAAACAGATCGAGCTGGCCGGGGTGAAGTGTTCGTGGGGCCATGGCATTAGTTCTGGTCCATCATAAATTGTCCCATTCCCAGTTGGATTGCGCAAAAAGAGCTGGAAAGCGTTTCGAATTTCCATTCCCCGGGGCAAATCGCCGCAAACCTCCCCACTTGATGAGCAAGCATGGTCTGGACGGCCGCGTGTTTGGCGTCGGCATCATGCCGCGGCTTGGGGAGGCGTTGACTTCTCAGGAGAGGCGAACCTAACCTGTGCAGGCGTTCACATCCTTCGATGCGTACGCTACGTGAAGATGGCGCCTGCGGGAAGGGGCGCGCGCAGCGATGCCTGCGGCGCAGCTCTTGCTCCTCGGCCCTCGGCTGGCCCGGAACCGGAAGGGAAGTGAGACGTCCAGCTTTTTCAACAATTAACAGTTGTTGACAGGGCATCGGGCGCGAAAGTTAGGACGCTCAATGTTATCAACCAGGGCGATCGATGCCCAAATTACCGAAGGATAGAGAACCATGCCGAAATACATCATCGAACGCGAGATACCGGGGGCGGGCAGGCTCTCGCCGGACGAGTTGCAGGGGATCTCCCAGAAGTCCTGTGGCGTGCTCAAAAACCTCGGTCCCCAGATTCAATGGGTCGAGAGCTATGTCACGGACGACAAAGTCTATTGCGTGTACATCGCACCGAACGAAGCCCAGATTCGGGAACACGCGCAGCAGGGTGGTTTTCCGGCGAACAGCATCCGTCAGGTCCGGTCGAGGATCGACCCCACCACTGCCGAATCGTCCACGGACTAGCTGACAGATCCGATACACAAGAAAAAACCCAAGAGGTCATGCTCCCATGAAATCCATCCCATCAGTACCCTCGGTGCGAGATGTCATCGGTAACAGCCTGTCGGGCCTGGCAATCGCCGGGATGCTAGGCGCCGCCGTCGCACCCTTAGACATCCGGGCCGATGAAACCTGCGCTTCGCCCTACATGAAGAAGATCACCGGGCAGGAGGACTATGTTTACGTGTGGACGCTGGGTGTGCATGGCGTCGGCGACGAGCAGGACAAGCTGGTCACCGTCGCTGCCAATCCGAGCTCGCAGCAATACGGCAAGGTGATCCATACCCTGTCGGTGGGAGGCCGCAACGAGGCGCATCATTCCGATTTCACCGACGATCGCCAGTACCTGTGGGCCGGCGGTCTCGATACCAGCAAGATCTTCATCTTCGATGTGCGCAGCGACCCCGCCAAGCCCAAGCTGGTCAAGACCATCACCGATTTCGTCGCCAAGAGCGGCGGTGTGGTCGGTCCACATACCATGTATGCGCTGCCGGGGCGCATGATCATCACGGGATTGTCCAACAACAAGGATCATGGGGGCCGCACGGCTCTGGTGGAGTATACGAATACGGGCGAATACATCGCCACCCACTGGATGCCGACCGATAGCGATCTGCGCGGCGCGGTCAAGACCGGGAAATACGCCGATGGTTACAACTACGACGTGCGCGCGTTGCCGCGCAGGAACTTGCTGGTAACCTCGTCCTTCACCGGCTGGAACAATTACATGATGGATTTCGGCAAGATGCTGGCAGATCCGGACGCCATGAAGCACTTCGGTAATACCGTGGTGACCTGGGATCTGCACACCAAACAGCCGAAAAAGGTATTCGACGTTCCCGGTGCGCCGCTCGAGATACGCTGTGCCTGGGGGGAAACCCACAACTACTGCTTCACCGCCACCGCGCTCACTTCCAAGATCTGGCTGATCTACGAGGACGCCAAGGGCGAGTGGCAGGCCAAGGATGTTGCGGACATCGGCGATCCGTCGAAGGTGCCGTTGCCGGTCGACATTTCGATCTCCAACGACGACAAGCTGCTGTGGGTCGATTCGTTCATGGACGGCAATACCCGCGCCTTTGATATCAGCAACCCGGAGAAGCCGGTGCAGATCTACGAGAAGCACATTGGCGCGCAGGTCAATATGGTGTCGTCCAGCTGGGACGGCAAGCGCCTGTATTACAGCTCCTCACTGCTGGCGAATTGGGATAAGAAGGGCAACGACAACGAGCAGTTTCTGAAGCTGTACCACTGGGACGGCAAGGAATTGAAGGAACAGTTCGCGATCGACTTCTATGCCGGAAAACTGGGTCGTCCGCACCAGATGCGCTTGGGTGCCCATGCGCTTTACGCGAACCTCAAGACGAGCCCGAACAAGACGGAACCGGGCAAGGCCGAATAATGGTGGCGTAGGAGGCGGCTTCCGGGGCGCCCCGAGCCAATGTTGGAACGAAGACGAAGCCCGGCGCACCATGAAACGATGAAATGGAATCGCCGTAGCGTGCGCCATGCGCACCGAACCCGCCGTCGCACGCACAGCGCCAGCGGTGTGTGGATTTCGTGGGCGGTCGTCGCGATGACGCTGTCGCTGGCCACGTCCGTTCTGCGCGCGACCCCGGAAGGCGGTCCAGCCGCCAGGGAACCCGTGCCCCTGGCGCCGGGCTATGAACCCTTGGCCTTCGCGCCGCCACAACCTGGCAGCTACACTTTGCCTTCGATGGGCAGCGCTGCGGACGGCAGCGTTGTTGATTCCACAGGGAAGCCGATGCGCTTGCACGCGCTGTACGACGACAGAATCGTTCTGCTGAGCTTCGTCTACTCCACTTGCGACGATGTCAACGGCTGCCCGCTCGCGACTGCGGTGTTTCATAAGATCAAGGGCAAGCTCGAGGACTTGGCGGAATTGAAGAACCAGGTTCGGTTGATCACCCTGAGCTTCAATCCCGAGCACGACACTCCGGAGTTGATGGCGCAATATGGTCGAGCGTTCCGGGAAGGAGGCGTGGACTGGCGCTTTCTGACGACTCGATCCGAGGCTGAGATTCAACCGATCCTGCAGGCCTACCAACAACCCGTCCAGAAGGAATACGACGAGCAGGGCCGATTGACCGGCAAGTTCTCCCATCTGCTCAGGGTTTTTCTGATCGATCGACAGCAGCGGATTCGTAACGTGTATACCGTTTCCGTGCTGCACCCGGACATCGTGATGAGCGACATCCGAACGCTGGTGCAAGAAGCATCGCCCAGTCGAGGGAACGAAGGTGATGACCGCAGTGGCCTTCCCGGGGACCAACGGTTGCGTGCCGGAGACGACAAGACCAGGTACGAAAGTCCGGATTATGAGACCCGCTCGATGGCACTGCCCGGCCGCAAGGGCAAACCAGCCGATCTCTTCAAGCGCGCGCATACGCCGATGCTGGGCCTGCCCAAACTGCCCGTGCCGAAGGACAATCCGCTGACCCGCGAGAAGATCGAGCTCGGGCGGAAACTTTTCTATGACCGGCGCTTGTCCCTGAATAACACCTTCTCCTGCGCCATGTGCCACATCCCGGAGCAGGGCTTCACCAGCCAAGAACAGGCTACGTCGATTGGCATCGAGGGCCGTACGGTCCGCCGCAACGCGCCGACCCTCTACAATGTCGCCTATTTTACCAACCTCTTCCACGATGGCCGGGAGTCGTCCCTCGAAAACCAGGTCTGGGGACCGTTCCTGGCGAGTAACGAGATGGCCAACCCGTCGGTCGGCTTTGTCGTCGACAAGCTGAAGCGTCTTGACGACTACCGAGGTGGGTTCGAAAAGGCGTTCGGCCGAGGCCCTTCGATGGAAACGGTTGGACAGGCCATCGCCAGCTACGAACGCATGCTGATTTCCGGTAATTCGCCTTTCGACCGCTGGCATTACGGCAAGCAGCCGAACGCACTGTCCGAAGCGGCCCAGCACGGGTTCAAGCTTTTTGCTGGCAAGGCGGGCTGTTCCCAATGCCATACTATCGGATCCGAATCGGCCTTGTTGACCGATCAGCAGTTGCACAACACGGGTCTAGGCTACCGGGAGAGCATGCGGAAGCAGCCGGAGAAACAACGCGTACAAGTCGCTCCGGGCATCACGTTCGATTTGGATGCGACCCTCATCGCCCAGGTTGCCGAACCGAAGCCGAGCGATTTAGGCCTTTACGAGATCACCCAGAATCCGGCCGATCGCTGGAAGTACAAGACCCCGAGCTTACGCAACATCACCCTGACCGCCCCCTACATGCACAACGGCACCTTCGTTACGCTGAAGGAGGTGGTGGATTTTTACAACCTCGGCGGCGTGCCCAACGAAACGCTGGACCCGATGATCCAACCGCTAGGGCTCAGCGAGGGCGAAGTTGATGCGCTCGTCGAATTCCTGAATTCGCTGACCGGCGACAACGTCGAAACTCTTGTCTTGGACGCGTACGCCGCTCCGGTGGGAGATACGCGCTGATACCCAGTGCTACCTTACTGGATCTGAGCGTTCGACCTAGACTTTGGGTGAAGAACACCCATCCCGCGTCGTCAGGACGATCCAGACTCGATGGTCGGTCTTGACCCGCGGGGGCAAGGGCGGCTGAGTCCGCTCCGCCTGGCCAAATTGTTCCAAGGTACCTCGGTGTTCGCGTCTTGGCGGCACGGTTTCTTGCCACGAAGATACCGGATAAGTCAGACTGCTTTGTTTGGTGGCCAGAGGGTGCTAAGGCGGTGGCTAACTTTCGATAGCATATTCCCCGTTTGAATCGGCCGCTTCCGGAAACCAACCCAGCGAGTGGAACTATCCTGCCGCTCCTAACTGTAACTGACCGCAGATACCAGTCGCGCAATGATCAACCGAAATCAGATCCCCTTGAATGGTGTGGCATGGTCGCGCTTCGTTCTGATCGTGAGATCCTTTGTGGCTTCCGAATTGGGGTGGAAGGCGAAGATCCTCGCCGCGTTGCTCATTCTCTTTCTATTCGCGATCAACGGGTTCAACGTGATCAGCAGTTTCGTCGGCCGCGATTTCATGACGGCTGTGGTCGATCGGAAGATGGGGGAGTTCGCTTGGCAGGCGGTCCTGTATGTCGCCGTTTTTGGCGTGTCTACTGTCTTGGCCGTGCTGTATCGATTCTGCGAGGAACGGTTGGGCTTACTCGCGCGGGAATGGCTGACGCGGAGGGCCGTTACCCGGTACATGGAACATCCGGTTTATTATCACCTCGACGAAAGGGAGAGCATTGCCAACCCCGATCAGCGGATCGCCGACGATATCAAGGCGTTCAGCGTCATGACGCTGTCGTTTGTGCTGATGGTGCTCAATGGCACTTTCACCATCGTGGCGTTCTCGGGGGTGATGTGGACCATCAATCCGCTCCTGTTCATTGTGGCGGTGCTTTACGCTGTTTTCGGCTCCTATCTGACCATTTTCCTCGGGCGCCCGCTCGTCTGGCTCAACTATAGCCAACTGGACAAGGAAGCCAATTTCCGGACTGATCTCCTGCACGTGCGGGAGAACGCGGAGTCGATCGCACTTCTCCGCCGCGAGGGCCGGCTGAGTGCCCGCATCCTGCGCAGTCTGGACGAACTGGTGTCGAACTTTCGACAGATGATCTCGGTGAATCGCAATCTCGGTTTCTTTACAACGGGTTACAACTACCTGATACAAATCATTCCGGCGCTGATTGTCGCTCCCATGTTCATCCGGGGCGAGGTGGAATTCGGGGTCATCACCCAATCGGCGATCGCCTTCGCTCAGCTTCTGGGGGCATTTTCGCTCATCGTCACGCAGTTCCAATCGATCTCTTCCCTCGCAGCGGTGATCGCGCGCCTGGGTTCGCTGTGGGAGGCCATCGAGCAGGCGAGATCCACTTCACTCTCGCAGATTCAGGTGCGTGAGGACGATGACGGCAACCTGGTGTATAAGGGGTTGACATTGCGATCCCCGCGCGACGGGGAGGTCCTCGTGAAGGATCTTTCCCTCACCGTTCCAAGGGGTAAGTGTCTGTTTATCTCCGGGCCGAACGAGCGTGCGAAAGTGGCGCTGTTCCGGGCGACGGCGGGGGTCTGGGATGCCGGAGAGGGCTGTATCATTCGGCCGGGTCTGGATCGCATCCTCTTGCTTCCCGAGCGGCCGTATCTGCCACCGGGAACTCTGCGCGAGTCGCTGGTCCACACCCGGCAGGAGACGCCGGTCGCAGACGATGCGATCCTCTCCGCAATCCACACCCTGGACCTCGACCGGGTCGTCGAACGGGCCGGCGGTCTGGACGCGGAGCGGGATTGGGACGACGTGCTTTCGTTAGGCGAGCAGCAATTGCTAGCCTTCGCGAACTTGTTCATCGCTCGTCCCCGAATTGCTTTTTTCGATCGACCGAGCACCGCGCTGAGTGCCACCCAAGTTCGCATGATCTTGAACTTGCTGTCGGAGCAGGGCGTTTCCTATCTGACGATCGGCAATGGCGACGACAGTGAAAGCCTCGGGAAGTATGATGCCGTTCTCGAGTTGCAGGAGGACGGTTCTTGGAACGTGAAGTTCCCGGAAGATGCTGGGCCGGGGAGCGACCGACGGGTGTGAGGACCGTGGCTACTTGACACAGCCATCACCTCGCCGCCTTGTCCTGGATCATTGCGGTACACATTTCGAACCTTCATCCGGTGTGCGACGATGGCCACACCTGTTTCGATCCGGCGCACATCGCAGAGATTGGCCGGAGACATCGGCTACCGGTGCCGTAGGCGTCGTATACTGCACGCCCGTCGAAGTAGAGAATCAGCGCGATGCCCGCCAAACCCAGCAGAATCCCTGAGAGGTTACGCAGCAACGCCCCGAGCCGCCGGGGTCGCCGGTCCCCGGCAGAGGGTGCCGGCGCCTTATTGGGGGCAGCATTGCAAGGAGGCGTGGCTGTGTTCACGAATGCCACCGTGTTGGGTGAATCGCTGCGAGGCGTTAAAAACCGGGTGTAGCGTGTGCTGCGCGCACGAAAATCTTGTTGGGTTGGAGCGCGCGCTGCGATGGATTCACAAGCTCCGAGTCTCGTAATGCTATGCTCCGGCGCAAGAGAGGTCAAAGCCGGTGTAGACATTTTCCCGTACCAGGGTGGTAAGCATCCCGGGACTCAGCGCCGTTGCAGGCGCAATGAATTCAGCACCACCGAGACCGAACTGAACGCCCATCGCGGCCGAGGCGATCATCGGCTTCAGCTTGCCGAGGGCCGCGACGGGGATCGCCACCGTGTTGTAGGCGAAGGCCCAGAACAGATTCTGATGGATGATCCGGAGTGTATCGCGGCTGAGGCTCATCGCCTCGGCGACCTTGGTGATGTCGCCCTGAACCAACGTCATGTCGGCAGTTTCCATCGCGATGTCGGTGCCGCTGCCGATCGCGAAGCCGACATCCGCGGCAGCCAGTGCCGGGGCATCGTTGATGCCGTCGCCGATCATGCCCACACGGGCGCCCTGGGTCTGCAGTTCGCGCACGATTTCGAGTTTGCGCTCGGGTCGTGCTTGAGCGATCACCTCATCGATACCCACCCACCCGGCGACATAATTTGCCGCCGCTGGCACATCGCCCTCACCAGCAGCGTCCGAACGCCCGCCGGATCGAAGTCGATTGCGACCGAACCCAGATCGGCAACCGAGCGGACATTGCGGACACCCTTGTGCTTCCGGAGCAGAATCTCCGAATCTCCGTCGCGTAGGCTCTCTCCAGGTCCTTCCGGAGGCTCGGCGCGACGACTCTGACGCGCCGACGCAGCTCATGAGCGACTGTGAAATTGTGGAAAGCCGGGGCCGCGGCGGCGGAGTGGGTATTGTTGTCCATGACTCAGTCCTTCGGGCGCCGGGAGCGAATGAGCAGGTAGATCATGTAGGACACCGCCAGCCACTCGTAGCGGTAGCGCCAGGGCTGGCGTATCCAGTGCTGGGTGATCAGATGCCAGTGCAGTTTAATCAGAAAGAGAACCAGCGCATCGTTCAGGAAGGGGACTACCCTGTCTTCGCTGACGAGCGAAAGCGCGCGTTGCCGCGTGACGTTTCGGCGCGCGAGAATGCCCATCGCGGTGGCGGTTTCTCGCGCCTCCTGCAGTTTGGCGCGAACCCAGCGGACCGGGCGCAGTTCGGAAAGCCGCTTCCGAATCACAGCGGGGAGCGCTTCGCCCGCAGGCTGGGAAGCCGCAACGGGCTCGGCCCATTCGACCGCGTCGACCAGGCGGTGCAGCGCCAGACCCAAAGTCCGGAAGTCGCAGATGTGTTCGATGAACCGGATCGAGAGCTTCCGTTGGCGCGTTGAAAGATCGACGCGATAAACCCCTTCGATGCGGTGAAGCTCGGTCGCGAGGCGTTCCGTTATCGACGGTGTGCACAACGCTTCGGGAAGCTGGAAACGGACGTGCCCTTCCGACCGATAGCGGACGATGATTTCTTTGGTGTGGTCCATGGCTCAGTCAGTGAATTGGCTGGTGATGGCGGGATTGCGCCGGCCGCGTGTCGCAATCCCGCGGTTTGCTCCGCCGGTGACCAGTGTTCTCCGGTATCGTCCGCGTTTGTTGGTTGTTCAGAAGATCTATCACCCTTACCGTCCTTCCGGGTCGGACTCCGAAATACAGCCGTCCCAAGCCTGCCCCGGACTTGATCCGGGGGATGGCAGGATTTCCACGTCCCTGAGGCTGGATGCCGGTATCCCGCCCGGCATGACGATGTGGCTTCCTTACTTAACACACCACTTATTACACCGCGGCAACGATGCCTTCGAGATCCTGGCCTAGGACACGAAGTCCTTACCCTGCTCGGCGGCCTGGCTGGCCTTCTGGATGATCTCCTCGCGGTACTTGTGGATGAGGTACCCGAGTGCCACGCCGGCGCCGAACAAGACCAACGGATGCGTCCCCATCCTGCCGAGCAGCGATCGGCCCGTCGCCGACGCTGCGGTCACCGCTGCGCCGGTGGCGGCCCCGGCCGTCATGGCCCGGGGGACCATCATCGTGCCCATGCCCATCCCGGCGCCGTGTTCCATCAGCCCGCTCATTCCGGAGCCCATCATGCCGCCCATCCCGGACTCCATCATCGGACAAGTCGCCTCTTCCACGATCTTCTTGGCCGTTTCGACCATTTTTTCGCCATGTACGTGTGCCATGTCATTAATCTCCTCGATAGATTTTCAGGAAGTCCAGTGAGCGAAGCGAGTCTTGCGTCGAACCGGTCGGGCCTGAAGGTTCATGGCGCGATGTGCTTCAGTATCCAAAGACCGCCAGGACGCGTATCGTCACAATAGTGCTGCTGAATGGTCACCTGGCATGCCCGGTGACTCACTGCAACCCGAAAGGGCTGGAGGTCAGGAGCCGAGGGTGTTCGGTGCGGCGAGCGGCTTGGTGAGAACTCAAATCGTGTTTCAGCCTATAAGCGAACGCTAATCCGCTGGTCTGCCTTTGTCAAGCACAGCAACAAAGTCAGGGAGTCATTTCGATACGTGCGAATGCTCGGTTTTTTGTGTGCCGCGAGAGGTCAGGCGTATGCTGAACGGACTTCTGAACGGGGCATTGCCCAGGATGTTGTCCAGGCGGAGGTGTGGCAAATAACACACTAAGGTGTGTGATATCACGCAATTTGAGCCCATTTTTCTGACTTTGTTTGTGGTTTAATTGGCATGTATGACAGTGGTTTGAGTGACGTTGTATTATGATGTGTGATTGTTGCATAAACGCAAATAATGCATCGGTTTTTTTGAGTTGTTCGGCAACTTCCCGCAGGAAACGGCCAAAGCGTGAGTGAGGCGGCTCGATCGAGTCGCCCGGCCCCGTTCGATGATTCACCCAACCCAAAGGAGAAGTAACCAGACGGACATGAGAAAGTCCACCCAGCTATTCCTGATCGTAGCCGCGCAGTTGGTCATCGCCGCGCTGCTGTGGGTCCATGGCTCGCTGAGCGCCGCGGACTCGGAGCGGCGTCTGGCCGAAGAGCGCGAGCTGGTCGGGCGTCTGATGCTGACCGATCTCGCCCTATTCACGGAAGCACGCTACACGCGGCACCTGTCGCAAGCGGATCTGCACACCCCATTCCAGGATTTCCCGATGGCCCTCGAACATTTCCCGTCGGGCTCGTTCGTCCAGCCCGCGCCCGGCCATTTCCAGCGAGTACCCTAGTCGCCATGCGAGAGTGGATCGAGAAACAGCGCTATATCATCGACTTCACGCTGTCGTCGCTGCTGCGGCGCAAAGTGAAGAACCTCGGGCTCTGGGTGCTGTATATGCTGGTCGTCTTCTTGTTGGCCTCGGTGATGTTCTACACCCATGCCATCAAGAAGGAGGCGGTGGATGTCCTGAGGCACTCCCCGGAAATCATCGTGCAGCGCATCATCGCGGGGCGCCACGATCTTTTTCCGGTGCGTTACCTCGATATCTTGAAAAGGATTCGCGGTGTCGAGGCGGTCGGCACCAGGCTGTGGGGTTACTACTACGATCGCAGCAGCGGCGCCAACTACACCTTACTGGTGCCGCCGGAGCAAGAGGTGGTTAAAGAAGATGCTGGGCGGGAGAGCCGGACGGTCACGGTGGAGCAGGATCCCAAGGCGCTCCACGAGGAGCATCGACCGCTTTTTGCGACCGACGGAGCGACCGTCGAACCCGGCAGCGTGATCATCGGTAACGGCATTGCCCGCGTCAGGCAGGCCGGCCCCGGCGAGTTCATGATTTTTCGCGCCCACGACGGCAAGGTGATGAGCCTGAAGATCGCAGGGCTGTTGTCCTCAAGCTCGGAACTGGTGTCTAGCGATTTGATGCTGATCACCGAGGACGATTTCAGGAAGGTGTTCGGCATCCCGGATGACCTCGTGACCGACGCGGTCGTTTCGGTGACCAATCCGGAGGAAGTGACGACGGTCTCGATGAAAATCAGCAAACAACTGCCGGACAGCCGCCCGATCGTCCGCGATGAAATCCGCCGCACCTACGATTCCATCTTCAACTGGCGCGGCGGCATGATGATCGTGATCCTGTCTTCGGCGGTATTCGCATTCGTGATTTTCGCCTGGGACAAAGCCTCGGGCCTGAGTGCCGGCGAGAAGCGGGAAATCGGTATCCTCAAGGCGATCGGCTGGGAGACCTCCGACATCATCCTGATGAAGTTCTGGGAGGGTGCGGTCATTTCGTTGACTGCCTTTTTCGCCGGCGTGATCCTGGCCTACATCCATGTGTTTTTCACCTCGGCCATGTTGTTCGAACCGGCGCTGAAGGGCTGGTCGACGCTGTTCCCGGCATTCAAGCCGGTGCCCTTCATCAGTGCCGAGCAGCTGATCGTGCTGTTTTTCCTGACGGTGGTTCCTTACACGATGGCGACGGTGGTGCCGTCCTGGCGGGCGGCGACGATCGATCCGGATACGGCGATGCGGCAAACGGGAGAGTGAGCGATGATCGAACTGGTCAATGTCAAGAAGGTTTTCAATGCGGGTAGGCCCAGCGAATACTCGGCACTGAACGGCATCAGTCTGAACATTGAGGAGAACAAGGTTACGGTGCTGACCGGACCCAGTGGCTCGGGGAAGACCACGCTGCTCAGCATCATCGGCTGTATGTCGCGACCCACCGCGGGGCGCGTCAAGATGAGGGGGCGCGAGATCACCAGTCTGCCGGAACGTTTTTTGACCGATGTCCGGCGTAAGAGCTTCGGCTTCATCTTCCAACAGCACAACCTGATCAATGGCATTACGGCGCTGGAGAACGTGATGTTGCCGGCTTATCCGTTGGGGGAGCGGCGATCCGCATTAAAGGAGCGGGCCACTCGATATCTCGGACAGCTCAATCTGCAGGACAAGGCGTCGTCGCAGATCGAGTGGCTTTCGGGCGGGGAGGCGCAGCGGGTTGGGATCGTCAGAGCCTTGATCAACAACCCTGCGACCATCATCGCCGACGAACCGACCGCGCATCTCGATACCAAGCTTTCGCATCGGTTCATGGAGATCGTCGAGAATTTCAAGGCAGAGGGCCGGACGGTGCTGATCACCAGTCATGATCCCCTGGTGTACAAATCATCCACTGTGGATCGGGTCATCAAACTCAGGGACGGCCAGATCGAGGAATAGCCGTGCTATTGCTGCATCCCGGAGTCATCGCCAATCTACTCGCCTCGCTGATCATTGCCGTGATGATGCTGTATTCCGCATTCTACGGGGTGCAGATTCTGCGGCACTGGGACATCGAGAGCGGCAGCGAGCTGCAACTCGTGCTCGAGCGCAAGACCTACCTGGTGTCGACCGTCCTGTCCTATGTATTCGCGCTGCAGCTGCTGTCGCTGTTCATGTACGTGTTCACCGCGGACAATCTCCACCCTCTGTTCGTCGGCGCGATGTGCGCCGCCGGGACGCTGAATCTGAACGCATTCGGCTATCCGACGCTGCTGCTGAAGATGTTCAACTTCATTCTGGCCGGGGTGTGGTTGATTCTGAACCATGCCGACAACCAGGGCTACGACTACCCGCTGATCAAGAAGAAGTATGCGTTGCTGGCCGTGGTCGCGCCGCTCATTCTTATCGAGGCGCTGCTGGAGTTCGCCTATTTTCTCGGCCTGCGCGCCGATGTGATCACCTCCTGCTGCGGCAGCCTGTTCAGCAGCGAGCAAGGTGATGGTTTGGGTTCGGACCTGGCGGCGCTGCCGCCCGGCCCGATGATCTGGTTTTTCTACGGAACGGTGTTCGTAACGCTGGCCTCGGGTCTTTACTACTACCTCAGGGGCAAGGGCGGCTACTTCTATTCGTTCGCCTCGATGGTGTTTTTTCTGACTTCGATCGTCTCGATCATCTCCTTTATTTCGCTGTATATCTACGAATTGCCGACCCATCACTGCCCGTTCTGCATCGTGATGTCGGAATACGACTACATCGGCTACCTGCTGTATATCGCGTTGTTCATCGCAGCGGTGGCGGGGGTCGGTATCGCGACGCTGATTCCGCTGCGGGGCATCGAGAGCTTGCGCGAGGTGATTCCCGGGTTGACCCGCAAGCTGACCATGACGTCGCTGGTGCTGTTCTTCGGCTTTGCATCCGTCGTGACCTACCGGATCGCGGCGTCCAATCTGATCATGTGAAAGGGAAGGTCATGAGTTCAATCACCCGCCGCCGCTGTCTGCAGGTCTTGATGACCACCGCCCTCGCCGGGTTGGGGGCCTTCCTGCCAGCGCGGCGCGGCTTCGCGGAACCGGCCGGGGTGCCGGTTTTGAAGAAAAGCGATCGGTGTCCGGTCTGCGGGATGTTTGTCTACAAGTATCCGAAGTGGGTCGCGCAGATCGTCTTCAAGGATGGTTCCTCCTATTTCTATGACGGCGCGAAGGATATGTTCAAACATTATTTCGATGTTGCGAAATACACGCCAGGCAAGGCTGCCTCCGATATCACACACATGTATGTAACGGATTATTATGAAGTCGAGCTGATTGAAGCCAAGACGGCCTATTACGTGCTGGGATCGAATATTTTGGGTCCGATGGGCCATGAGTTATTGCCGTTCAAGGACCAGGAATCGGCCCAGGAGTTTCTCGAGGATCACCGCGGGAAGTCGATCATTCGGTTTCCGGAGGTGAGGCTGCCTCTCGTCATGTCCTTGGATCGACGGACGTGAGAAACAAGTTTCACAGTGACTCCGCGCTGAAGAAGGCGAGTCATGCCGGGCGGGACACCGGCATCCAGTCTCAGGGATATGAACGACGGTATCACTGATACGCTGATACATCTTTGTGGACAACTAGTAAATAAGCGCCATGCGACGATTGTTTTTTCCGCTAGCCGGTTTTCTGGTCCTCGGTTTAGCAGGTTGCCAGCAGACGACCGGGCTGCGCCTCGGGAGTGAGCTCCCGCCGATGACGCTCTCCGATGTTCACGGCAAGACGATGAATCTTCCGCAGGACTTAAAGGGCAAAGTCGCATTGATCCGGTTCTGGTCGATTTCCTGTCCTTCGTGTTGCAAGGAACTGCTGAAAACAATCGAAGAGCTTTATCAGAAGTACAAAGACCGCGGCTTTATCGCGGTGACGATCAACGTGGACCCACCGGCCGAGGGTGACGAAGAATTCCGCAAACTGCAGTTCGTGCATTATCCGTTCCTGGTCGATCCGGGCTGGGTCGCTGCCAAGAGTATTGGTATTCGAACCGTGCCGGTCACATTTATTCTCGATGAGAAAGGTATTGTTCGGGAAAAGATCAGCGGCGATGCGCCGCCCGAGTTTTTTGAACAATTGATGACACAGGTACTTTATAGGGGAAGCTTTTATGGACACCAAGTTCCGGGCCGTTAATCTATGGCTCATGTTGGTTTTCGGAATGCTGGTGATGGCGGGCTCGGCTTCGGCGGAAGTCGATGCCCATGGCGTCGATTTGAAAAAGCAAAGCTGCCGGGTTTGCGGAATGAATATCGAGGAGTACAAGAGAACTGCAGCGCGGCTCGTATGGAAGGATGGTAGCGCACGGTATACCTGCGGTGTGGCCTGCGCCTTGCGCGAGATCGAGGATGCCGGAGGACTCGGCAAGTTCCAGTCCGCGATCGTGCATGACTGGAACACCGGCAAGGAGGTCAATATCGCCGATGCCACCTTCGTCGTCGGCAGCGATGTGATCCCGGACATGATTCCCAACTACATCGCCTTCGAAACCCGCGAGGCGGCCGAGAAATTCCAGCGGGAGAAGGGCGGCGACATCATGACTTACGCGCTGGCCTTCGAGGACAGCTCGCCTCGGGGTAACACCGTGCCGTTCCGCGTCCGGACGGCCGTGACGCCGGGCCGGAATGCGTTCAGCGCCGCCGTCACCTACGGCTATCTACAAAAAGACGCCGTGAAGATGGGCGAGAGCGGGGTCGATCCGGGTGGTTTCATCTCCGGGAATCCGTCGCAACCGCGGACGCCGCGCGAGTTGCAGATTCAAACCCAGTCGCTGGTATTCAACTGGTCGCCCACCGATCGCATGGCGCTGTTCATGAACCTGCCGTGGTCGGAAAGGCATGTAACGGGCTATCAGCGACAGGCGATTCTCGACCCGAAGACCGGCAAGCCGACGAAGGATCCGGCGACGGGCATTACCAAGACCAAGATCGTGGATACATCATCCAATGCAGCCGGCATCGGCGACATGCAATTGGAAATGAGGTACAACCTGTGGCGCAGTACCCATTTCGACAAGTGGTTCACGACGCTGGTCGGTACCACGCTGCCGACCGGGAATTTCAATGACCTGAGGCAGCTGGATCTCGCCACCGGCAATCAGCTTGTTGCGCAGGCGCCTGGCATGCAGCTCGGCAAGGGCACCGCGACGCTGTACGGCGGTTTGATCTATTCCCAGCGCTGGGAGGACTTCTGGTTCCATGGCAACTTGTTCTACCAGGTCAACCCCGAGAACAACGACCACTATTCGTACGGGGATCAGTCGATTGCCGCGATCGGTTTGCACTACACGCCGAGCTACGATCTGGTCCTCGGTGTGGAAATGGATGCGATTTATAACGACAAGAACCGGGACGGACGGATCCGGATCAACAATACCGGCGGTACCGAGGCCGACATCGCGGCGATCTTCGACTGGCGAATGTTCAATGGCGGGGGCGGTAACTTCAACCTACGCGGCGCCGTGGGTCTGCCGTTCTATCAGGACCTGAATTACAAGGATATTCGCAGTCCCCTGGGAGGCAGTGCCAGGCAGGTACAGCTGGGTGAAGGCTTCTTTGCCAACATTGCAATCACCTGGCAGACGCGCTTCGCGCCGCTGGAACAGCACTATTGATCTGAGGTCTCGAAGGAGTGCCGCAGCCTGCGCGGCTGCGGCATCGCCCGTCTTGCCTGGCCGATCTGTTGCCGAGGGCTCGCGCTCCAGCGCAACGGCATGGCTCATAAAGCCGACCTGGAGGTCATACCGATCCAGGCCCTCCGGCTACCGGCGATTCCTGCCGAAAAGCGAACCAACCACCGTCACCATCCCTGTATTCCCATCCCGGGTTTGTCGAGACCGTAAACCACGCTTCTTGACGCCCTGAACGGAACCGGGCTCGATGTATCTGAGCTCTTCCGACAGCGGTCCGCAAGTGCCTCTGATGAGCGCGAGCGACCATCGCCTGGGAGCAGGCGCGCGACGGAACACTCAGCGTCCTTGGCTAGTGTTTAATTGCATTAGAGACAGATAGTATTATGATCCCCATTTCGCTGGTCAGACGGGGATCTTATGGCGCGAGTGGCGGTTGCGTTGTCGTGTGCGGCAGAAGTCATGGCTGAACTGGAACGGTTGTCGCGCAGTCGCAGTGGCGAGGTCCGCCTGGCCGAGCGAGCGCGCATCGTTCTGGCGTGCTTACGGGGTCGGCGCAACGACGAGGTGGCCCGCGAGATCGGTGTGCGACCGAATACGGTGGGGCAGTGGCGCCGAGTGGCGCCGACGCTTTGCCGAGAGCGGTGTCGCCGGGCTTCGGGATGCGCCCGGGCCTGGCAAACCGGCCAAGTACGGGGTGGCGTTGCGTGACCGCCTGTTGGCGCAACGGGCATTGCCGCCGCCCGCAGGCCTGGCGAGTTGGGACGGGGGTTCGTTGGCGATGGCCTTGGGTGTGTCCGATGACGCGGTGTGGCGCGCCTTGCGCCGAGAAGGCATTCAATTGCAGCGGCACCGTTCCTGGTGTGTCAGCACTGATCCCGAGTTTGCGGCCAAGGCCGCCGACGTGATCGGACTGTACCTTAACCCGCCGCAGAACGCCTTGGTGCTCAGCGTCGACGAGAAGCCGTCGATTCAAGCGCTGGAGCGCGCACGAGGGGATGTGCAGACCAGCAGTGGCAAGATCGTCCAAGGATTGAAGAGCACCTACAAGCGGCATGGCACGGTCAACTTGTTCGCCGCTTTGGAGGTCGCTACCGGCGTCATCCGCGGCAAGACGACGCAGACCAAGAAGCGCGCCGACGTTCAGTCCTTCCTGGACGAGGTCGCGGCGGACCAACCCGCTGACCGGCAGATCCACGTCATTTTGGACAACTTGAACACCCACAAGAAGAACGACGACTGGCTCGCCCAGCATCCGAACGTCACCTTTCACTTCACGCCGACCAGTGCGAGTTGGCTCAACCAGGTCGAGATTTGGTTCGGCATCTTCCAGCGCAAAACACTGCGCAACGCAAACTTCCGCAGCACCGAGCAACTCATCGCAGCCATTCATGATTTCACTGCCGCCTACAACCAGAACGCGGCGCCCTTTGTCTGGCGAAAGCGAGAGGTTCG
>Ga0209254_10001701_pt1 | contig 19866 bp, 15 predicted proteins | sample FrelakmetDIP11DI_FD_187148 | JGI IMG/M metagenome (GOLD analysis project Ga0209254, IMG submission 187148) | Freshwater lake sediment microbial communities from the University of Notre Dame, USA, for methane emissions studies - DIP11 DI (SPAdes)... | ecosystem: Environmental > Aquatic >...
TCTTCAGAGAGAAGCCTCATCCCTTTGCGGGAATCGGCTCCTCCCATGAAGATTTTTTAGTGGTAAACAAATATAGTAACTTTGAAATACCAGTATTAATCTATTAGGAAATTAGTCCAGTTTAATGGGGGTCAATACATCGGCAAATACTGAAGACTGTAGACTGAGGACTGCAGATTGAGGACTGAAGTCAGGCCTGTCCTTTCAGAAACCTGTCTATCTCTCTCGCAGCATTCCTGCCGGATGCAATTGCGTAAACAACCAGGCTGGCTCCGTTTACTGCATCTCCGGCAACAAATACTTTGTTGATACCCATCGCGTGACTTTTGCCCGTTTGGGCTTTGTAGCTGCCATCAGGCCTGACGTCAAAATCCCGGATCAGACTATCCTGGGCCGGATGAATAAATCCAAGAGCCAGCAGCACCAGGTCAGTATCAATTATTCTGCGTGTGCCATCAATAATTTTCATTGAATAACCTGTTTCTTCCTTCATCCACTTCACGTCTTCCACCTCCACTCCGGTAACATTGCCATTATTCCCGACAAACCTCACTGTCGATAATGACCATATCCTTTCACATCCTTCCTCCTGAGAAGTAGAAGTCTTCATTGTTCTTGCATAAAAGGGCCATGGATTATCAGGAGCTCTGACCGCTGGTGGCTTTGGCAGAATCTCGATCTGGGTGACACCTGAAGCTTTCTGGCGTATCGCTGTTCCGACACAATCAGAGCCTGTATCGCCTCCGCCGATAACCACCACCTTTTTCTCTTTTGCACAGACAGGTTTTTCAGTGCCGGCAGATTCACCCCCGTTGATTTTGTTCTGTGAAACCAGGAAATCAAGAGCGAAATGAATGCCATTCAGACCTCTGCCTTCCACCAGGAGGTCACGCGGCTGAGAGGCACCAGTGGCAAAGCACACAGCATCATGTTGATTTACAATGTCCCGGATCGGGATATCAGTTCCAATATTAACATTGGTCCTGATAGTCAGGCCCTCTTTTACCAATATCTCCAGTCTCCTGTCAATAGTTGTCTTGCTGAGCTTGAAATCCGGCACACCGTACCTGAGCAATCCTCCGGCCTTGGCTTCCTTCTCAAAAAGAGTCACCTCATGGCCGGCCCTGTTAAGTAAATCAGCCGCTGCCATACCCGAAGGGCCGCTTCCTATTACAGCAATCTTTTTGCCGGTCCTGCTTCGGGGAGGGACAGGTTTTATATATCCTTCGGAAAATGCCTTTTCAGTTATTGCCACCTCATTTTCACGAATAGTAACAGGGTCCAGTTGAATATTCAGAACACATGCATGTTCACAGGGTGCGGGACATATCCTTCCTGTAAACTCAGGGAAGTTATTTGTGGCGTTCAGTCTTTTATAGGCACCTTTCCAGTCTCCCCTGAACAGCAAGTCATTCCATTCAGGTATTAAATTATCGACAGGGCAGCCCCAGTGGCAGAACGGGACACCGCAATCCATGCACCTGGCGGCCTGCAGCATACGGTCTTCACTGTTCAGTATCTGCTCCACCTCGCTGAAATCGCATATTCGCTCGACAACAGGCCTGTTCCCTGCTTCTTTCCTTTTTATTTTTAAAAAGCCGGTTATATCACTCATCGCCTTAGCTTTTATTGTTCAATAGCCTGTGCCCATTTCCACATCCATCTCAACATTTGCCAGTTTCCTTTTAATCTCTTCAAGTTTTTGCTCTTCCAGAACTTTTTTATAATCATATGGGGTGACCTTGATAAACCCGGGAATATATTTAACCGGATCGTCTATAATCATTTTTGCCTTTTTACTGTTTGTATACCGGTAATGAGCAGATACCAGGGAGGTAAGTTCATCTATATCCCTGTTATCTTCAACCAGGGAAAGTTCAACCATTCCCATATTACAGTAATAGTCAAAATCCCCGTCTTCATCAAAAACATAAGCGATTCCCCCGCTCATGCCGGCAGCGAAATTGCTGCCGGTTTTACCAAGTACAACGACCCTTCCGCCTGTCATATATTCACAACAATGATTGCCGGCACCTTCAACAACGGCAATGGCACCGCTGTTTCTCACAGCAAATCTTTCCCCGGCCATGCCTGATATATATGCTTCTCCGCTGGTTGCCCCGTAAAGCACCGTGTTGCCTATTATTGTATTTCTGTCTGCCTCGAATATCGAACCTGACGGTGGCTTGACGATTATGCGCCCGCCGGAGAGGCCTTTGCCGAGATAGTCATTTGTCTCTCCTTCAAGATAAAACTCAATTCCTGCCGCAAGAAAAGCCCCGAAGCTTTGACCTGCCGAGCCGGTGAACCTGCATTTAATTGTGCCTTCCGGTAAGCCGGTTGAGCCATAACGTTCAGCTATTCTGCCTGATAGCATGGCACCGGTAGCCCGGTCCGTATTCCGGATTGATCTGCAGATCACTACAGGGCTCTTCTCCGTTATAGCTTTTTCTGCTTCATCAATCAGGCTTAAATCAAGAACCTGTACTAGTTTGTTTATCTCCCTCTCAGTGCAGTAAACCGGATTCACCCTGGCTTCATCAGGTATCCGGAGCAGTGATGTGAGATCTATATTTTTTGTTTTCCAGTGGTTTACCTCCGGATCCCGTTCGAGAAGGTCACAACGGCCGATTATGTCATCTAGTCTTCTGAATCCCATCTCTGCCAGTTGTTCACGGACATCTTCTGCCAGGAACCTGAAGAATGTGACAAGGGTTTCAGCCTTGCCTGCAAATCTTTTTCTGAGCTCGGCATTCTGTGTTGCCACACCAGTGGGACATGTGTTCAGATGGCACTTCCGCATCATAACACAACCAAGGACAACCAGGGCGGCCGTGGCAAATCCGAATTCCTCAGCGCCAAGTAAAGCCATAATTATCACGTCCCTGCCGGTTTTAAGCTGACCGTCAGCCTGAAGCATGACCTTCCGGCGCAGATTATTCATCACCAGTGTCTGCTGTGTCTCCGCCACGCCCATCTCAACCGGTAGTCCCGCGTGCTTTATTGAGGAAGCCGGAGAAGCACCGGTGCCTCCCTCAAAACCCGATATTGTTATCAGATCAGCTCCGGCTTTCGTAACGCCTGCGGCAATTGTTCCCACACCTGCCTCAGAGACCAGTTTGACACTTATTCTGGCACGGGGATTTACATTGCGCAGATCAAAAATCAATTGCGCCAGATCTTCAATAGAGTAGATATCATGATGTGGCGGAGGCGAAATAAGGGTTATTCCGGGAATGGAGTACCTGGTCTTTGCGATGATGTTGTCCACTTTGTGACCCGGAAGCTGTCCTCCCTCACCCGGTTTTGCTCCCTGGGCTATTTTTATCTGTATCTCATCAGCATTGACAAGATATTCCGTTGTGACGCCGAAGCGTCCGCTGGCGATCTGCTTTATAGCACTTCTGACGCTCGTCCCGTCCTCGCGGGGAACAAACCTGGCCGGGTCCTCACCCCCTTCTCCTGTATTGCTTCTTCCACCGACACGGTTCATGGCAATGGCAAGGCACTCATGCGCTTCCCTGCTTATTGATCCGTATGACATAGCACCCGTCACAAATCTTCTCATAATATTTTCGGCAGGTTCCACTTCATCAAGAGGAATTTGATTTTTCCTGATCCTTACCAGGCCTCTGATAAATAGCGGGCGTGCTGTATCCCTGTTGGCTTTGTCTGTAAATTCCCTGAAGATGCTACGGTCACCCGTGCCTGTACTCCACTGAAGAAGCGCTATGATCTCAGGGCTCCATGCATGCATTTCACCGTTCCTGCGATATGAGTACACGCCTTCTGTCAGCATGTCTTCCCTCTGTTCCTCGGCAAATGCGTGTCTGTGGGGAATAAGAACCTCTTCGGCAATCTCATTCAGTCCAATGCCTCCTATCCTTGAGGCAGTGCCTTCAAAGTAGCTGTCGATAACATCAGGATGTATTCCAACCGCTTCGAATATTTGTGAAGAACGATAACTCCTCAAAGTGCTTATCCCCATCTTTGACATGATCTTCAGTATGCCTTTCTGGACTGACTTGATATAATTCTCCTCAGCCTTCTGGTAATCGAGTTGTATTGCCTTCTCCTTCACCATCCTGTCAATTATGGCAAAAACCATATATGGATTGATTATACTGGCCCCATAGCCGAAGAGAAGTGCAAAGTGCATTACCTCACGCGGTTCGGCAGATTCAACCACAATATCAATCTGCATCCTCTTACGTTTTTTTATCAAATAATGATGCACTGCAGAGACAGCCATTAGAGAAGGTACCGGGGCGGTGTTCTCATCAATACCTCGATCAGAAAGGATGATATAATTTTTACCCTCATCCACCGCTTTTTCTGCATCCCGGCACAGCTGGTCAATTGCATGGCGCAGCCCTTCCGCTCCTTTTCCGGCATCGAAATGCATCTTAAGGGTGGCGGCAGAAAAGCCTTTGTAGCGCAGGTTCCTGACGATCTGGAAATAGGTATTTGAAATTACCGGATTTCGGAATCTTACCATCTTTACATGATCAGGACTCTCATCAAGGAGATTCTGCTGCAAGGATCCCAGATATCCTGAAAGAGTCATAACCAGTTCTTCCCTGATAGGATCAATCGGAGGATTGGTCACCTGTGCGAAATGCTGCTTGAAATAATTAAAAAGACGATAAGGCTTTTCTGACAGTACTGCCAGCGGCACATCATTACCCATCGAACTTATAGGTTCCTTGCCGGTAGCAGCCATCTCTCCGATTATTTTATCGATATCTTCCCCGGAGTAATTGAATGAGACAACATAATTTTCATAAACTGTCCCTAGTTCCGGGGTTTCAAGATGTCCGGTCTCAATCTCCTCAAGGTTTACCATGTTCTGTTTTATCCACTTCCCGTAAGGAAACTCACCTGCAAGCTTTTCCTTCAGTTCTGCATCGTATAAGACCCTCCCTTCCTTAGTATCAACCAGGATCATTTTGCCTGGTTTAAGTCTTCCCTTTTCCAGTATCAGCTCAGGCGGGAATGTCTGCACTCCGGATTCTGATCCCATTACAATCAGGTCATTGGTGGTTATTAGATATCTTGAGGGCCTTAGCCCGTTCCGGTCAAGCATACCGCCAATATATCTGCCGTCTGAGAAGATGATAGAAGCCGGCCCGTCCCACGGTTCCATTATAGTTGAATAATAATGGTAAAAGTCACGCAGCTCACCCGGAATGGGATTCTTGGTGTTGATTGATTCAGGAATTAATATTGACAATGCATAAGGCAGGCTCTTGCCGCTCATGATGAGGAACTCAAGCACGTTGTCAAGTGAAGCTGAATCGCTTTTGTCAGGTTCTATAAGAGGGTAAATCCTGGAAAGATCTCCAAGTTTTTCCGATTTCAGAATAGATTCCCTGGCTTCCATCCACAGTCTGTTCCCTCTTATTGTATTGATCTCCCCGTTATGTCCCAGGAAGCGGAAAGGCTGGGCCAGATCCCAGCTCGGAAAGGTGTTTGTACTGAACCTTGAATGTACCAGGGCAATAGCACTTTCCAGCCGGTTGTCTGTAAGATCAGAATAATAATCCCTCAACTGAACAGAGGTGAGCATGCCCTTATAGACAAGCACGCGCGATGACAGGCTGGGAATATAGAAGAAGCTTTTTTGTATCAGGTCAGACTCACGTATTACCCTCTCAATTCGCTTTCTGATGATGTATAAAGTTCGTTCCAGGTCCTCCTGCGGAAGATCTGCCTTAATGAATACCTGTTTAATATAGGGTTCCGTCGCTCCTGATATGTCACCGAGGACCGTATTATCCCGAGGCACTTCCCTGTAACCAATAAGAGTTGCTCCTTCCTCTGCAATTACTGACTCCAGCAATTCCTCACATCTCAATGCTTCTGTCATGTCACGGGGAAGGAAAATCAATCCCGTTCCATATTTACCTTCCTGGGGTAAATTATAACCCTGGATAAGATAGAAATCGCGAGGCACCTGTATCATAATGCCGGCGCCGTCACCTGTCTTGCTGTCAGCACCCTCGGCACCTCTGTGTGTCATGTTCCTGAGTATGTCAAGACCCTGACTTATGATTGTGTGTGATTTCTCTCCCTTAAGTTGGGCAACAAAACCTATCCCGCAGCTTCCATGCTCAAAATCATGTATGTATAATCCCTGGTCACCTGGTCGTTCTGTTTTCATCTTCAATATCGTTGTTAATAAAAACTAAAAAACCGCCCTCTGTTTTTCTGAGAACGGTTATTTTAATTCCTGTATCAATATACCCCTCTCATCCGGATGCATTCATCCTAAATGTAATGCTTAGCGAGAATGCTGTATTAGCCTGAATCATTTATTAACCTCCTGAGGCAAAAATATTAATTTATATGATTAATATGGGGCTCAATAATAAATATCATAAAATATTTATCAAGAATAAGTTAACAATTTTAATTTGTGTTGAAAATTTACAGCCCGGATTAGCTGAACTCTAAACACTTAACTCCCATAAACCCGGTAATCCTGCTATTTAATTATCAGCTTCGCATGTTCTATGCCATTCTCGCCACTGACTGTTAAGATATAGATGCCGGGCTTCATCTGGTCATTAAGGAGAAAAAGGAAATCATCGGATCCTTCATCCGGCATCTGGATTATGTCAGAACAAATCATCTGTCCGGAAATACTGTTGACTGACAATACTGCATCCTCGCCCGCCCAGTCGTTGCTGAATGAAATATTTACGATGCCTCCTGTCGCTGGATTGGGATATACCGAAAATGTTTCCGGGGCAGCATGATCTTCAATTCCTGTCTGCAAGGTGCCGAACGCTTCAAATTCATAGATTGAATTCCCTTATTGGGTGGTTCTGGCAGTTGATAACATCCTGATGTATCTGGCTGTCCCGGTAAATGAAAAATAATCAGTTCCGCCGACTGCCGACTGCTGATTGCTGACTGCTGACTGCCGACTGCTGATTGCTGATTGCTGATTGCTGACTGCTGACTGCCGACTGCTGATTGCTGATTGCTGACTGCTGACTGCCGACTGCTGACTGCTGACTGCCGACTGCTGACTGCCGACTGCTGACTGCTGACTGCCCCAAGCTCCATGCTCCTTGCTCCATGCTCCATGCTCCATGCTCCCTGCTCCCTGCTCCCTGCCCTGGGCCCTACGCCATGCGCCTGACTCTCTTCTCAATCTTCTTCCTGATCTTCTCAAATGAAGGAGGCGGACCGGTTTTAATTTCCTTGCCGTCAACAAATACTCCGTCTGCAATACCCCATTCATTTATTGTCTTTTTATCGATGGTATCGAATTCTGTTATACTGATTTTTTCGCCAAATTCTTTTGAAGCCCTGATGGCCCTTTCGCTTGTGATGTTCATTGCCGGGCACCACCCTGTTCTGAAGATGGAGACATTAACTTTTTCCTGCCCCTTCTCCGGCAGTTTTTTCGGTTTTATGAACTTTGGCGGGACTGCATCCTCTGTGAATGGTTTCCACAGCAGTCTGCTGATGCCACCTTTGTCCACAACTTTGTATCCCTTGCTTTTAAACCAGGAAGCTTTCATCCAGAACGGCATCACAATGCCCCATGCTGCCAGTCCTTTAGCACCCAAACTCTTACAGTCATCTTCGGCAGCTTTGAGGAGCGCCGTTCCCATTCCTCTCCTGCGGTAATCGCCCCTGCCCTCCTTGTGCCCGTGAACCCAGATGCATAAAACAGCATAGAGGTCCTTCCCCTCAAAGATTGAATGTTCAATGGGCATATACTGGATCATACCGCCGATCACCCCGTTATCGTCCCGGGCAAATTTAACCCTTACACCTTTGTCTTTCATGCGCTCATACCATCGCTGCTTATGGTCGCCGGCTTCCTTAACATCATCGGACCATTCCTCAAGACAACAGAAATACTGCTGTTCGGTTTCAGGGGAAATGTCAATTATTTTCATGACCGAAAAGATTTATGAAATTTTAAACGCTGAGTTCCATGACCCGTGCCGGTCAAGGAATTACCAAAGTTAAGAAAGGATTCCCTGAAATGATAAAACGACATCCAAAATGGGCATCGCTACGACCTTGCACAAAGATTAAACGTTTAATCCCAGGTCCCTCAAATTGAGACGGAGCTGATCTGCCGACTGAAAGTGTATCGAATGAAACCCCAGCTCCGCAGCTGCATCAGCGTTGGCTTTGTTGTCGTCAATATAAACAGACTCGCCAGGATTAACATTATACCTGCTCATCAGCACCTTGTAAATGGCATGATCAGGCTTGAGAAGCTTCTCGTACCCCGAGACCACTATGCCATCAAACTGTTTCATGAATCCATAGCGTTCATATGCCACCGGAAAAGCTTCATGCGACCAGTTTGAAAGGGCGTAGATGGGCATTCCGGCCGATTTAAGCTCATTAAAGATCTTTACGGTATCACTGAGCTCTCCGCCAAGCATCTCCTCCCAGCGGCCGTAATAAAGGGCAATTTTATCACTGTACTCCGGGTACCTGGCCGAGAGTTCGGCAGTAGCTTCACTGAAAAGCTTGCCGCCATCCTGTTGCACATTCCATTCATAGGTGCATATATTGGACAGGAACCATTCCATCTCCTCTTCGTTTTCAAAAATCTTGCGGTACAGATGCCTGGGGCTCCAGTCTATAAGGACACCCCCGATGTCAAAGACAACGGACTTAATTATGCTCATTCAGGTTTATTTTTCCTGCGCAATATTAGCTATAAATTCTCAGGATTAAACGCCACCCGGGCTTTACCGGATGCACACACCAGGGCATTGCCTGAATAATGTTCATAAGGCTCCGACTGGCATGTCCCGTTCAGGATTGACCTGACACACGCGACCTGATCGAGGATGAATACTGCCGGCAGGGGATCTCCGTGACCGGGAAAAATAGTTGTGAACTCCTCCATTCTCTCCACCTGCTTCTCGAGCGTTGCCAGGTATTTGCTCAGCGGCAGGCACCCCGGCAGCCAGAGCCAAACTAGGCCGTTGTTGTTATCGCCTGAAAAAAGAAGCCTGTTGCTGATATCCAGGAGGCTGATGCTGCCCGGTGTGTGCCCCGGGGTTTCGATAACTTTTATCCACCGGTCTCCCAGGTTGAAAAGGTCGCCATCCGTTACCGGTACCAGCTGGGTGTTGAAAGGCTTGCCTTTAAACAGCTCTCCGTCAAGGGGTCTTTCATTCTCAGGAAGATTTTCCAGAATCGATTTCGCCCGTTCATAGGTTCCTGAGGCAGCCGCAGCTTCAAGGTCAGCTTCATGAACGCATACTTTTGCAAACTGATAGTTTGCTCCGGTATGGTCACCGTGGCCGTGAGTGTCCACAACTATTAGAGGCTTGTCCGTTATCTTCCGGATCTGGCCCGCCAGGTTGGCAGCGCCATTCCCGGTATCTACAACCAGTGCGCTGTCGCTACCGATGATCAGGTAAACATTCGGGCCCCTGTCAATAATCTGCCAGACATCTTTTACCACCTCCTTTATCGAGAACCATGACGAATCCTGTTGACATACGGCAATTGACGGAAAAAGGATCAATGCCGCCAGGAATAAAAGTGCTTTCTTCATCTGTGATTGCAGTTTTAGCTTATTTATGACTCACTGCTGACTGACAGTAACAGCTCCTGAGCTTTTAAGTGTTTCGATGGCTTCCGGGGCAAGTTTCCAGTTATTGTCAAAAATGCCCTGCGATACAATGTTATCCGTGCTCTCCCTGAAGAGAATGAAATCCTGGAATTTTTTAAGGATCTCCACTTTTGAACCCTGGAAGGCATACCCGGTCTGCCCGGAAGTGTTTTTCGCAGGTGTCCACCATGAAAGTCCGGAGTTGACAAGAATATAACGCCGGTTCATCGGGAAAATATAGACCAGCCCATAGCCCGGGGCATCAGCATTGAGATGCAACGGGAGTTTGTCGGAGAACTTGTCAATTACTGAATTTGTCTCACGGGTACCGAAGAGAATAAGGTTGGCCGTCACATAATCACTTTGCCTTACCTCCTTGTCAGAGATCACTCTCGGGAACACCATTATCCGGCCGCCCATACCCGACCAGTCAGCCGCAGCAGCTGCCTGTTCCCTCCTGGCATTAAGCTCTTCAGGTGAAGGATTGCCTCCTGTGCCGTAAACATATATATGGCCGCTGCTCACTGCAGCATAAATCGGACCTTCGGCGCCTGGTTGTTTGGAGGTAAGCCCCGGAGTGAATTTCCTGTTTGCCCACGATCCGCCCGATTTCATAAAGGATATTGCATCGGCACTCCTCACAGAAAAGGATTTGCCATCCACCTTTATTGTTACCTTTTTATCGGCATTGAACTGAGGGTGGCTTGACAGGTACAGGGTAAACGCGCCAAGTCCTGAGCTGGTTACTTCAATGGCATTGCCTGCGGTAAACCGTGCATCGATCGTTGCCATTGTTCCGGGAACCAGGTCATCAAATGTAACCCAGTAAGCCTTATTATATTTAAACCATCTGGAACTGAATTTGACCTGCCCTGGAAACATGTCTCTTTTGAACTGTGAGAACCATTCAAATATGAACCCGTCTTTGTATGCCCATTCCCAGCTGTTATGGCCTACACCCGGGTATTCAACATAGTCAAGTTTTTGGGCAGTTGTCTCCAGCTTTGCCTTCCATTCGGATGCGGTTTTGTAAAGGAAGTCCTTATCACCAATGAAAAGATGAACAGGCATATTCAGGGCATTTCCGGCGAGGTCGATGGTTTCTTCCGGCGGAGCCGGACAGACAGGGGCAATGGCGGCCCATATATCCGGACGCGTCATTCCAAGCCACAGGGTGCCGCCTCCGCCCATTGAGAGCCCTGTCAGATAGATCCGGTCTTCATCTATCAGGAAACGCGATTTAAGATCATCAAGCATCTCATAGACATCCTGTTCGGGAATTCCCTGGTAGCCTGCAGTACCCCTTGCATATGGCGCTGCAGCTATATAATCAACAGACTTAAAGGGAGGCCAGTACCTTGTCGCCTCAACATCTGTCTCGAACGGCACGTTGCCGGGCTTGATGAAATCATATCCCTGGCTGTTTCCTACACCAAACAGGCGTCTCAGTCCCAGCCGGTGGTTTGACCATGCCCCGTGCAGGAAGATAACCAGCGGATAAGCTTTGGTTTCGTCAAAGTTTTCCGGAATATAGACTGAGTAAGGCTGATCTCTCTCATCTGCCGTTGAGAAGAATGAGAGATCCTGCGGTCCCGGTTTCAGTTTTTGAGCTGTTGCGTAATCTGAATTAACTGCGAATAAAACTGCTGCCATGATGAGTAGCTGACAGGTTAGTCTGAAGGATTTCATATTACTGATATTAATGCGGTTAAAAATTTATAAGGAAAAGTGGTCCTGCGACGCCCGTTCCTGCAAAACAGACAGGGATCAGCCAGTTGATCAGACGGGCGTTACGCCTTTAATCAGAATTATGTTTCCGTATTTTGCAGTTTCGCCGGTCATGACAACGGCAAAGGCATTTTTTGCCCTTTCGTAAAAGGCATATCGGTCGAGGTGCTTTACCTGTGGAAGGTTCGAATTGGTCAGTGCGATCCGTTTCATGTATGATCCTTCCACCTCAGGGTCAAGCCTGTCACCGACCACCGGCTCCATCATTATGACCGGGTGAGGCACATAAGTGTCAAGTTCGAACAGGGGCAGCATCGCCTCAAGCAGGTCAGCGATGCGCAGTCCGTCAGCCCTGATGATTCTTTTGCCAAGGCTCTCGCCCGGAAAGTGTGCATCGGCCAGCACAAGTTCGTCGCCGTGCCCCATCCGGGCCATCGCCTCAAGCAGCTGAGGCGAGATTAATGGGGATATACCTTTAAGCATAATTATTATATTATCACTGGAAGTGAAAGTAGTCTTTTCCGGATAAAACAGAAAATGATTATTTCAAATTCGTGGTTCTGGTCAGGTTGCTGACTTACTCATGGAAATCTTAAAATAAATCTCTCTGAAAAAACGAGTGAGAAAATATTTGTATTTGAATATTTTATACCTTTGCGTATAATACCTTATGGTATAAACATAGAGATATGAAAAATTCTCCTTTTATTTTTGGCACAACTGTCCTTGATGATGCTTTCATTAACAGGAAAGATGAGATACGCAGGCTCACAGCAAATCTGGCCGGAGGAATTAATACCACTCTCATATCTCCAAGACGCTATGGTAAATCGTCGCTGGTTGAAAAAGTTGTCAGGGGGTTAATGAAATCTGATAAGAATATCAGGGTAGTAATAATAGATCTGTTCACAGTAAGCACTTCAGAACAATTCCTTGAGAAATTTGCCCGTGAAGTGATAAAATCCTCTTCCCCCAAATGGCAGGATTGGATAAAGAACACCCGTACTTTTTTCAGGGTGCTTATACCAAAAATTCACATAGGGGTCGACCCGACCTATGACTTCAGTATCAGCTTCGACTGGCAGGAGATAAAAAAGCACGATGATGAAATACTTGAACTACCTGAAACAATAGCAAAACAAAAGAAGCTGAAATTTATCATCTGCCTTGACGAATTTCAGAACATTTCACACTATTCCGGTTTTGAAGAATTTGAAAAAAAGCTCCGTTCGGTGTGGCAAAGACAGAAGAGTGTCACTTACTGCATATACGGGAGTCGGAGGCATATGATGAATGACATATTCAACAATCCTTCAAAGCCATTTTACAGGTTTGGCGATCTGATTAATGTTGACAAAATTAGCCCAGACGAATGGGTGGCATTTATGACAGACAGTTTCATGAAAACCGGCAAACAAATCAGTAAAAAAGAAGCCGAGATGATTGCTGATTTGATGCAGTGCCATTCCTGGTATGTTCAGCAGTTGGCCCATTACACCTGGACTCTTACAGAAAAGACAGTCACAAAAACCGTGATGGAAAAAGCTCTTAATGAACTCATTAACTCTAATACTCCATTTTATCAAAAAGAAATTGAAACACTCAGCTCCACCCAGGTCAACCTTCTGATTGCCATCGCAAGCGGAGAAATTATGCTTACCTCTGCTGCGGTTATGAACCAATACAAGTTAGGCACTCCAAGAAATGTCAGCAAAAATAAATCCTTGTTGATTAATAAGGATCTCATACAAACATCAGCCAAGAAAATGGAATTTGTAGACCCGGCATTTGAATTATGGTTTGAGAAAAACTACCTGAACAAGGCTTTGAGCAAGTATTTTCCGGATTGAGCATTAGTTCTGCTGCCCTGATCAGCCGGCTGGTAGCCCGCGGGAATTAACAATTTCCCACAATAATGGTTATATACCAAGTAATTAATATATTTAACATTCATCCACATATTCTCAGATTATGAACAGCAAAGATTTATTTACACTTGCCAACGGGGTGAAAATCCCCGCAATAGGTTTCGGGACCTGGCAGATACCTGCAGGTGAAGTGGCATATAATTCAGTAACAGCAGCGCTGAAGAGCGGCTACAGGCACATTGACACGGCCCTCGCCTATGGCAACGAGGCAAGTGTCGGGCAGGCCATCCGTGATTCCGGTATTGACCGCAAGGAAATATTTGTTACATCAAAGCTGCCGGCTGAAGTAAAGAACTCTGCCATAGCACACCGGTATGCTGATAAAACCATTAAGAACATCGGTCTCGACTATATCGATCTCTATCTCATTCATGCCCCATGGCCATGGAACGATATGGGCGCTGACTATACCAGGCAGAACATTGAGATATGGAAAGTGATGGAGGAGTTTTACGAAAGCGGTAAAACCCGCTCTATAGGGATATCCAATTTCAATGTCTCAGACATCAATGCCATACTGGAGACATGCCGTATAAGACCGATGGTCGACCAGATCAAGTTTCACATCGGACACAGGCAGCAGGAAATAAGGGAGCACTGCGCAAAGAATGAAATCCTGGTTGAAGGATACTCGCCGCTTGCCACTGGCAACCTTCTGAATAACACGGCTATTGCCGGCATTGCGCAGAAGTACGGTAAAAGCGTCGCGCAACTCTCAATTCGTTACGTTCTTCAGAAAGGAGCACTCCCCCTGCCTAAATCGACACACCCCAAATTTATCCTTCAGAATATTGATATTGATTTTGAGATCGCGGAAGATGATATGAAATTTCTCGACAGCCTGAAATAATATCCAGGATTTGCCTTTTGCTGAATATCAACGGAAAGCACGGTTAAACTGCTCAAGAACTTTGAAAAAGAGGGTCTGATCAAATTACATGAGAAGGACATAAAGCTATTGAACCACGATGCAATGGTTGACATTGGCAGAAGGGGTTAGTTCTTCGAAAAATCATAAAAGTAGTGTAAAGATGAACTCATGCGGAGTAATATAGAAATCAAAAACTATATAAATGAAAAAGATCGTTAGAAACCTGCTATTGAGTGGTCTCATTGTCACCTCTGTGACATTAACCTCTGCGTGCGAAAAAGGATCGATGGGTCCTTCAGATGAACAATTCGTGAGTATTATTGACGTTGCCGACGACGGTACAACAACATTTAATGATATCAACCTGAAATCAACAATGGTTGAGACGTCTGCGCTGAATGACAGCGAGCTGGCCATACTGATTCAAATGAAAGATGAAGAAAAAATGGCCGGTGATGTTTACTCTGTACTTTATGAAAAATGGGGAAGTCAGATATTTTCCCGCATCTCATTTGCCGAAGACAGGCATTTGAATGCTGTAATCACACTTCTGAAATATTATGATGCAGCCGATACTTTGGTTGGCGAACCGGGAGTATTCTCAAATGATGAAATTCAGACATTGTATAATGAACTGATATTAAAGGGATCTGTTTCCGCAGAGGAAGCTATGATGACCGGAGCTATTATTGAGGAAATGGATATAAAAGACCTTACGGAAGCTCTTGACGTTGTTACCAACGAGAATATCATCAGGGTTTTTGAAAACCTGCTGAAAGGTTCGCGCAATCACCTGAGGGCTTTTTATCATCAGCTGACAAAAATGGGGTTGGTTTATACCCCTGTATTTATAAGCCAGGAAGAGTATGATGCGATTGTGAATTCACCGATGGAACAGGGGAATAAATACGGTATTCAGAATAACAATAAACAGCACCGGAACGGCCAGGGCAATAGTGGCGGAAATGGAAAAGGCCACGGTAATGGTAACGGAAACGGTAATGGAAACGGTAATGGCCACTGAACCAACCGATGAAGAAACGGCAAGAATAACAATACGTTAAAACAAGAGGGCGTCCCAAAAACCGGGGGCGCCCTTTTTTTTCAGACTGCCTCACCTCTAAGACAGCCTCTTTACTTAATTACCTCTGGTTATTATCTTGCCCTGCGCTATTGAATTCAGGAGAAAATGATGAATTCATCTTAAAGGCAACAGGTATCCGACAGAAAAAGAAAAGTATGATGTCATCGGATATGACATGCTTTCAACCTGAGTTGTCGGGAAATTCCATGAATACCCCAGTTCGACATCAAAATTGCCGGCATAAACACAAACCTGCATACTTGCCCGGGTATTCAGCAACCCATACTTATCAGAAGTATAAATGCCGGAGTTTCCCGGATCAACTATACTTCCTTCACTTTGATATTCGATAGTCTCAGATCCAAGGAACAGGGATATTTCAGGAGCCAGGAATAGCTTGCCCGATGATCCGAACCTGGCAAGGGTAATATTTGCAAAAATATCGGGTGACAGGTTCATGCCAAATTCCTTGCCAAACAGTGCATTGAACCAGAGATGACAGCCTATCCAGCTGTTCCTCAGTGTCAGCCCGGTCCCCACATTGTTATTAAAAACGATTTCAGTGGAATCGCTGACATTAAAGAAATATCTGCTGTATGAGACTCCAATGCTCAGGTTTTTCTTCCGGCCTAACGATTTTCTTATCCCTGCAGTAAGAACCGTTGAGTTATAGCCCGGATCAAGCTCGCTGTACCATGATCCCGATGCCCCCAAATAAAAACCACCGGAATGAAGCCAGTATAAGCTCCCGTTAATTGTATACATTTCATTACCCAGTTCCCTGCCGGCAGATAAAGTCTTGCTGTCGAAGATAATTCCACTGTATAAATAGGATCCTGCCTGGGATTGTCCGTAAAGATTGCTTAATGACTTTTTATTCCCGAATACCTCAAAAAGCAGGGTGTCAACCTTGTCATACTGTGAAAAAAGCGGTAATCCACAGAGAAATAAAAACAACTGGATTGCAATCTTTTTCATATACCGGGCAATTAGATTTTTTTTCTTCAGAGATCAGACAAAGGAGGCCGGAAGTACCATAATGTGCTTCCGGACCTCCACGGCGAACCTGGGAAGGTTATCGCTGACCGTTATTCATTATTTCCCCTGAGCATGGTTTTCTGCTCCTTGGAGAGTGAATGTTTAAATGCTTTCTTCTTCTGACTCTGGGTCATCTCCTTATTATCGAGAATAGCTATTTGATTCTCTGTCAGTGAACTGCGGAATCTCTCACGGTTCTGCTCTTTCAACTGGTTCTGGCCTTTCAACTGGTTCTGATCTTTCAACTGGTTCTGCTCTTTCAGCTGATTCTGTTCCTTAACAGCATTCTTTTCCTGAACCTGGTTCTGTTCTTTGGACTGGACCTGCTTATTCAACCGGGTCTGTTCCATAGTCTGAGTGCGGTTCATCGACTGGTTCATAGTCTGGGTCTGGGTCTGTACCTGGGTCTGGGTCTGGTTCTGTACCTGGGTCTGGTTCTGTACCTGGGTTTGAACCTGATTATTCGCCGGGGAACTCCCCTGACCATGGTTCTGAGATTGCTGTGCTGACATTACTCCTGTCGCAAGAAGGAGTACTGCGCATGTTGATAAGATTCTTGATGCAAAATTTTTCATGACTTTTCGGTTTAGTTATACATTATCAGAAGTGTGCATGATTTTACAATCATTTTCAACTGCTTCTTTGCTACTAAACCGCATGAAAGTGCATACACCCTACCCCTGCAATATTTTTTTTGACAATTATTGCATGGTAATACCTTCCATGTGAACCATTAAAAGTAAATATTCAGGAAAATTGTTGGGGTGAACGGGACTGCTTCAGCATACAGGCTAATGGTTGTGGTTTCATCAGCAGGTATAAGGGTGTAATTTGAATAGCGGATATTTCCCCTGTTAAGTACATTCAGAACAGATACTCCGGCATCAAGATGTATCTTCCGTTTTGAAAGCTGGTAAATCAAGGCTGCGTCAAGACGGCTGTAGATCTGCATATAGTCAACCACCTCCGGCAACAGGTCAGGGTAAGGAAACCCTGAACCAAGCACATAATTCACTGAAAAATGGAAAGATTTAAACTTCGTCAATCCTGCGACCTTTAACTCATGCCTTTGATCATGCATGACCGGAACATATTCCTGAGTTGGGAAATAGGGAAAATACTCAACGGTTTTGCTCAGGGTATATGAAATCCAGAAAGTTTGATCCTTAAAATCCTGCTTTATGAATATGTCAAGTCCTTGTGTCCTGCTGTCACCTTCATACGGGCTTGTTCCGGTTGTGGTTTCCAGGTAACGGGTAATTCCGCCCGTTTGTTTTAAATACCCTTCTGCACTAACAATAAAACCTTTTTTATTGTAGGTGAGGCCGAAGGTTAGGCTTTGCGAACTTAGCACCGAAACCTCGTTGTCATCGCAGGTAGACCATGCCAGCCTGTAATTTCCCGTTGTTTCAATGATCATGTTCTTGGCTACGAACTGGTTGTACATGCCTGCAGCAGAGTTTAACTTCAGATTATCGCTGATCCTGTACAAAAGGGAAAGCCGGGGTTGAAAAAATATTTTTCCTGTAGTTGAATGAACGTCGACCCGTAAACCTGGCTTCAGGGTGAGTTTTTTGAACAGGTTAATGTTATCCTGCAGGAACACATAAGGTACGGATAGTTGTTTGTCTTCATACAAAACGGGGTTTTCTAACTCTGTCTCTTCGCGGACAGTGTAATAAAACAGCGTACCAAGACCTGCATCCAGCTGATGTTTTTCTGAGATGCTGAATGTGTTTTCAATCCTTCCGTTAATTTCTTTTATTGACGCCATGTACTGATCATGGATGCTTACAGTAGTTTGTTGACCAGAGGTTCGGATAATATCTTCATCATGCCTCTGATCAGTTTGCAGGGAAGAAAAACTGACTATAAAGTTGCTTGTGTTTTTAGCCTTCCAGCTCAAACCATAAAAAAATGTACCACCGATCTGATTGTTCTTTTCATTATGATTAAGTGTAAGTGTTCTGTGCTGGTTCTCATCTTCGAAGGAATAAGAGAAATTGTCCCTGCCTCCGTAAAGGCTTAAATAATAGTTGCTGTGATTACTGCTGCCCGAATATTTCAGGTTTATATCCCTGAAAAGATAATCAGGAGTAAGATAAAAGTCTGCCTGAGGGCCCTGCTGGCCTCTCCCGGATCCGGAAGCAGAGAACGAAACCGGGTTATAAAGATTATAATAGGTCTGCCGGTAAGCAAGCAATAGAGCAGATTTTTCGCGTATTGGAACACTTGCCATTCCGTTGACTGTCATATTGTTTATGGATAGTCTGACCGATGGCGCCAGCCTGTTGCCATCCGTACCGGTAATATCAACGATACCACCTACTCTTTCACCATATTCAGCACCAAACCCGCCTTTAAGCACTTTAATGTCTTTTGCCATATAAGGATTTACAGCGCTGATATTATCATTAAAATTCTTCATCCCATAAAGAGAAAACCCGTCAAAGATGACCTGGCTTTGACCTTCATAACTACCCCATATTATAAGATCGGCCGACTGCTCTCCTGCAGCAAGAATGCCTGGCTGAAGCCTCAGGAGATTAAATATCGAGTTGTCTCCGCTGCCGGGCAGATAATAAGCTATCTTATGATTCAGTCTGATTATCCCGGGTGAACTGCCTGCCTGAATTGTTTTAGCCACCACTGAACCATTAACAATAATCTCCTGCATCGCAATAACCGAGGGCATAAGTTTAAAATCACAGTTAGTCCCGGCATTTATGATAGTATCCAGGATATAATAACCTATATATGAAATTTTAACTGAAAAAACACTGTCTTTGAATGATGTAAAAGAAAAATTCCCTTTAGCATCCGAACTCAGGACGGAATTGTTTATTTGTATTCCTGAATATGGCAGGGTTTCTTTGCTTGTAAGGTCAGTAATGCGACCTGATATGAGGTACTTCCCGGGTTTCTCTTTTATTCGGACTGTATAGATAATATATGCTCCATTACTGGTTTCAAACCCCAGCGGAAGTCCTGTAAACAGATAATCAAATGCTTTTCTCACACTGCTGAAGGCAGTGTCTGCAGTAATATTGAATGATGACAAAAATGCGTCATCAAAGGAAAGCAACAGGCCATATTCAGTCCGTAAGTTTATCAGGACTTTATTCAATGGTTCCTCTGTACATTGGATCCTTATTTCCTGAGAATATGAGACATTGAACAGGCACAAAAAAGACAAAGAAATAAGAAGCTTTTTTAGGGGAACGCTCCTACTTATTTCTTGTAATGCTGTATTCATTGCCTGATTTGGGGGTGAAGTTCAGGTTAAAAGGTTTGCATACCAAAATTAATACATTTTCAACTGAACTGTCTTTGACAAATGTACCTGTATATGTGTTTTCAAGATCTTCAGGAATGCTGATAATAACTCCGTACTGTCTGCCAATCTCTTCAAATACATTTCTGAGCGGCACAGATGTAAAACTGAGCTTGTTGTTTAACCACGATAATGCTTGCTCAGTATCTGCATTGGATTGGATTGCAAGTGTGCCTTCAAAACTAAGAACAGCCTGCTGGCCCGGATTCAGAATTACTTCCCCGGTACCATTGATTTCAGAGACCTTCACCTTTCCCGAAATACATGTCACCTCAT
>Ga0209254_10001702_pt1 | contig 19865 bp, 14 predicted proteins | sample FrelakmetDIP11DI_FD_187148 | JGI IMG/M metagenome (GOLD analysis project Ga0209254, IMG submission 187148) | Freshwater lake sediment microbial communities from the University of Notre Dame, USA, for methane emissions studies - DIP11 DI (SPAdes)... | ecosystem: Environmental > Aquatic >...
GTTGGTTAGAGCGCATGATTCATAATCATGAGGTCGGGAGTTCAATTCTCCCTCTCGCTACTTGAAAATGAAACACTTACACAGACGACGTGTAGGTGTTTCTTATTTTGTGCTAGGTTTGTGCTAGGTTTGTGCTAGGTTTGTGCTAGGTTGCAAATGTCGGTTTGGTAAAGGAAGAGATCAACGGCAACAGTGAAAATACAGATTTGATATCAATTGAATAGTGACTGGCTTAAAATATCGTGTCTGAAGCATTATGGAAGGTTCATAGCAGTTCTTATCCTGTTTTATGTTCCGATTTATCATTCTTTCGGGCAGATTAATGATGATATGTATGGTAAAAAAATCGCTGAACATGATTCTTCTGATTTTCGCCTGAAGAATCAGGTTGTGCCAATAAGCCTTATTTCAGGAGGATTGCTCATCGAAGCACTGGGCTGTAAGCAGGAAATGCAGGAGTGGTTTCCAAGCACAAATACTGATGTCGACGATTATATCCAATATGCTCCGATAGCTATACTTTATACATCAGATCTGTTAGGGGCAAAACACAGAAATAGTGTTTTCAACCAGACAAAATATCTGATCATTTCAGAGTTAGCAACATCATTAATTACCATTTCACTTAAGAGGCTTACTCACTCAACGCGACCTAACGGCGACCCATTTGCTTTTCCCTCAGGGCATACATCTCAGGCTTTTACCGGAGCAACAGTTTTATTTCACGAGACCAAAGACTACTGTCTGCCCCTGGCCTATTCCGGTTATTTATTTTCAACTGCGACGGGCATTTTGCGTGTTACAAACAATAAGCATTGGGTTAGTGATGTTCTTGTGGGAGCAGGGATTGGCATACTTGTCACGAACCTGGTTTACTATTTTGAGCCATTAAAAAACTGGGATCCATTTAAGCTAAATGACAAAGCAGTAATAGTTCCGGAGATTGACCTCTACAGCAGTACTTACCTTGTAAGTGTCAGTATATTATTGAAATAGCCTGGCATTAGCACATCACTGTTAAAATTGGTGTAGCCCGGTTATTCTGGCCGACTACGAAGGCCGATGATGCTGACGCGAGGTCACTGTCTGCTTTCCGGAACTAATGTGTAGTTCAGTTGTTTAAGAATTATCTTTGCATGGTTAAAATTCGAAATTGTAATTAATAAAGATAATTATGGAGTACTATTTCAGCAAAACACTTAATGTCACATTTGATGAGGCTGTCAAGGTAACCACTGAAGCACTTAAAAGTGAAGGCTTCGGTGTGATTTCGGAAATCAACATGCATGAAAAACTTAAAGAAAAGCTTGGGGTTGATTTCAAGAGATACAAAATCCTGGGTGCATGCAATCCGCCTCTGGCTTACAAAGCTTTGCAGGCGGAGGAAAAGATAGGGACCATGCTTCCGTGTAATGTGCTTGTCATTGAGCAAGGCCAGAATAAAATTGAAATAGCTGCTGTAAATCCTGTTGCCTCGATGCAGGCAATTACAAATCCCGCATTGGGAGATGTTGCTCTTGAAGTTACGAATAAACTGGAAAGGGTAATTAATAGCTTGTAGAAGGTTTGGTAACCTCAGGCCGAAGTTTTGCAGTCAATTCCATGATTAATGACCGGAAACCTGCGCGGAATTATGGTTTCCAGAACGACCTGGAAAATATTACAAAAACCGTATATATTTCAAGCCTTCCGATGATCATCAGCAGGCTTAAGACAAGCTTGCTGACCTGGGGCAGATGGGCATAATTGCTCATGGGCCCTATTGTTCCCAGTCCCGGTCCGACATTCCCCAGTGACGCTGCTACTGCGGTTGCAGAAGTTATGGGATCTGATCCTGTCACAATTATTAACAACGTACCAATTATAAAAACTAAAAGATACAGCAGGACGAATGTTATGATTGAAAAACTTGCATTGCTTGTCAGTGGTTTGCCATTGAAGTTTATGTTGTGTACCAAGTGAGGATGGGAAAGCCTGATGAAGAAATTCTTCAGATTCTTCAGTACAATCAGATGCCTTCCCATTTTAATGGCTCCGGTAGTTGAGCCGGTGCTTGCACCTGCAAAATAAAGTATAAATATCAGCGCCAGTCCGGAAACAGGCCAGAGAAGGAAATCTGACGATGCGTATCCTGTTGTCGTAATAATTGAGATTACGGTAAAAAATCCGTTCCTGAATGCTGCTTCCGGAGGAGCGCTTGTGTAATTTAACAGGATAAGCGTTGCCACTGCACCGGCTATGATGGTGATCAAACCGTAAAACCAGAACTCGTCATTCTGTTTTATCTTTTTGAAATTTAGATTTATAAGGTGATAGTAAATAACCAGGCTTACTCCTGAAAGAAACATGAAAATCATTACAACATACTGACTGTAAGAAGAATAGTATTGAAGGCTGTTGTTTTTCGTTGAAAATCCGCCTGTTGCCACTGTCCCGAACGAATGGCAAATGCTATCGAATAAATTCATATCACCGAGAACAAGCAATACAATCTCGGCGATCGTCAGGGCGAGGTAGATTACCAAAATCCTGAATCCCAAGCCCTTGGTTTTAGGATAGAACTTCTCTTTCATTGATGCTTCCAGGCTGAAAAGCTGGTATCCTGAGACCTTGAGTGTCGGCAGGATAATAATGACAAGTGCGACTATCCCCAGGCCGCCTATCCAGTGAGTTAAGCTTCTCCAGAAATGTATGGAATAAGGAATTACTTCAACATCTGTAATGACCGAATTGCCTGTTGTTGTAAATCCTGAAGCTGTTTCAAAAAATGCATCGATGAAAGAGGGAATTGTACCGCTGATGATATAAGGCAGTGTTCCGAGTGCCGACAGAATTACCCAGGCCAGTGTAACAATCAGAAATGTGTCTCTTTTGGTGATATCAGCGGAGTTGGCCTTCCTGCAAAAAAAACGGATTATGAGATATAAGGCACCGGTTACTGCGGATGATAGCAGAAAAGGCAACAGCGGCTCTCCGTAGATTAATGCTATGATCAAACACAGGAAAAAGGAGATAGTCTCTATCAGCAGGACTGTGCCTAGTATCCTGAAAATGACCAATGGGTGCAATAACCGCATCTTCTTAATTATTCCGTAAGCCGGAATTACAGGATGCAAAGATATCCAATTCATGCCGTCAGAAAAAAGGAATTTATATTTATTTATCCTCCACGGGGTAGGCAGACATGTCAGCGTAGTGCCTCTTTGCTAATAAGATTTGCTATCATTATTTTTTAACTCGTTTTCCTTCAAATTATCTTTAACATTGTATTGTAATTTTTCATGGTAATTTGAGTGAATAATGAAGACCAGGGGGCTGGCTGATCTATTGCTTCTATTGATGGTGCCATCGCTGTTTTACGGATGCGTTAAGGAGACTTATATTATTTCAAATCCAGAAAAAGAGGTTTTTAATTTTGTGGTTACCGAAGCGCAACGGCTGCAGATAAATGAAAGCCGCGGGGAACAGTACAAGATTACTGATCCAGTTCCAGATCTGTACTTTGCCGGAGACATATACTCGATCGACAGGTTTGAGATCAGGGGCGACAACACTGTTAATTTTGCCCGGAAGGGATTTGGTGTGAACATGGGTCGTAAGCTCTCGCTCCTTAATCCACTTGAACAGCTGGTGAGAAAGTATGAGGAATTCAAGTTGCTGGCAATGGTTTACGATTATACATACATAGAAAACAGCATAGCAACAGGACTTTTCCGGGAGGTCAGCCTTTGGCCAGTCTATAGCTTTTTCACCGAAGTAAGGTTGAATGATCATACCCAGGGACTATACCATTTTATTGAAGATCCGGTTGAATACTTTATTGAACAAAAGCAGGCTACATTCGTGGTGCGCAGAGGTTATGACCATGTGGTAAAAGGTTTTTATATGAATCCGGATTTTCGGCAGAATGAAGAGGAATATTATAACCGTCTGGATAAAATCTATTCAACGCTTACTGAATATTCCGGACGGCAGATGTATGATACTCTTTCGGCTTATATGGATATTGAACAGTATTTTACCAAGCTGAGTATCGACCTGCTTATTAAAAACGGTGATTATACTGACGAGATCTTTTTCTACTCGACAATCAGGGATGACAGCGAGGTACTTGGTGTGTTTCCATGGGATTATGATGATATTTTTGCCGGTCAGCCTCATGAAATAGGAAACGAGTGGGCCCCTGGCACATTATTCGGAACCAGGGAATACTTCAGCATGGATGACATAGTTGCCGATGTGGGTTCAAAACTGCTGTATTCAATCGAGGATGATCTCGATTATAAGATTGCAAAGGACAGCCTTATCTATCAGGAATACCTTAAAACACTGCGGACAATCATTGAAAAAATCGATCTGGCAACTATCGACAGGGTATTTGATTATACTTACGACCATATCGGTCCGTTTTACAGTAACGATGAGATTATTAATCAGTCGAAGTATGATGTTGACGAGACTGATTATGATCTTTTTGTAACTAACCTGGCTGATAAAAGACAAATGCTGAAGGAGAGAAGAAACTGGATTTTTCAGGAACTTGACAAACAGCAAAACCGGTAGAGATGAGATTCAGAAACCTGCTGCTTTGTTTTTTCCTTTTGCTTCTTGTTGCTGATTGCAAAAAACATGCGGACAAGATCCCTGAAGGTTGTATTAATCTGTCGGAGCTGCAAACAAAACAGGATTATCACTTGCCGTTTGCTCTGCTGAATAATGCCAATAACATTCGTCTGGCAGTACTCAACAACGATACTGTCGGTTTCACACAAGGTGAATACCTGGAATTCACAGTGAACGGATTTTATGAACTGATCCTGATATACAATTCTGATCAACAGGGGAATGATACCATTTTATTTACCACCACGACCGAAGAAAGGGAGTTTTCCGAGTGGGGTATTAAAGCCTGGGTACCGGCAGTCTATAAAAATATCTCGCTGGGATCCGAAAATGTTGAAATTTACTACCCTCACAGGTATACAGACTTGATTAAAGTCCCCTTTATTTTTTATGTCAGGGAATCAGGTGAAGTCAAAGGCATCTATTGCCAGGGTAAATGCACATCTTCGGGCGATGTTTTCAACATTAAACAGGGAGTGGGTTCAGTGAATATTTCTTCATCTGCAATCTCAGGCAAAGCGGATTTTGTCATAGGCGGCAAGAGATTCAGTGCATCACTTACGAAAGTTTCAAATCCTGACATAGAACTGAAAGGTACAATTAATTCAGACACTGAAATTCAGGCCAATAGGCTTGTAAAGATCTCCGGAAATTTAAATATCGCTTCCACAGGATCTCTGACCGTGCACGAAGGTACAGTAATACTAATTGACGAAGCTGTTGATATTAATGCGAGCGGGCCGATTATCTTTTCCGGCACTGCCGCAAATCCGGTATTTGTTACATGCAGCCGGAAAGATAAATACTGGGGAGGGTTTATCACCCGGGAATCAGGTGGAACCATTGAAGCTCGATATACTATTTTCTGCCAGAGCGGATATCATGATTCTGGAGATTATGCCTGGGGCCATGCCGGGAGACAGGCATTGTTTTATACGGAAAACAGCACACTTACCCTGGATCACTGTTTCATGACCGATCATATAGGACAGATCTTTTATCCGAAAAATGCTACGCTTACATTCGACAACATTCTGGTGCAACGGGCAAAAACAGGAGGACAGGTTAATAATACGGATCTAACCCTGCGGAATTCCGTTTTTACGGATTTTCCGGACGATTCCTATGTCTTTGTGGACGGAGATAACGATGCCCTCTACCTGAATGCTTCGGATGCAGTAATTACAAATACTGTCTTTATGTTTGCAAAGGATGACGGGCTGGATTCCGGTGCCGACGGAGGAGGCAATATTACCCTTACAGACTGCAGGTTTGAGGCGTGTTTTCACGAAGGCGCCGCATTGTCAAGCGTTTATCCGGTTGTCAAAAATCACGTTTTCAGCGGGTGTGTTTTTACTAATTGCGGACAGGGTCTGGAACTCGGGTACAGCTCGCCGAACCATTCAGTAGTGGCTGATAACTGTACTTTTTCAGATAATGGAACAGGTATCCGCTATGGAGATAATTATGACTGGTCTGATGTCGATGGCAAAATGCTAATTAAGAATTCATCTTCGCTGAACAATGATAAAGATGTCTGGAACATGGTCCGGATGATCTGGAGCCCGAAGCTTGAAAATCTTAGTTTTGAGAACACCGTGGTTTCGAAGTTCTGCCCTCAGTATCCCGAACTCGAAATCCAAAAATAGGAGCTAATTAATTTTAGCCACCTAAACTTCTGGCCCTTTTATAAAAGCCGCCTGTTTTCCATGCTCAAGTATTTTTTTTGGATCAATAATTCCGTAAAGCTGAATTAGTTTTGCCACGACTCCGGTCCAGCCTGTCTGATGGCTTGCGCCCAGTCCGGCGCCGTTGTCACCGTGGAAGTACTCATAAAACAAAATATAATCACGCCAGTTCGGATCGGTCTGGAACTTCTCCGCACCGCCGAACACCGGGCGCCGGCCTTGTTCGTCGAGTGTAAATATCCTGGTGAGACGGCTGCTTAGTTCTTTGCTTACCTCAAAAAGGTTCACAAGGTTTCCGGAGCCTGTCGGACATTCAATCTTAAAATTATCACCGTAATACAGGTAGAACTGCTGAAGCGCCCTGATCAGCAGAGCATTCACAGGCATCCAGACAGGCCCACGCCAGTTGGAGTTGCCGCCAAACATTCCGGTATTTGACTCTGCCGGCAGATAATCCACGCGGTATTCCTGACCGTCAGCATATAGTACATAAGGATTTTGCTTGTGGAATTTGGAGATCGAACGGATGCCATACGGACTTAAAAACTCCTCCTCATCAAGCATCCTGGTTAAGATCCGGCGGAGCCGTTCGGGATTAACAAGAGCAAGGATCCCACGTTCGGCCACACCAAAATGGCCGGGTCCTGTAGGGTGCATAGACTGTTTAAGTTCAGGCATCCTCCGCAGGCGTTCCATCAGACTGGCCATTGCATTCGGAACTTTTTCCCGATGTTCCTTTTCAATGACACTTGTAGCGCACAAAGGCAGGAGTCCCACGAGTGATCGCACCTTTAGCCGCTGGGCACTGCCATCAGGCAGCCGGAGCAGGTCATAATAGAAGCCATCCTCTTCATCCCACATTCCGTCCGTACCAGGCTTGTTCATGGCACTGGCAATGAAATAGAAATGTTCAACAAACTTCACGACTAAATTTTCGTAAAAAGGGTCGTAGTTAGCCAGTTCATACGCCATTTCCACCATGTTCTGACTGAACAGGGCCATCCATGCCGTTCCGTCAGCCTGTTCAAGGCTACCGCCTGTGGGCAGAGGAGCGCTCCGGTCGAATATACCTATATTATCAAGGCCGAGGAAGCCACCCTCGAACACATTCTTGCCGTAACGGTCTTTGCGGTTCACCCACCAGGTGAAATTAAGCATCAGCTTGTTGAACATCGACTTGAGAAATTCAACATCGCCTTTTCCTTGCGCCGCTTTATCAGTATAATAGAGAAACATGGATGCCCAGGCATGAACAGGTGGATTCACATCACTGAAATTCCATTCATAGGCCGGCATCTGCCCATTGGGGTGAAGATATAAGCTATTGAGCATCAGATCCATTTGCGACTTTGCAAAGTCGGGATCAACGATTGAAAGCGGAAGGGTATGGAAGGCCAGGTCCCAGGCTGCATACCACGGATATTCCCATTTATCGGGCATCGAGATGATATCCGAATTCAGCATGTGGTACCAGTCCGAGTTCCGTGCGTTATGGAAACCTCTGTGCAATGGATTGGAGTTATGCTCATCCAGCCAGTTGTCACCGTCAAAGAAGAAAAACTGTTTACTCCATAGCATCCCTGCAATGGCCTGTCGCATCACATTGGCCTCGTCTTTGCTTACTGACGGTGGAGTAAGCGCTTTATAAAACTGATCGGCTTCACGAAGCCTGTCTGCAAAGACTTCATCAAATTCTTCACCAAAAGCTTTATCTGCAGAGGCCAGTGAATTGTTGGTGAGTCTGAGATTAATCACTGCTGACTTGCCTGCATTAATATTTACCTGGTAGTGAGCTGCAACTTTGGTACCTTGTTTTTCAGGGTTCACTTCCACCTTATTTCCCTGAATCACATAGTCGTTTATCCCGTCCTTAACATAGAGGCTTTCATTCTTTTGTCCGGAGAAAAGCTTCTCATGGTTGGTCTCGTTTTCAGTGAAAAGAAGGGGCACATTGCCTTCACAGGAAAACAGAAACTCTCCCAACTTTGAATGACTGGCCACAGCCGCACTCGTTCCTGCCCTTGATTTTACCTGTTTTATAACCGGTTTTTGCGCTGCCCTATTTGAGTCAGCAATCCAGGCTGACCAATCATTCCGGAACCAGAGGGTGGGCAGAAGATGTAGCCCGGCTTTCTCAGGGCCCCTGTTTACAGCGGTTATCTTTATCAGTATATCTTCCGGACCGGCTTTGGCATACTCTACAAACACATCAAAATAGCGGTCTTCATTAAAAACGCCGGTATCGAGCAGCTCATATTCCATTTCCTCACGCGTACGCTGACTGTTTCGTCTCTCAAGATCACCATAGGGATAAGCAGCCTGCGGATATTTGTAAAGATATTTCATGTACGAGTGGGTCGGGGTGCTATCGAGGTAGAAGTAATACTCCTTCACATCTTCACCATGGTTACCCTGGCTGTTGGTCAGTCCAAACATCCTTTCTTTCAATATAGCATCCTTGCCGTTCCACAGGGCCAGTGCAAGACAGAGATGCTGCTTATCATCAGAAATGCCGGCAATGCCATCCTCGCCCCAGCGGTAAGCGCGTGAGCGTGCATGATCGTGAGTAAAGAAGTTCCAGGCATCACCGTTTTCGCTGTAGTCTTCCCTTACGGTGCCCCACTGCCGCTCACTCAGATAAGGCCCCCATTTTTTCCACGCAGCTGTTTTTTGCCTGTCCTCATTCAACCGTTTCATTTCGGCGACAAGTTCTGCGGATACCGTTTCGTTTGTTTTTACAGTCATATGCATATAGATTGAACAATTTAATCATATGAAGATCAAAAAAGATTTTTCACTTTTCTGATGTATTAAATCTAGCAAAAAATTCTCAAGCGTGATGAGGGAATCAATCTGATCGTCCCCGGGGTCCATATCTTTTAATTTCTTCCTTCCAAGAATCTGGCCATAAGCCTTATACATAGTCAGTAAAACGACCGGGTAGCATGGTTGACATGGGAATATTCCAGGGTGAGAAAGCCCTTGATAACCAGAACCATAAGCTGCCTTCCGTTGACATCAGGTCCCTGAATGCTGTAATAATTAGTCATACTCACCTTTACCATACGGGCCATCTGACTCTGATTGCAAGGAGTGGATATAAAAGCCTTGTATTTGCTACAAAGGGATATGAAAGATCTTATTTATGTTCCTGCATATACCAACAGTGCAAGTCCTGCAAGATATGCCAGAAACATAAAGAATATCAGAGTATTAACCTGTTTTGTGGCTCCTTTGAATTCTTTCCAGATAAAGACGCCCCATAGAGCTGCAATAAGAGTTGCACCCTGTCCAAGTCCGTAGGAAATTGCAAAACCTGCTTTGCCCGAGGCAATTATGCTCATGGCCATCCCGATGTTCCAGATGACTCCACCCAGGATGCCGGTAAGATGCACACCAAGGCTTCCTTTAGTATAATCCCTGAAAGAGAGTGGTACTCCTTCAAATGGCTTTTTCATCAGCAGATAGTTAAACAGAAGATTGCTGACGACAACACCTATTGCGAAGAAGAAAACGGCAGAGTAGGGGGTAAGCTTGCCAGGTTCGGGCGTTACGAAATCAGTAACCATTGAGCTTGCCACAAAACGGTAGAAGAGTGCCATCAAAATGCCGGCTGAAACCGAAAGCAGTATACCTTTCTTTGAAACTTGCTTTAATGTGGTACTGTGTTTTTTGTAGGCAACAGCATCGATTATAATTGCCGCAACTATAAAAGCCAATCCGATAAACAGGATAAGAGGGTTTCCTTTCGGGACGGCAATATAGTTAATGATCACACCAAGGGCAAGGGCAATTCCTACCCCAACCGGGAATGCAACCGCCATTCCTGCAATAGCCATTGCAGCAACGAGGAGTATATTTGAAGCATTAAAGATTACTCCTCCAAGCAGGGCGTTCATTATATTACTTCCTTCCGCCTGGCCTATATCATCAAAGAATCCCCGGCCATTTTCCCCGGTGCTTCCAAGGGTAAAACCGAGCAGTAATGCGAACAGCAGGATTCCCAGGACATAATCCCAGTAGAACAGTTCAAAGCGCCAGGACTTGCCTGCCAGCTTTTGTGTATTGCCCCATGATCCCCAGCACAGCATTGTTACTATGCAGAGGATGATTGCCAGTGAATAAGTTTGAGGTATGAACATTTTATTAAAGGTTAAAGGTTAAAGTCTGAAAGTCTGAAGTCGTTAGCCCGCTACTTTTCTTGTCTGTTATTCGAATGAAAATTTAAAAGTATCACTCTTTTTTGGAGCGGTTTTGAAGATGATGGCAGATGTTATGTAAACTCTGGTTCCTGCTGATTCAGGCCGTTTCTCACCCTTTACGACAAGTCTGGCCTTATGGTCTCCGGGCTGCAGGTTAAGAATATGCCAGATGCTTTCTGTATGCTGTTGATTTGCAAAGTCATAATATGTATCAATGCTGCGGTGAAGCATTCCGTCAACATATACATCAGCTTTTCCTCCGTCCTTAAACCAGTTACCGACCAGTGATATTCCTGTTCCGTTAAATGCTATCTCAAGCTCATCACCCGCAAATTCAGCAAACATTGATTGCTTGACCACTTGCTTATCCCACGTAGTAGCCTCCCACGGGCTCCATTTACCTTTGAAAGTCCACGCATTCTCATCGAAGATTGAAATTCTCTTATCAAAAACAAGATCAGGAAAGGCCACCTCAAGTTCGGGCTCGACAGGGATCTGTGTCTTAACAAGAATGTCATTTTCAGTAACCTTTCCGCCATTTTCTGCGATCAGTTCAAGTGCATATTTATAAGTGCTGCTGACAGCAGTATTGAAGGAATATGTAGTATGTATGAAAGCGGAATCACTGACGGCTTTTACTCCTGCCTGCATTTCGACAGGCAGACCGCTGAAGCCATTAATTACTCCAAGGACTGCCATGGCATTTGAGGGATTGCAGTCGGAATCCTGACCGCATCGGGTTGATATTTCCATTGTTTTCATGGGGTCGCCTTCGCCATATAATAAGCCCATTACTATATACGCTCCGTTGAGTTTCGCATCAATATTGAAAGGGGAACCTGCTCCGCAGATATCAACATCGCCCCATTTAGCCTCAAGTTCCTGCCATGAAGCCTGCCAGTAGTCAGGATATTGAGCATAGAGTTTAATTACATCCCTGACTATTTTGTAATAGTCACTCCCGGAAGGAATTGATAGCAGTGCTTTCTCAATGATCTTCGGAATATTTGATTCAAAAAATGCTTCTGAGTAAAGAGCTGCTACAAAAATGCCTCCGTATATTCCGTCACCATAATTCATTATACGGCCTATCTTATCCGCTATTTCCGAGGCTGTCTGAGGCATTCCCGGGCACATAAATCCGATATAGTCGGATTCGATCTGAAAATCAATGTCATCTGCATGAAGATTATATTCAGGGCTTCCGGACAGAGGGGCAAAAATACTGTCATAATAATTTTTTCTTGCCTGCATGTTAGCATGCCATAACCAATAACCGGCTTTTGCGAACATTTCCTGGTATCTTTTTGCAGGGGCATCTATGCCGTACTTATCCATTGACATCAGAAAAGTCAGTTGCACATAGATATCATCCTGCCACATACTTCCGTTGATATCAGATGGTTTCCACTTAATAGAATCCGTGTAGATCTTTCCCTGAGCCCTGAATTCTGTAGGAGCCCCGTAGGTTACACCTATCATTTTGCCGGCCCAGCCGCCGGCAATTTTATCTTTTAAAACTTCCGGGTTTATCTTTCTGAACTCATCGGATGAAGGCTTGCATGACGAGAGTGCAAAAAGCAGAACAATCAGATAAGTCATTAATGATATTTTTTTCATAATTGTAAATATTATTGTATACATGTAATTTCATTTCTATAGGGTGCTGATGCCTGGGCTCCCATTCTGGTCACTGAGATCGATGCTGCCTTATTTGCAAACTCTACAGCCTCTTTGAGGTCTTTTCCTTCAGAGATTGCTACCGCTATCGCCCCATTGAAAACATCTCCGGCAGCCGTAGTATCTACTGCCTTAACCTTAGCGACCGGAACCATTCCTGTAAAGCTTTCAGACTTTAGATAAGCTCCGGCATATCCCATTGTAATAATGACGTTTTTAACACCTTTTTGCTGAAGCGCAGATGCTGCGTTTTCAGCCGATGAGAGGTCATGAACTGAAATCCCTGTGAGTATCTCTGTCTCAGTTTCATTAGGAGTAATAAGCCATAATTGTTTAAGCAGATTATCAGATAATTTTTGTGCGGGAGCCGGGTTAAGGATCACTTTAGCCCCATTGCTGGCAGCTGATATTGCAGAATATTCTACTGTCCCTATGGGTATTTCCAATTGAAGAAGGAGGATCCCAAATTTGCCCCTCTCAAAAAGTGTTGAAGGAATATCATTCTGTAAGAGATTGCCGTTTGAACCCGGGGCAACCACTATGCTGTTTTCCCCGGATGAATCCACGATAATCAGGGCAACACCTGAAGGAAGGTCAGTGTCTTTAATAACATAACTGACATCGATACCTTCTTTCATAAATAGCGCAACAGCCTGGTTTCCGAATAAGTCGTTTCCACTTTTTGTAATGAAAGTGACTTTCCCGTCAAGTCTTGCTGCAGCCACAGCCTGGTTGGCCCCCTTACCTCCCGGATTCATCAGGAAAGACCCACCGAGAATTGTTTCACCAGGCGCAGGGATCTTTGCTGCTTTTATGACCATGTCAGTATTTGTACTGCCGATGATCAGGATCTTATTTTTACCCATGTTATTTGGCTGGTTTCTTCTATAAAAACAGGTTTATGTTATACTCAATGATGCGCTTGTTTTAACCAAACTTAAAGATAGCTATTTCATTGTCGCTTTTCTGTTAGAACTGCTTACGCTTCCACCTTTGCCGTTAATGATGCTCTTCACAATACTCTCTTTATTCCCGTTTAACCAAAAAATGACCTTATGGTAAAAATTCTGTTCCACTGCTGGTGGTGTTTCAATAGCCTGATCGACAATAACCGGAGCGTCGTAAAATACATTATATATGCCTACTCCCCATGCCTGGTGATTTTCAACATGCCCGGCAACCTTATATGAGGCATATCCATAGGTTGAGCCATGTTTCCAGGCATCAACAGATGGTGGGTCATAAGGCATTTCGCTCTGGTAAAAATAAACCCGGCCCTTTTCACCATTCCAAATTGTCTGATATTCCTGAAAATGTTCATTAAACAAACCATAAACTGTGACATTGTTGCCATTTACGATCAATCCGTTGGCACATCTGTTTTTGTCCCAGCCTACCCCGGTGCCGTGATCGGCTCTCCAAAGCCATAAATGATCAGCATAAACGTTATTACTGTTGATTGTTAAACAGCATGATGCTGATCCTTCATGAGGGCCGCCAACCCGAAAAAACAGGTCAAATAAAAATGCAGGATCTGCTTCATGATCCTTTTCCGATCCGGGCTCTCCAACCTGCATAAGAGTTTCAGAAGGGATTATTGCTGCATCTATGAGTAAACTGGCAATTGTTACACCATCAACATCCGAAACTTCGATTACTTTATTCCCTTTTACAGGAACCAGTGTTGCCATTCCAATTCCCATAATAATTGTTCCGGGACGGGTAACCTTCAGACTTTCTTCTAACTGAAAAATCCCTGGTGTAAAAAGAATGTGTTTGCCTTTCTTTAAAGCTTTATTCATTGATTCAGCATTGTCGGAACCTGGTTTAGCAACATAAAAGTCATCGATTAATACACTTTTTTCATCATTATTGCGGTTATCCCAATCAACGCCGATTGAATTGTCCTTCAATGCAGGTAATTTTAGAGCAAATCTCCCCCCGGAATAAATCAAGTAAGGTTTTTCCCGGACTTCAGGTGTTTCTTTTATGTTGGTGACAGGTTTATCGGGCCATTTCTCTTGTGGTGCACCAGCAGTTCCGATATACATCATGTTCCAGACGCCCCCGTCCCAATTATCAAAAACGGAATTTCTTGTCAACCATTGTTGTTGTGAACCTGAGAATACTGTTCCTTCTATTTTGCAATTGGCCATGAAGCCTCCGCTGGAAGCACCATCATATAGCTTCAAATTTCCCTTTACACAAACACGGCGCAAAGGGGCAGCTTGCGAAACAGCCCAGGTATTGGTTGAATCAACAGCAGGTACTATTGTTAAATTTTCTGCTGTACGCCAAAAATTACACAATACATGACCTCCCTGCGTTGAGTTGGACCTGACAGCACCAACGATCACTACGTCTTCAGGTGAATTCCCCAAACCCATAATGTGCATGTAATAGCCAACCCTTACATCTAGCTTGTAGGTTCCGGGTTTAAACAGCAATGCAAAACGATTTTTTGAGAACTCATTCGTGGGAAAGACCTGACCGGCATGAAGAGAATCGATTAGTGTTTGAATTTCTGCCATATCCATTGAAGGATCGAAGACAAAAGTATTGTCGCCAAATAAAGTCTGGTTGCACTTAGCTGCTATAGCCTTTACGCTCTCAGGCAAAGGGACAGTATTGTTTCGGTCGTGGAATGTTTGAGAAAACCCGATTTCTACTCCCAATAAAAGAAACAATAGATTGATTATTATAAATTTGGCGTTCATGCGTTTATAATTTGTCTTCTCTATTTTCTGCTGATTTTCACCATCACAACACCCTGAGCAGGAACCTCTGTTTTATATTTCTGCTTATACACACCCAGATTTTTCTGATGCCACAGGTCGCGAACAGCATATTTTCCGGATATTCCCAATTCAACCCAATCCACTAACACTTCCGCAGGGTTCTTCCCACGGTTAAATAAGCCAACAGCTTTCGAGCCATCAGCGAGATTTTTGACCATTATAAAACTACTATCTGATTTCTGAATAACCAATCCACATTCACCTAAAACATCCTGGTTCACCTCAATCACTTCCGGATTACACAGCACATTGATCGTAAAATCATCGAGTTCAGACACATCGCCACTGTAAATCAGCGGAGATGCCATCAGGCTCCATAGCGACATATAAGCATATTGCATGGATGGCAACATCTTTGTAAGTTTCGGAGCTCCCATTCCATGGGCATTTCCAATCCAGCCGATCTGAATATAATCCGGATCATTCCACTCGCCTGGCTTTGAATATTGTCTGTATTTGGTGTTCTTGATGGCTACTTCAAAAATCCGGTCAAGCTCAAAACCTAAATCATCTCCAGTCCGCCAACTATTTCCACCAACTTCGCCACCCCATTTCCATACCTCGCCCATTCCGTATTGGCACAGGTTAAAAACGATGTCGCGATCAAGCGATTTTAGAATATCACCCATTAACCGATAAGGGTGCTGGTAGGCCTCAAGAGTTGGCTTTTTATCCCCCCATGACATATCTTCATCATCTGCTTTTCCTCCGCCGGCAATGTGTCCGTAGCTGCACCAGTCGTACTTAAGAAAATCAAAACCCCATGATGCAAACTGTCTGGCATCTTGTTCTTCATGATTAAAGGAGCCCGCAAAGGCTGTGCAGGTAAATGGACCTGGTGAAGAATAAATGCCAGCTTTAAGTCCCAGGGAATGAATATAATCAGTAAGACCCTTCATATCCGGGAAATGGCGGTTGGTAATTATGTTCCCCATTTCATCCCTCAGCAAACCAACACGTAGTGAATCGCTGCTTTTTAGGGAATTCGCCCAGCAATCGTCAATGTTTATGTAATGGTAGCCCACGTCAGCCATTCCGATGCTGATCATCTTATCGGCAGCTTCACGGATCATTTTATCGGTAATACGGTCGTAATGGGCATACCAGTGATTCCAGCCCATAGGAGGTGTAAGCGCGAGTTTATCTCCTGAGACTATTTTCAGTTTCCGCTGATCTTTTCCCTTTGCATTGGCAGCTTTAATTATCAGATTATATTCGCCTGCAGACGGTGTAATTCCTGTTATAATGCCTGTTGAAGGATCAAGGTTCAGGCCGGAAGGCAGACTTTTGACTGAAAACTGAATTGGCCGCTCGCCCTGACACGGAATCCGGTACAGAAAAGGATGACCAGGACGGCATCCATAAACTAAGGGCCCATTGATGCGTGGCTGCGGTTTTGGTGCGGGAGTATAAATTTCAGAATCAGTAACCGGGCCTTCAGCAATATGCTGAGCCGAAGCAGCAACCAAAGATATTGCCCATAAAAAGGTAATTATGAGAAATGACCTTTTCATTTTATTTATTGGTTATGTTCAACGGCATCCATACTTTCAGTGCACCACCGGTTTGGCCGGCATCGGCAAAAGGAACGACTATGATACGTTGCTTCGTCTCATACATATTCTTTTCAAGTACATTTACAGTATAGGCTTGCTTCCCGATCCACTCTTCCGATAATAAACGATCGTTACTTCTGCCTTCTGGCATTTCTGCCGACAGTTTTTGTTCAGGTGTCAAAATTATTCCAGTATTTAAATAGTCATCAAATGCTAAAACCTGCGGGCCCCTTTGAAATGCAATCTGATCGGGATAACTTTTACCACCGGATATAATTTGGACAGGTATTTGAAAAGATACTGAGATCTTGTCACCTGATCTCCATTTACGGTCAATGATTAAGTTTTGACCGGATACTCCTTTGTAAACTTTATTTCCAATAGTTGCAGTATAATTATTGCACCATTCTGGTACTCTTAATGCAATGGGGAAAGTTGCTGTCTGAGAAGTTTTTACTGTTATCGAAACGTCACCGCTCTCAGGGAAGTTACTTTCAACCTTCAAGGCTAAGCTGACAGGTTTATTTTTAGACGTTGTAATATTCTCTCTGTAGGTTGCAGGTTCATACATAATCAGTGCCGGAATATTGTCCAGATTGCCAAATGTAAAATATGGCACCAATGCTATCCCTCTCGGAATACTTGACTGACAGCAGGTAATATTACATGTGTATGGCTTTTTGTCCATCAGCGGGGTATAATAGCTGACACATCCTGTAAGAGGATTCTCTGCTCCAAGCAAATGATTGTATATTGATTTTTCAATTTGTTCGAGATACTTTAGATCGCCGGTAACATAAAATAGTTGTTGGTTAAATTGAATCCAGGTTGTAGTTACACATCCTTCGCCCATATTATCTGTAGCAGAACCAGGCAAATAGCCGTCATCCTGGAAATACTCATGAGAACTGGTGGTTCCGGTAATATATAGTTTGTTAGTTACTATATCCTGCCAAGCAATAATAACCGGTTTCAGCAGTCTCTCATCACCTGTGACTCTGTATAAATTCACAATTCCTACAAAATTGGAAAGCATTTCATAAGTTTTACCGTTTCCTACGTTGGTTACTTTGCCGGTTGCCAGCAGTGAACTGATAATTTTAGGGCCGTTATCTTGTTCGCATGCGTCTAAAATATAATAACAAAAATCAAGATACTTTTTGTCTCCGGTGTACCTGTATAATTCAACCATCGGATCTAATACACTTGTTGCAGCCATTCCGACATGAGTTCCTGCCAGTATAATATCGCGTTGCCCGGGTTTATTCCCAAAAGTAACACACAACAAATCTCCTATTTTTACACAGGCGTCCAGAGCAGCCTGGTAACCGGTTGCTTTATAATAAGCCAACAATCCATACAAATTGTATTTATGGCTCCATACATCCCAGCTTGTCCAATACTCATCAGGAGTATATGTTCCCAGATATCCATCCGGTAACTGTGAATTTACCAATTGATACATCAGCCTGTCCAGTTGGGATTTCAACCTTTCATCACCTGTATTCAGCCAGACATTACTGGCTGTTTCCAGGTATTTGCCAACATGCTCTCCGGCCCATGGGTGATGTCCCGGTCTTGATAAATAGCCATCGAGGGTGCCCTCTTCGTCAAGCTTCAATAAACGCTCGTTCAGATTTTGATACATTCGGTTGCCAAGGTATCCGTGCAACTGCTGATTTTGAAAAGGGATCGAGGTAAATACATCTTTTACTCTGTTTTCAACCACCGGTTTGGGTTCACCGGCAACTTCAATTTTCAACTGTTTATCAGCTAAATAAAGTGTTTCTTTGGTTACAGAAGCAGTAATGTCATTTTCTATAATATAACAACTAACTCTGAAAATAATTTCATCAACAGGTTGATAATAAGAGAAAACCATTTCGCTTTCTAATCCCTGTACAGGCTGAATTTCTACCTGCTTTGTTTCGGTGAACAATTCGTTGTTGTCCTTATCTGCTATCCTGTATTTTATTGTTCCATTAAAAGGGTAAATGCCTTTATTTATAAACTTTACTTTTGTTATGAACCCCTTATTTGTTGTTTCAGAAATGAGCTGTTCTGCTGAAATAAAATCTGACCACTGGATGGGTCCGTATTTATAGGGTCCCTGATACATACCAACCCAGCTGTCAGGGCTGAAGATCCTGACGGCAATCACATTTTCCTTATCCCACAGTACTTCATTTACCGGAATTATATATACCCTGTCCTCCTGCCATTTGGTTTTAAAATCAGGAGGGAAAGAACCTGATTGCCCTATGAGCCTCCCATTGAAAAATGTCTGGTCAGCATCATCAATCTTGCCTAGATGCAACAGTAATCCATTTTCTTTTTCAGTCTGGGTTTTCATGTCTGAAGGGATCACTGTTTTAATCCTGAACCAGACATATATGTTTTCTTTGGTTACGGTATCCTTCCAACTTGTACCTAAGCGCCTGCTGTTCCAGTCAGCATCATTAAACAATGGGTTTGCCCAATCCATATTATCTCCTGTCTTAAACCTGACTTCCTGTGGTAATGGGTTCACCTGACCCTCTGCAGAATTAATAATTGTTGCCAGGATAAATAAGGCCGATAAAAAGGTCTTATGGCGGAAGAATATTCTCATATTTTTTTACTGAAGTTTCTCAATGGTGTATTTCTCCTCAAGTGTTATAGTATTCCATTCGTCTGATCTGAAAGGCACAGCCGGGAATCCTTCTTTATTAAACAGGTTACACTCGCTGGCATCACCAAACCAGCCAAAACGCACGGCAATCGGGTTGGCAACTTTTTCTGATGAAAGAACGACAGAATTGCCCCTGATAGATGCTTTAGCAAAATAAAATGTGCTGTCATTACCAGCAACTTCAAACCCTTTTATGTAGCCGTACTTGTCCGGGGTAAATAAACCTGTGCCGATATCATCAAATGAGAGAATGATCTGGTTACCATTTACGTCCATTGATTTGTAAGTGGGTCCGCTACAAACCATTGTTTTGTGGTAAACATTGTTTAAAGCCAGGGCAGCCAGTCTCTTTCCGACATCCTGTTTGTTAGTGGGGTGAATATCCCACGGATTGCCAATATCAGTTGTCACACACATCCCAGTATTAGGCAATTGCAGTGTCATGGACTGAGCTTCTCTCAGTTCAGCCCAGCCGCATCCTTCATTGCTGTTGCCGGCATTATTATAAGTTGCCAGCTGGACAAAGTAAAAGGGCATATCTGGTCTGTTCCATTTTTGCCTCCAGTCATAAATCAATAATGGAAATGTTTTCCTGTACTGGTAAGACCTCCCGGCATTTGATTCTCCCTGGTACCATAAGACCCCCT
>Ga0209254_10001703_pt1 | contig 19856 bp, 17 predicted proteins | sample FrelakmetDIP11DI_FD_187148 | JGI IMG/M metagenome (GOLD analysis project Ga0209254, IMG submission 187148) | Freshwater lake sediment microbial communities from the University of Notre Dame, USA, for methane emissions studies - DIP11 DI (SPAdes)... | ecosystem: Environmental > Aquatic >...
CTTCTCCCGCGCACCGGTTGTTTGTTCTTTTTTTTCAAGATAATAAGATTTTTTATCAAGGGACTCTTCCTTTGAAATCAACCTGTTTTCAATTTTTTGGATTTCATATCTCTGTCTTTTAATTTCTTCATCGCTTTTGATCTTCAAATTTGCAATCTCTTCTTTGCCTTCTACGACTGCTTCTTTTTTTAGAGAAGAAGCTTCTTTTTTTGCATCGTCAAGTATCCTTTTAGCAGTGCTTTCAGCAGAATTAAGTTTGTTGTCAACAAGGACTTTTCTATAAAAAAATCCAATGAAAAATCCTGCAATCACTATAACTGCCCCAATACCTACATATTTTAAAACAGTAAGCAATGTGTCCAATTTGTACCACCTCTCTAAATAAAAAAATCGAGCAAACATGCTCGATCTATAAAATATTTGTACTTATAAGTTTTTTTATTAACAATCAAAATCAATAAACGAGTATCGCTTTATGATCCTTTTTCCTTAAAAAACAATAATTTTTTTTAAATTTATTCATTAACTCTTTGAAATAACATTTAAATATTAACAACTGTTAGAAAAAATATTTAAAAAATTATTAATATTTAATCATTTATCCATGATAACATTTAAAAACTTTACTTAAAGTACAACATTACATATAAATCAAGCACATTTTTAATATGTAAATTAGAAACATTTTATATTCAGAGGGTTTTTTAGTCAATATGCTTTCAGGGACTTTTTTTTAGAAGATCTTTCAAGCTTGTAAACCGCTGTTCAACAATATTCTTATTTACTGCAATGCCTATTGCTTTTTTACTGCCGACAAGTACTGCAAGCTCCTTTGCTCTTGTTATTGCTGTATATAGAAGATTTCTCTGGAGCAGCATATAATGCGATGTAAGAATAGGTATTATAACGCATTTAAATTCGGACCCTTGGGATTTGTGGATTGAAATAGCATATGAAAGGCTTAGCTGGTCAAGGTCATAAAAGTCATATTCAACAAATCTTCCCTCATAATCTACAGTGATGATTTTCATCTCAAGATCTATATTGCAGATAAATCCGATATCACCATTATATACTTCTTTTTCATAGTTGTTCTTCAATTGTATCACCCGGTCTTGTAACTTAAAGTCTGCAATTCCGCGGGCAATGTAAAGGCTGTTTTTGTTCAACCGTTCCTGTATCTTTGAATTAAGATTATTTACACCGACAATCCCCCTATTTGTGGGGACTATAACCTGGATATCCTTTAATGGGTCATATTTAAAACTTGAAGGTATCCTATCGGTAAGAAGTTGTAATATAAGTTCGACCACTTCCTCCGGTTCTGTCCTGTCTATAAAGAAAAAATCATTGGAATCTGTTTTTGCTATCGCAGGAAAAAGTCCGTCCCTTATCCTGTGTGCATTATAAACTATCCTGCTTTTGCCTTCCTGCCTGTAAATTCTTTCCAGCCTTATGACTGTAAAGGCGTTTGAATTAATGATATCTGAAAGGATATTTCCCGGACCAACTGCCGGAAGCTGGTCTACGTCACCAACAAGTATTAATGTAGTCGTATCCTTGATTGATTTCAATAAGGATTTCAACAACTTTATGTCAATCATAGAAGCTTCATCAACGATTACAAGGTCGGCGTCAAGAGGATCATTTTCATCCTTTAAAAACCTGTTGATCTTGGGCTGATACTTTAATAGTCTGTGTATAGTCTTGGCATCTTTACCTGTAGATTCAGAAAGCCTCTTTGCAGCCCTTCCTGTTGGAGCGCATACAAGGACTTTTTTTGAATTCTGTTCATAATAGCTTGTTATTATATTTAATATAGTGCTTTTACCGGTACCAGGGCTTCCAGTAATTATCATGACTTTTTCAGATATAGATTTTAATGCTGCCTGAAACTGGATTTCATCAAGCTCGATGCCATTATTTTTTGCAGTTTCAAGTATTTTGTCTTCAAGTATATCGATATTTCCTTTTTTTACAGGACTTGAAACTCCATCCGGATTTGTTTCTTCTTTATCTAATCCCGCAAAAGCTCTATTATCCCTTATTTTAATCAGTTTTGATGAGGCAAACACTTCATCGTCATATATTTGTTTAAGGTATATCCTGTTTATACCATTTTCATTAAAAATTATTTTACCTTCCTTTACCAGTTCATTAGCGGCTTCAATTATAAGAGGTTCTCCGGCTTCAAGCAATTCCATAGCCGTCCTGTAAAAATCTTCAACAGGATAATAACAATTGCCTGCATCGGTCAGTTCATTTAAAAGATAGACTATCCCAGATTTTATCCGGAAATTTGATTCTTTTTCTATTCCCATCTGGCCGGCAATACGGTCTGCCGTTTTAAAACCTACCCCTGTTATATCTTCAATAAGCCGGTAAGGATTAGTTTTTAAAATACTAATGGAATTATTGCCATAGGTATTATAAATCTTAATGGCATAATTATTACTTATGCCGCAGGACTGCATAAAAATCATTATCTGGCGGATGTCTTTTTGTTTTTTCCATTCATCTTTTATTAGCTCGATGCGCTTTCTTCCCAGCCCCTCTATCTCATTAAGCCGCCCAGGATCTTTATCCAGCACTTCCAGGGTATCAAGCCCGAAGATTTTTACTATCCGCCCGGCAATCACAGGTCCCACACCTTTTATAAGACCAGATCCAAGGTATTTTTCTATTCCTTCTTCAGTCGTGGGGACCATGACTTCAATACTATCTATCTCAAACTGGCGGCCATATTTTTTATTATGAACCCATTTTCCGGATGCAGTTATTCTTTCCCCAGGTTTGATATCCAGCGTATAGCCTACTACTGTTATTGTCTGGTTATTATCTTCAGAAAGAAGCCTCCCAATAAAATAATCATTATCAGGATTTTTATATACTATTTTTGAGAGGATCCCGCTTATTTTATCGGGTTGGCATTCAACCATTTAATTCAATCCTGCTTAAAAAAAGTTATTTTGAGGATAATCTTTTATAAATCTTATTGTATCATCTAATTCAAGGGCAAGCTTGGTACTATCTTTCCTTAATTCTAGTTCAAGCCTATTACTTTCAAGGTATCTTTTTCCTACAACAAGTTTTATAGGTATCCCTATTAAATCAGAGTCCTTGAACTTAACACCTGCCCTTGTACTTCTGTCATCATAAATGACTTCAATGCCTTCATTTAATAATTTTATGTAGATATCTTCAGCTGAGTTTCGTATTTGTTCGTCCTCAATATTAATAGCAATCAGGCTTACAATAAAGGGTGCTATGCTTACGGGCCACAATATGCCTTTTTCATCATGCAGCTGTTCAATTGCTGCAGAAAGTATCCTGCTTACCCCTATCCCATAACAACCCATTATAATAGGGTGCAATTTCCCTTCATTATCAAGAAACATTGCATTCATCTTTTCACTGTATTTTGTGCCAAGCTTAAAAATATGCCCGACTTCTATACCTTTTTCAAATTTTATAGGATTATTACAGGCTGCACAGAGATCTCCATCTATTGGAAAAGAAAAATCACCCCAAATATCAGCTGTAAAATCTCTTCCATAATTGACATTCTTCAAATGGTAATCCTTTTTATTGGCACCTGCTACCAGGTTATCCCTGTTTTTTAATGAACTATCAGCATATATCCTTATCTTTTTGTCAATGTTGACTGGCCCTAAAAAACCAATTATAAGATTACGGTCACCGGTTTCACCCTCAACAAGTTCAAGTTTTATGCCCGCAGCCTTTACTACTTTAGGCATATTTAATTCCCTGTTTCCGGCTAAAAGGACAGCATGGAGCCTGCCAGTACTGTCTTTAAGCAGCATTGTCTTTATTATTCTATCTGCAGGTATTTTCATGAAATCCACAAGTGATTTAATATTTGTTAATGATGGTGTATGGACTTCAAGCAGTTCTAGTATGTTTTCATTTTCAGCAAGGGATTGCTGCAATGGAACAAATGCTGCCATCTCATAATTTGCTGCATATCCGCATTCCGGACAGTATACAAGCTCATCCTCACCATTTTCTGCAAAAATAATAAACTCGTGTGAATACTTTCCACCTATAAGGCCCGTATCTGCTTCAACAGGATAGTATTTAAGATGAAGCCTTTCCAATATCCTGCAATAGCATTCATACATTTTATTATATATGACATCCAGCTCTCCCTCGTTTGAAGAAAAACTATAGGCATCTTTCATTATAAATTCCCGTGCCCTTAGGATACCGTACCTTGGTCTTATCTCATCCCTGAACTTGACCTGTATCTGGTAAAGATTTACAGGAAGATCCTTATAAGATTTTATATCCATATAGGCAAGATGGGTTATCAGTTCTTCATGCGTAGGGCCAAGACAGAATTCCCTGTCATTTCTGTCCCTGAGCCTGAAAAGTTCGGGACCATATTGATGCCATCTGCCAGATTCAATCCATAAGTCGGCGGGCTGCATAGCCGGCATCAGCATTTCGATACCACCAGCCCTGTTCATCTCTTCACGGACAATATTCTCTATTTTTTTAAGCGTCCTGAAGCCAAGAGGCAGAAATGCGTATATTCCTGCTGCTACTTTCCTTATAAGACCTGCTCTATGCGATAGTGAATAACTGGCTATCTCTGCATTGCTTGGTTCTTCTTTAAGTGTATTTAAGAAATATTCTGAGAATCTTACCAATTTTACCCCGCTTGACTTAGTTGAATATAAACAATAATAACAGATTAAAAAATATAATTGTTTAATTCTTTTTTAAATTCTTCAATTGCTTTACTGGAGGCTACCCTTTTAATTATTTTACCTTTTCTAAATATTGCAGCTTTTTCCTTACCAAAAGCTATTCCTAAGTCAGCTTCCTTTGCTTCTCCAGGTCCATTCACAACACATCCCATTATTGCTACTTTGATGTTTTTTGATATGACGTTTGTAATTCCCTCAACTTCTTCAACCACTGATTTAAGGTTTATTTTAGTCCTACTGCAAGTAGGACAGGAGATTATATCTACACCATATTCTCTCAGGCCGAGGCATGAAAGGATAGTATATGCAGCCCTGACTTCAGATGAAGATATGTCGGTTAGCGATACTCTTATTGTGTCTCCAATACCCATCGATAAAAGTATTCCTATCCCTGTTGCTGATTTTATCGCCCCTGAAAATAAAGGCCCGGCTTCGGTGACTCCAAGGTGCAGAGGATAATCGACTTTTTCTGATAAAGCCTGGTAAGCAGATATAGTATCCATCACTGAAGAAGCTTTTGCCGATATCTTGAAATTAAAAAAACCAGTTTTTTCAAATAAACTAATGGTATCCAGGGTGCTGTTTATCATTGCTTCGAGATGATTGCCATTGGAATTTCTTAAAAATCTTTTATCAATTGAACCGGAATTTACTCCTATCCTTATAGCAGCCTTTCTTTTCTTTGCCTCAACCACAATTTTTTCAATCTTTTCAGCTCCTCCTATATTTCCCGGGTTTATCCTTATACAATCAACCCCTGCCTTAAGCGCTTCAATTGCAAGACTGTAGTCGAACTGGATATCGGCTACCACAGGAACAATGAACAGGCGCTCTTTTAAAAGCTTTTTTAAATATGCAATGGAATCTTTCTGGACAATCGCTATCCTGATTATTTCACAACCGCAATACTGGAGTTGGCTGATTTCCTCCCTGACAGCCTCCAAATTATTAAGCCTGTTTTTAATCATAGACTGGACAATTACAGGGTTTGTCCCCCCTATTTTTAAGTTCCCTAAATTTATTTCCCTTGTTTTTTTTCTTACAATTAACATTTATTGTCTTACAGTAGAATTATTGGGATATATAAGGCATTTTTTACCAGGCTTTAAAATAACTATTTAGATACTTTTACATATTCTGTATATTGAAAGGGTTTATAATATCAAATATCAATCCTATAATCAGCAGCGATGCTATAAATGCAATGCCCAATGCATTATATACACCCATTGCTTTTTTGGGGAAAGGTTTTCTCCTGATGGATTCATACGTTATTATTACCAGATGGCCTCCATCAAGTGGAAGAATCGGTAGAAAATTCCCGAATGCAAGCAAAAGCGAAACCAGCGCAACAAATAAAATAAAATTCTGCGGCCCCATAGCTGCGGACTGCTGAAAAATACTGACAACACCTATTGGTGACACAGGCCTGGCTTCAGAAAAAGGTATCTGCCCCGTGAATAGCTGTCCGAATAACTTGAAATATGCTGATGTAATATCCCATGTCATTGATAAACTCTCTTTTAGGACCTGGAAAAATCCAAGTTGAGTTTTTTCAAGTTTTGGACCGACTCCCAGATACCCTGAACCTTCTACATTGTCAAGGGTTGTCTCCAAATCGATTTCACTACCATCTCTTAATATAGTATAAGTTACGACTTCATCAGCATATTGTTTAGTGAGAGAAGACATATCTTCCCAGGAATTTATGGGAACATCATTTAAAGCTATTATTTTATCTCCTGGCTGAAAACCGGATGCTTCAGCAGGAGAAGCAGGCTGTATATAGTCAATTGTATTGGTAGGGGTAAAAACACCCATTGAAAGGTACACCATTATCATCAAAACAGCAAAGACTATATTGAATATACCACCGCCGCTTATGACAAGGAATTTTTTAAAGTACGGTTTACTATAAAAAACATTCTCACTGAAACCCTCTGGAATCTTTTCCTCACGGTCCATTCCAAGTATCTTGTTATAACCCCCAAGCGGTATTGCGCTAAGTCCATAAAGAGTGCCGCTTTTCTTTGATTTGAACTTTAGTATTTTTGGGCCAAAACCTACAAAGAATTCCACTACATGTATCTTTCCAAGTTTTGCAAAAATAAAATGCCCGAATTCATGCACCAGTATGATTGCTGAGAATCCTAGAATTGCGATTAAATATTGTAAAAAAACCATAATCTTAATTTAGGTACACAGGAAATTTTAAAGCCTTCCAAATCTTCTTTCCCGGTATTGATAATCATTTATCGCCCGAAAAAAGCATTTCCTGTTAAAATCAGGCCACAATGCTTTTGAAAAATATAATTCAGTATATGCTATCTGCCATAACAAAAAGTTGCTTAACCTGTGTTCCCCGCTTGTCCTTATGAGCAGGTCAGGGTCCGGAATACCAGCAGTGAATAAGTAACCTGAGAAATCATTAAATCCTACCTTATCGATATCCAGTTTTCCATAATGGATATCTTTGCACATTTTTTTTGCTGACTGGAAGATCTCATCCCGGGAACCATAGCTAAATGCTATATTTAAAACTAGTGCAGAGTTCCCCCTAGTTTTTTCTTCAGCATTTTCAAATACTCTGAGCATTTCCGGGGGCATTATATTTCTGTTTCCGATAAGGTTGAGCTTTACTTCGTTTTTTATTAAACCCGGTATTTCCCTGTCAAGGACTTCAACAAATAATTTCATCAGCTCATTAACTTCCTGTTCAGGCCTCTGCCAGTTTTCACTGGAAAAAGAAAAAGCTGTAAGATATTTTATACCAAGGTCCTTGCAGGTTATAACTGTGTCCTTTAGAACTTCCGCACCTTTATTATGACCAAAAATCCTTGGAAGATGTCTTTTTTTTGCCCATCTTCCATTCCCATCCATAATAATGGCTACATGCTGCGGGATTTTTCTTTTTTTTAAACTCTCAGTGGAGAGCGGAATGAAAAAAGAAAAAATAGAAGCAAGATTTTTCAAAATAATCCCTACACTTCCATTATTTCCTTTTCCTTCATAACTAATGCTTCGTTTATCTTTTCAATGTATCTATCAGTTAAGTCCTGGGTTTTTTTATGATACTCTTCAAGATCGTCCTCGGTTATTTCCTTGTTATTCAACAATTTTTTCAATTCATCATTTATATCTCTTCTTATATTCCTGACTGATACCCTGCCATCTTCTGCGATTTTCTTTACAAGTTTTACAAGATCGTGTCTTCTTTCTTCGTTTAATGCAGGTATGATGAGCCTTATTACCTTGCCATCATTATTCGGGTTGATTGAAAGATCTGAAGCAAGTATCTGCTTTTCTATCTCTTTTATGAATTTAGGCTCATATGGTGAAATAACTATTGTCCTTGCTTCAGGTATGCTGATATTCGCTATGTGCTTTAGCTGGGTCTTTGAGCCATAATAATCAATAAAGATCCTGTCAAGAAGAGTCGCTGAAGCCCTGCCTGTCCTTATAGTATTGAATTCATGCTGGGTATTCTCTATCGATTGTCTCATATTTTTTTCACAATCTGAAATAAGTATATCTTTGATTTTAATCACCCTTTCTTAACTAATGTGCCGATTTTTTTCCCAAAAACCACATCTCTGATATTTCCAGGTCTGGTAATATCAAAAACCACTATTGGCAAATTATTTTCCATACACAGTGAAGTAGCAGTCGAATCAAGTATCTTCAAATCCTTGTCAAGGACTTCCATAAATGTCAGCTCCTCATATTTTCTCGCATCTGCATGTTTTTTTGGATCTTTATCGTATACTCCATCGACTTTTGTAGCTTTAAAAAGTATTTCAGCATTTATCTCAAGCGCCCGTAAAGCTGCTGCAGTATCTGTTGAAAAATAAGGATTTCCCGTACCACCTGCAAAAATAACTACTCTTTTTTTCTCCAGATGCCTGAGCGCTCTTCTTCTTATAAAAGGTTCAGCTATTTCCTGCATTGTGATTGAAGACTGGACTCTTGTCGTTACATTCTTTTTTTCAAGCGAATCCTGCAGGCCCATTGCATTCATAACTGTTGCAAGCATTCCAACATAGTCTGCAGTTGTCCTGTCCATACCACCCGCGCTTGCAGAAACTCCCCGCCAGAAATTCCCGCCGCCAACCACAACTGCAATCTCAATCCCCAATTTCACGACACCTTTTATCTGCTCTGATATATTTTCCATAATATCAGGATCTATTCCATAATCAGATTTGCCTACCAGGGCTTCTCCGCTTATCTTAAGCAATATTCTTTTGTACTTTGGAACTTCCATCCTATTCCTCAGAGCTTGTCTCCCCAAGCACCCAACGGACAAACCTTTTCACAACAATATTTTCACCAATTTTTGCAATATTATCTTTTATAAGATCACCAACAGTAATATCATTGTCCTTTACATAAAGCTGGTCAAGCAGGCAGGTTTCCTGGAAATATTTCGCAAGTTTCCCCTCTGCAATCTTATCGACAACATTTGCGGGTTTGCCTTCATTTATTGCCTGCTTCCTGTAAATATCTTTTTCTTTTTCAATGGTTTCCGCAGGGATCTCATCCCTTGACACATATAAAGGCGCTGCAGCTGCAATATGAAGTGAAATATTGTGTGAGAGACTCTTAAATACTTCATTTCTGGCAACAAAATCTGTCTCGCAGTTTATTTCAAGCAGTATGCCTATTTTTGAACCAAGATGGATATAGCTATCTAAAATACCCTGGTTTGCAGGCCTTGCTGCTTTTTTTGCTGCCTTATCAAGTCCTTTTTCCCTGAGGTACTCACCGGCCTTATTAAAATCTCCATCACATTCTACAAGCGCCTTTTTGCAATCCATCATACCTACACCACTTTTTTCACGCAGTTTTTTAACTAATTCAGCATTAATTTCCATAAAAATATTCCTCCATTAAAGAAAAATCTAAGTAAAATAATTTAAATCTTTTTCCATAGCTGGTCTTCTTCACTGTCAATATCATCTATATTTTCATCTTCTGTCGCATCCTGTGTTTCAACGTTACCGGAATCATCAACTATTTCTTCTTTAGTTTCAATCCTGCCACTTTCTTCCATGCCTTTTTTAACTGCTTCAGCAATTATACCAGTAATCAGGCTGCATGACCTTATGGCATCATCATTACCTGGTATTATATAATCAACTTTGTCCGGGTCGCAGTTTGTGTCTACTATTGCCACTATTGGAATACCAAGTTTTTTAGCTTCTTCAACTGCGATCGTCTCTTTATGCGGATCTATGACAAACAGAAGGTCAGGCAATTTGGACATACCTCTGATACCGCCTATGTTATATATAAGCTTTTCATATTCCTTCTTAATCTGAAGTACTTCTTTTTTGGGGAGCATCTCAAAAGTACCCGATTTCTCCATCTCCTCTATCTCGGATATTCTTTTTGCCCTGGCAGATATTGTCCTGAAGTTAGTAAGCGTACCGCCAAGCCACCTGTTTTTAACATATGGCATGTTACATTCATTTGCACAGTTTTCAATAATATCCTGTATCTGCTTTTTTGTTCCTACAAAAAGAACTGAACCACCTTTAGATGCTACGCTTCGAACGTGTTCATAGGCTTCGATAAGAAGTTGCATTGTTTGCTGAAGATCGATTATATAAATGCCGTTTTTTTCAGCAAATATATATCTCTTCATTTTGGGGTTCCAGCGTCTCGTCTGATGGCCGAAATGTACTCCTACTTCAAGGAGCTGTTTCATGGTTACAATATTATCCATGTGTTTCCTCCAATTTATTATGGTTTTGCCTCCATCACTTTAACTTATAAGAAGTCACCATAGTACTCCAAGTGATGTGTGAATTTTCAACGATAAAGTTTAACACAATCTATTTTTTTGAGCAAATAATTAAAATACATCCTGCCAAAAAACTGCAACACTGCTTTAGGGTATACTATGCCGGGTTTTACCAGGATGAATTGATAGTTTTTTACTTTCCTGCTCTGGGATGAAACTTATTATAATCTTCCTTGATTTTTTTTATATTAAGATGTGTATATATCTGGGTAGTGGAAATATTTTCATGTCCAAGCAATTCCTGGATTTCCCTGATTCCCGCGCCCTCCTGAAGGAGGTGTGTTGCAAAACTATGCCTGATGCCATGGGGACTTATTTTCTTACTGATATTTGCATTGACAATGCTTGACCTGACAATATTTCTTATGCTTCTGGCTGAGAGTCTTTTGCCAAAACGGTTCAGAAACAAAGGTTCATTCTTTAAGCTGGTATCTATGCCTGATTCTGACACAGCATGCTGATATGAGGGTTTTTTTCCGGAAAATAAAAGGCGGGTTCTAATCTGTAGATAATTATTCAGCCATATTCTTGCATTTTTATTCAAATATGCTGTCCTGGTTTTCCTGCCTTTTCCGAATAACTTCGTTTCACTGTTTTTCATATCTATATTATAAATGTCTATACCTTCCACCTCGCTAACCCTGGCGCCGGTAGAATATATAAATTCTATCAATGCCCTGTTCCTTACACCAAGGATCCCGCTTGAATCTATGCTGTCAAGAAGCATTCTTATTTCTGTCTGGGAAAGGAAAGAATACAGTCTCTGGTGCTTCTTTGGGGGCACAAGGTACTGGCTCAACTGATTTTTTATGTAGCCCTTTATTTCACAGTATTTAAGGAAATTATTAAGTGAAGAGTATTTGCGTATAGTCGTCCTGTTTGAATATTTGTATCTGTCCAGGAACCTTAAAAAATCCCTGAAAAGTTCAAGATTTATATTATCAAGCTCATATATTTTTATATTGTCAAGATAGTCCTTAAATTGACCTATATCTTTCCTGTATGAATTAATGGAATTTTGGGAAAGGTTCTTTTCATACCGAAGATGTTTTAAATATATATCCAGGCCTTCATTAATATTCATTTCAGTGAATGTATTTTAAAAGAGTCTATAGGTAATCGCTTTCAATATCTTTCATCTTTTTTTTAATAGATGACCTTATTTCTAAAAATCCGTCAAGCTTTTCAACCTGCGATAGGAAGTATTCATCACCCGGGCTGTCTGGCGCTGAGACTATATCCTCCAGAAAGAGCTTAAATCCGGATAACAGTCTGATGATTTCGTCCCTTGTTTTATCAGTCCTGTAATCAGTCTTAAAGTTATCTTTAGAAATATCTTCCAGCATCATGTTGAGTTTATGTACACTACCAGACAGTATCAAGCCGGTTTTTCTGCCACCAGGTTTTTTTCTTTTACGTAAGTTGGCCAGAATGTTTCTAAGATCTATTGCCAAAAAACAATCATATTTATACAAAGCCAGTCCGAGAGGACTCTTAGGTTTTTCTGTTTTTTTTCTTCCGAAAATCACTAATAAGCCTTTCCAATTTAAATTAATCAGCCAAATATTAAGCTATAAAATTTTTGGCACAAATAAATCTATATATCCGCAACTATGCTAATTATATATGTTTATCCGCTATACTTTAAGGGATGTATGCATTTTTTTCTGAATTTTATCATAATCTGATTAATTGGTTTAAATTATTTTCAATAACAAGATTTAGTAATATAAGTTCCGAGATTATCTGGAGCACCATATTTATATTATAGCCGGATTTGGACATTAGTTCTTCGATTTCGACGGGTTTTTTACCTATCAAATCATAAATTATTCTTTGTCTGTTATTTAATCTTTTGATTTTTATATTATCATGTCTTCCTTCAAAACCTGAGACATTTAAGCTAATATTACTTTTAATAGGATAACCGCTGTCCAATTTTGATTCATATAAAATGTTCAGCTCTTCTAAAATATCATCTATATGCTCTGCAAGCTTAGCGCCACTTTTAATAAGTTTATGGCACCCACTGCTGCTAATGTTGAATATGTCACCGGGCACAGCAAAAACCTCCCTATTTTGTTGCAGAGCAAAATTGGCAGTTATAAGCGCGCCACTTCTTTCTGCCGCTTCAATGATAATGACTCCAGAGCTCATTCCGCTAATTATCCTGTTTCTTGCAGGAAAATTGCTTTTTAAAGGCGGTACACCTGGTAAAAACTCTGTGATGATTGACCCGTCTTCAATAATCTCCAAAAAAAGCTTTTTATTCTCTGGGGGATATATTATATCAATGCCACAACCCAGTACCCCAATTGTCCCGCCTTTTTCATGGACCGATGCTTTATGCGACCAGTAATCTATGCCGGATGCCAACCCGCTAACTACTGTAATCCCTATTTTTGAAAGTTCATGAGAAAAATAAATAGCAACATCCCTGCCATATACTGAACATTTCCTGGTACCGACTATGGCTATATAAAAATCCTTATCCATTGCCCTTCCACCTTTTAAGAAAAGCAATGGTGGGGGGAAATATATTTCCTTAAGCATCAAAGGATAGTTTTTTTCAGAGATATTTATTATTTCAAATTCTTTTTCTTTTATCCCTTTTATAATTCTTTCATATCTTGTCTTTTTCAGCATGGTTTCTCTGCCGGTCTTAATAGTAGTTTTTGAATTGCTCATAAAAAAACTTATCGTTTTTTTTATATCATTGAAATTTTTTATGTAAGCATTAATAAAATCAGAAGGTCTTATATCCATATCATTTATAATTTGCAGTATTTTTGCGCTATCTTCATTCATATTCAAAATTTATTCGGTAATTTAATGCTTCCATAAAATGACAAGTTTCAATCCTTGTTTTATTTTCCATATCAGCAATCGTCCTTGAGACTTTAATAAGGCTCCCCACTGCTCTTGCAGATAACCCAAACTTTTTTACTACTTTCGGTATCCAGTCATTCAAATCAATATTTTCTGATATCCACTCATTTATGAATGCAAAACCCGCTTCAGAGTTATAATATTTATTTTGACCTGCTAAGGAATACCTGTCATGCTGGAGGGTATGACATGCAGAAATTTTTTCTCTAATTAATGATGACGATTGACCCGTATCTTTATCAATAAAATCATTATACTTTAATCTCCGGACATTGATGCGCATATCTATCCTGTCAAGGATAGGTCCTGATATTTTTTCCCAGTATTTCTTTGTTTCCCTTTCAGTGCATCGGCATTCTCTTTTATTATCCCCCATGTACCCGCAGGTACAGGGATTTGTTGCTAACACAAGCATAAAACTGCATGGGAATCTGTAAAAATAATTATTTCTTGATATGATGATTTCTTTATTTTCAACAGGTTGCCTCAAATCCTCAATATGATTTTTAGGAAACTGCGAAAATTCATCAAGAAACAGGACTCCTCTGTGAGCAAGGCTTATTTCCCCGGGCTTAGGAATATTTCCACCGCCAATAAGTCCTATTCTGGTTATGGTATGGTGAGGATTCCTGAAAGGCCTTGTTTTTATAAGGTCTTCTCTTATACCCCTTAATGTGCTGTATATTTTTGTCACTTCAATGCTTTCCCGGATAGTGAGTTCGGGCATTATTGATATTATTCTGTGTGCAAGCATTGTCTTCCCTGCTCCCGGGGGCCCGACAAGCATTATGTTATGCATACCCGCTGCAGCTATTTCCAGCGCTCTTTTTGCTTTTACCTGGCCTTTTATGTCCCTGAAATCCAGGCTGCCCTCATTATTACCCGGACTTACAGTAACTCCAGAAGCTTTTATGGGCAGTATTTCTTTTGATTTTTGAAGTATCTTATTCTTATCATTTATTATTGAAACGACTTCCTCTAAGCTTTTGCATCCTATAATATTGATATTTCCTGCCACAACAGCCTGCCCTGCATTGGCATCAGGAAGAAAAAAATATTGTTTCTCTGCGTTTACTGTAAATTCTGCCATGGAAATAATGCCCTTAACAGGATTTATAATTCCATCAAGAGAGAGCTCACCGATGAAACAGCACTTGTTTAAAAATGATTCATCCGGAGGATTTACCTGGCAGCTTACAACCAGCAGTGCAAACGCAATTGGAAAATCATAGTAAGAGCCTTCTTTTCTTATATCTGCAGGAGAGAGATTTACTATTATCCTCTTCATAGGAAACTTGAAACCGCTATTTACAATAGCAGCTCTTACCCTCATCCTTGCTTCATTAACTGCCTTATCCGGAAGCCCCACTATTGTAAACGATGGCAGCCCATTGGATATATGAGTTTCGACTGAGACTTTTATCGCGTCTATGCCCAAAAGTGCAATGCTGTCCAGTTTGAAAAACATTATTTGATTATATACATAATTATGTAAATAGTCAATTATTAAAATATCAAACCAATATTCAAAAAGAAATAATTATCTCTAAAAACCTGGTTTAAAATAGTTTTCATTGCAATTTATAAGATTAATTTAGAACTGGATTCTATTATGGTATAATGCCTTAATATAATAATTATTATTTATTACTTTTTGTAAAAGACTATTTATTCAGAAATTATTTTCTGTTTTTTTATAATTTGAATCGCTGAGGATGATACAAAGCTATTGGAAAATGCAGATGACAAAAAGATTTTGAATCTTACAATAGATAATGTCCTGGAGCTCTGGTCTAAAACCTATAATACAAATGGAAAACCTGACTGGTCCCATATTTTACCATATTATCACCCAGAAATTGTATTCCAGGATTCTATTCAAAGACTTGAAGGTATTGATAATTTTGAAGCTATGTGCACCCGGCTTACCAATCGATGCAATCAGCTCCAGATGGAAATAATCTCAATTGTACAGGATTCTAATATTATTATAATGGACTGGAAAATGACAATGTCATTTCGCAAGTTTCCAAATACACCTGTCTTTGGATGCACAAAACTGACTATTCATAATGATGGTAGAATTATAGAGCAAAGAGATTATTACGATTTATGGGGTGATATTTTTAATGGTATCCCGGGTTTTGGGAAATTATATAGAAAATTTATGCATAAATTTTTTGGTTAATCAGGATAAATCTATGAATTTCAAACTGCCTGATGAATTGATTTTTCTTAGAAATAGTAAAGCGACACAAAAGAAGAGCTTTACTTCTATGACAGGAAAAGTTTGTGTTATAACCGGGGCAACTTCAGGCGTAGGTTTTGAGGCTGCAAAACGGCTTGCTAAGGGCGGAGCTCATATAGTTATGGTATGCCGTAACCTTGAAAAGGCTGAATATATTAGCAAAAAAATTAAAGCTGAATTTAAAGTTCCAGTTGATATTGTAATTGCTGATTTTGCCCATCTTGGCGAAGTGCGAAAAGCGGCAGCTGCTATATTAAATAATTATACCAGAATTGATGTGCTGGTTAACAATGCCGGACTTCATTCAACTGTGCCCATTTATACCCGGGAAGGTTTTGAATTGGTGTTTTGCGTCAATCATCTCTCCTCTTTTTTGCTTACCCAACTGCTTATTGATCGCTTAAAAGAAAGTGCACCAGCCCGCATTATCCAGGTGAATTCTGAAGGACACCGTTTTGGCGGTCTGGACATAGAGGATATTAACTGGAAAGAACGCCGTTACAATGGTTATAGAAGCTATGGTGCTTCTAAGACAGCGCAGCTTCTTACAGTTTGGGAGCTTGCAGACCGTTTAAAAGGTTCAGATGTTACCATTAATGCAATGCATCCCGGAGATGTAAAAACAAATATAGGAAATAACAATGGCTGGCTTTATAAATTGTTTTACCATCTTTTAATACGGCCGTTCTTAAAAGACCCCATCATATCAGGTGAAGCTATTTACTACCTGGCATCTGATCCTGAAATACATGATGTAAGTGGCCGTTTTTTTAACCTGACAATTGATGAAAAGCCTGCTGCACATGCCCTTGACCGGAACATTGGGAAACATATTTGGGATATTAGCATGCAAATGACAGGGCTACATAAGAGTTAATAGATTTAAAATTAAATTATCTCTTTAACTGTTTTTTTACTTTGTCTGCAGCTAATTTCCCTGTTAAAACAGATATTGGAAAACCGGAGGGACTAAACGCCCATTGCCCTGCCTGGAAAATATCAGTAACTGGCGTAAGTATTGAAGCAGCAACTTTAGGAAGTCTATTTACAACGGGAATAAAGTCATTGGTAAAGGCCCATCCTGTGATAGCGCCTTCAGAATTCCCTGTTAACCTTTTCAAAGTTAAAGGAGTGGAAGCAAACTGTTCTATAATTTTACTCTTGATCCCAGGGAAAATAGTAGCTTCCAGGATATTTATGATACATTCCTGGCTTATCTTTTTGAATTCATCATAAAAACCCATTTTTGAAATATGTTCAACAAGGGAATACTCCATTAAGGTGCTGATGATCAGGCCTGTCTTGCCTTCCGGGGCTAAATCAGGATCCCGGATCACCGGGCAGGATATTTCGTAGGTTGTAAGCTCATAATACTGCTTGACCCATTCTATAATACTTTCTTTATCTATAATATAACTATTTTGTTCATTACCTTGAGATTTATTTTTCAAGTCATCCAGGTTTAGTTTTAAAAGACCCTTTTTTAAGGGAGTATAAAAGAAATGCCCAGAAAAAATATTTTCAAAATATTTTTTATCCATATCAAGAGCCAGAAATAAAGTTAAAACTGAATCCCCTCCCGTTTTGCCAGCTAAATTTTTTTTACGGGTTAATATCTTCTGTTTGACTCTCTCATCTTTTAGAGAATTCACATCCAGAACATCATAAAGATTTTTTAAATCTGCTGCCCAGATTAATTTCTTAAAGTTAAATAAATTACCTTTTAAATCTTTGACCTGTTTAGTTTGCAGGTCTATGCTGCATATCTCTGTCTCTTTTTTAATATCACCCTGATTATCCAGTATAAATTTTTCCATTTTTTCAACTATTACTCCTGTGCCACCTTTTGGATAATTGTAATCAAGGTAAAGACTGAAATAACTTAAAGCAAAAAAAGCCGGAGTTTTTTTAAAAAAATGCTGCGCTATCATGTCAATAAGCGTATTGTTTTTGGTGTAGTTCTGTAAGTATTCATAAATTGGCATATTAAGCTTAACAATTTTTTTAATGGTCATGTTATATTTAAATAACCAGGGTAGAATTGTCTTAAAAAGGTATTCTTTATCATTTTTAAGGTCTAAAAAAAGAGGATTATCAATACCATATAGTATATCCATATATTGCATGACTCGTTTAATATCGCTTATTATTTTTTCGATATCACCAATATTATCTGGAAATTGATTATTCAATAAATTCTGATAATCAATTAAACTGTCTTCTGAAACAAGTTTTATTACCTCATTTTCTATGCCAATAGAAATATTGTTTTTAATAAAATCTATTTCTAAACCCAATTGTCTTAACATCGGAAATAATATTCCGGAATTTTCAAATGCCCTTATTCCTCCATCAAATGTAAATCCATGAAAATCAAAAGAATTAACAAGGCCGCCTGCTTTTTTTTCTTTCTCGCACAATAATACTTTGTAACCATCCTTGCTTAAGTATGCTGCGGATGTTAATCCTGCTATTCCGCCTCCGACTATTAAAACATCATAGTTCATATATTATCACCTTAATTAATTATCTTTTGGTTAAAAAAAATAATACTATTCAGCAATTTTATTTCCAGGCAATACTAAAAGTCTTTTAAATCTTTTTATTAATTTATCATCTTATAAAATATTACAAAGATATTCAATCAGGACTATAAAAATATCATTTAAATTATATGATAAAAAGAATTAGAGTAGTATTATAAAATAAAAAGATATTTTATGAGAATATGATTCTTTGAGGAACAGGGTCCTGGGGTACATCAGCAGATAATAAAAATACTTGTACCTTCTTTATTATTTTGTATAATGTGTTAGATGAAAAATGAGTGAAATAAATTTAATAGCAAAGAAAAAAACCTTACAGATTATATCATCAGTTATTCCAAATAACTCTATAAAACAGCTTAGGAATATGATTTCTTTAGCTCAAGTGCTGGCACCAAAAAAAGATAAGCAATTTTTTAAAAACGTAAAGAAAAATCTTTATGAGGATAGTATATATCACCAGCTTTATAAGCGGGCTCTTGTTGATTCTAACTCTAATTTTAAGAGAAAATTCCTCGATAACTTTCTTATAAATGGAGCTGTAATAAACCAATCGAAAAGAAGAGAAGCTCACCAAAATGGCAATGCTGTTCCTACTGTGGTACTGATCAGCCCGACCATGCGATGCAATCTTTCCTGTGCGGGATGCTATGCAAATAATTATTCCAGGAAAGAAGACCTGGATTTTGATACAGTCGACAGGATAATTGAAGAAGGTAAAGACATGGGCGTAGCATTTTTTACATTTCTTGGAGGAGAGCCTCTAGTGTGGAGCAGAATTTTTGATATCCTGGAAAAACATAACGATGCATTCTTTTTTATGTTTACAAATGGAACTATGCTGGATGATAAAGTCGGTAAAAAAATTGCAGAACTTGGTAATTTATATCCTATACTTAGCCTCGAGGGCACCGAAGATGAGACCAACCAGAGACGCGGGAAAGATACCTACAAAAAAGTAATGGCTGCAATGGATGTACTCAAAAAAAATAAAATTCCTTTCGGATATTCCGTAACCGTTACAAGAAAAAATATATATACTGTGACAGAAGACGATTTCTTTAAAATGATGTTTGAAAAAGGTGCTCTAAACGGATGGTATTTTATTTATATGCCGATAGGCGCAGACTTCGATTTATCGCTTATGCCAACAGCAGAAGAGAGAGTGCATCTTAAGGAAAGAATACAATACATCAGAAGCACAATGCCGCTTCTGGTGGTTGATTTCTGGGGAGATGCCCCCTTTGTCGGAGGGTGTATTGCAGGCAGTAAATATATACATATTAACCATAAAGGTGACGTAGAACCATGCATTTTTAATCACTTTTCTGAAGTAAATATAAAGAATACAACTTTAAAAGAGGCGATGAATTGTAATTATTTTAAAGAAATCAGGAAAAGACAACCCTATAGCGAAAATCTTTATTTGCCATGTATGCTTATAGACTCCCCCCATGTGTCAAGAGATCTTTTTAATTGCTGCAACATACATTCGACTGATAATAATTCTGAAAGGCTCCTTTTTGAAGTAAAAGATGAAATTGATGATTATTCGAAGCGCGTTACTGCTGTTTATGAAAATATCTGGGCCGCAGAAAAAGAAAAATTTAAAAAACCTGTTAAAGAGTAGGCAC
>Ga0209254_10001704_pt1 | contig 19850 bp, 16 predicted proteins | sample FrelakmetDIP11DI_FD_187148 | JGI IMG/M metagenome (GOLD analysis project Ga0209254, IMG submission 187148) | Freshwater lake sediment microbial communities from the University of Notre Dame, USA, for methane emissions studies - DIP11 DI (SPAdes)... | ecosystem: Environmental > Aquatic >...
TATATCTGCCCAACTCTTTTACGTTATACCTATTCAGCAGGGTCTCAATTTCCTTGTCGAAGGTGATCAACTGTGTTACACTTTACATTCGTTGAACCTAACTTTGCTTAGAGGGCAGCATGAAGTTATTCGCAGTGATGGGGCGCGTCAGCCTGGCGATCGCGCTGATCGCCTTGATCAGTCTGGGCCTACTCCATCCCGCGCAGGCCGCACCGTTATCGCAGGGACAAGCTATCGCTCAAATTACTTCGCCCGCCGATGGTCAGACGCTGACTGGTCTGGTCACGGTCACCGGCTCCGCCGATCATCCCGAGTTCGCTCGCTGGGAACTGGCCTACGGGCCTGATCCCAATCCGAATGATGCGTGGCAGCCTTTCGCCGGCGGCGATCAACCGGTGCTCAATGGCACGATTGGCACGTGGAACACAGGCGTCATCGCCGATGGGCAGTACGCGCTGCGTCTGCGCGCGATTCGCACAGACAGCAATTACGACGAGGCCTTTGTGCGCGGCCTGCAAGTGAGCAATAGTGCGCCGATCGGCACGCCGACTTCCATTCCGCCCGCCGCCACCTTCCCGGCCGAACAACCCATCTTCACAGCCGCCGACGCAGCGCAGCCCATCGCGACCGTCATGGTGGAACAGCCGCCCACCAGCGTGCCGGAAGCTCGCGTAGTCCAGACGAATCAGCCGCAGACAAACGCGGCGGCTCGCCGCAATGCTGCGCCCACCGCCGGGTTTGACGCAAGGCAATTCGGCTCGGCCTGCCTCAATGGCATGATCATCGTCGTGGGAGTGTTCGTCGTGCTCGGAGTGATTCAAGCCGGGCGTTGGGGTGTGAAGCAATTCCGGCGCAGTCAAAAACGAAGATCATGATCCATGATCATTGTTCAACGATCCGTGAACGATGCATTTTTTGAATCGATTCAAATCGTCTGAGACAGAGACATCAGCTGAAGCCGCAACGCTGATCGTGGGCCTGGGCAACCGGGGCCGTGAGTACGCCGGCAACCGCCACAACGTCGGCTTCATGACAGCCGATCGGTGGGCAGCGGCTCAGACGCTTGCGTTTAGCAAGCTGCAACATCACGCCATCATCGCCGCAGGCCGCAGCGGCGAACGGCGGGTGATCGTGGCTAAGCCGCAGACTTACATGAATGAGAGCGGCCGGGCCGTGGGCGCGCTGCTGCGCTTCTATAAGATTCCCGTCGAGCAGCTGTTGGTGATCTTTGACGATCTCGATCTGCCGTTCGGCGTCATCCGGCTGCGCGCCGACGGCGGCGCAGGCGGCCACAACGGCATGCGCTCGATCATCCAGCAGCTGGGCAGCAATCAATTCGCGCGACTGCGCATGGGCATTGGCCGCCCGCTGGGACGCATGGATCCGGCCGCCTTCGTTCTACAAGACTTCAACCGCGAAGAAGCGACCGAACTCGACGCCCTGCTCGATCGGGCGGGGCACGCCATCGATATGTTTCTCACGGCCGGCATCACTGCCGCCATGAATCAATTCAATGCGAACACGCCAGGGGACAGGACGGTATGATTATGAACGAATATGAAATCTTTGCGAAAGCCTTTCGTTGCACACCTACCATGGCCGAATCGATCGTCAAGCGCGTGCGTGAGCGCGTGGGCCGCGACGTACCGATGAGCGAGATGCTCAATGCCATCAAGAAAATTCCAGCGACACGCCTCACCACGGACACGCTGGTGATCCGCCTGCAGAAGAACAGCGGCCTAAAAAGCACATCACGCAAACCCGACGACGAGTATGACGACTTTGAGGTGGAAGGCGCGGTCGCCGAAGCGCCCCTGCTGCGCACGGTGAACTCGAATTCGCGCGTGCGCATTGCATCGCGGACAGCTGCACCCAAACGTCTCACCGGAGTGAATGCGCAGATCGATCAGGTCTTGCAGAAAAACTGGACGCAGGCGCGCGCGCTGGGTTTGAATCCGCCGAATATCTCGGTCGATCAATTCGTGCGCCAGACCCAATCGACCGTTGGCGAACCCAAGCCCACGGTGGCGCGCGTGCTGACTGCCGTGCAAACGTTGAGCAAAAAGGACGTGCTCATCACACCTAACCTGGCGGCGGATGAGATCATTGAGAAGGACGAACTTAGATGATGAGTGACGAGTGACGAGCCGGCGGTGATCATTCGCACTTCACTCGTCACTCATCACTCGTCGTTTATACCCCCGTGGCCACTTGAGCGAATCCATCAACCTCTCCGGCCTGTTGCCTCTCCTGAGCGAGCAAACACCCTTTCAGCAACTGGCCCGCGAACTGAATGCTCCGCACGAAGGCCGCGCAGCGTGGCGGCTTCCCGTCTTACGCGCCGCTCGCCCGCTGGTGTTGGCCTCGCTGGCGCACAACGCTTTCGCAGATCGACCGATCCTCGTTGTCGCCGCAAAGCCCGATCGGGCGCAGGCGTTGTACGAGTCGCTGCGCGCTTACGGCCTCGCCACACCCGATCGGCTAGTGCGCTTCCCTGAGCCTTCTGCTCTGTTCTACGAACGCGCCCCGTGGCCGCGTGAAATAGTAGCCGAACGTCTGCAGGTGCTGGCCAGACTGACGAATGACCTCCCGAAGGTTGCGAATCTCCGGGAGGCTCCACCAATCATCGTCGCCTCCGTGCGTTCGTTGATGTTCCGCACTTTACCCACGCGCGCCTTTCGCTTAGGCACGCGCGCGCTGACGAAGAACCAGACCGTTAACCTCGACCAGCTGCTGGAAGCCTGGATCGGCTTTGGCTACGAAAGCGTCTCCACCGTGTTGTCGCCCGGCGAGTTCAGCCGGCGCGGCGGCATTGTCGATGTGTTTCCGCCCGCACTGCCGCGCCCGATTCGCATTGAGCTCTTTGGCGATGAGGTTGAATCCCTGCGCGAATTCGATCCGGCTTCACAGCGATCGCTGGAAGCGCTAGAGCAGGTGATGATCACTCCGGCGACCGAACTGCTGCCGAAGAACGGGCCGCAGGCTGCTGAGAAGATCAAGACATGGGACACGTCCGTGCTGCCGGACGATCAGGAAGAGATGTTCGAGAAAGACCGTAAAGGGTTGATCGGCGGCGTGCCCTTTCGCGGCATCGAGTTCTACCTGCCGCTGCTGCACAGCGACGCCGTCTCACTGCTGGAGTATCTGCCGCGCAGCGCCGTAATCGCGCTCGACGACGGCGACGAGATCGCCGACACCTGGAGCGAACTGGAAGAGCAGGCCATCGATCTGCGCCGTTCGGCCGAAGAAGATCGCGCTTTGCCGCCCGGCTTTCCAGTGCCCTACATCACCTGGGATGAATGGCGCGAGAAACTGGCAGGGCGCAGCATCGTGGCGCTGGGCGAAGAACTGCATCCGGACGAAGATCACTCGCTGACCTCGGCGCTGCCGTTCTCGCCGGGACAACGCTTCGGCGGACAACTTAAACCGTTCATCGAACACATCGGCCAGCTGCGCACCATGAACGACGCAGTAGTCGTGGTCAGCCGGCAGGCCAGCCGCCTGGCCGAATTGTGGGCCGAGCGCGATCATCTGCGCCCACCGGTGCATAGCGTGCTCGATCGACCCGCACCGCGCGCGCTGATCTTCGTGCAGGGCCTGCTGGACGAAGGCTGGACCCTGCGCGGCATCACACCGCGCGAAGAGGTTGAACGCCGCTCGGTTGGTCTGTGGTCGCTGCACGTCATCACCGACGCGGAGATCTTCGGCTGGTCACGCCCCCAACCGCGCCGCCGCGGCAAGCCCAAAGCCATCACGCCGGAACAGTTCTTTGCTGATCTGCAACCCGGCGATTACGTGGTGCACATCGATCACGGCATCGGCATTTTTCAGGGCCTGATCAAACTCACGCTGGAAGGCATCGAGAACGAATATCTACAAGTGGCCTATGCCTCTGGCGATAAATTGTATGTGCCCATCCATCAAGCCGATCGGCTGAGCAAATACATCGGGGCGGAAGATCACGCGCCGGATATTCATCGGCTGGGCACAGCCGATTGGAGCCAGGTTCGATCGAAGGCGAAGGAAGCCGCGCTAGCCGTGGCGCGCGAGCTGCTGGAGTTGTATGCCGTGCGCGAACTCGCACCGGGCTTCGCTTTCACCGGAGACACGCCGTGGCAGAACGAACTGGAGGCGTCGTTCCCGTATCTGGAAACCGAGGATCAACTGCGCGCCATTCGCGCGGTGAAAGTTGATATGCAGAAGCCGCAGCCGATGGATCGTTTGATCTGCGGCGACGTGGGTTACGGCAAAACTGAAGTGGCGCTGCGCGCGGCGTTCAAGGCGGTGCAGGACGGCAAGCAAGTGGCGGTATTGGTGCCAACCACAATTTTAGCGCAGCAGCACTACAACACGTTTTTGACCCGGCTCGCCGCCTTCCCGGTTTCAGTGGAGATGCTTTCGCGTTTTCGATCCGAGAAAGAACAAGACGCGATCTTGCAGCGGCTGCGCGAGGGCAACGTCGATATGCTCATTGGCACGCATCGCCTACTGCAGCCCGATGTGATGTTCAAGGACCTGGGCTTGCTCATCATCGATGAAGAGCAGCGCTTCGGCGTGACGCACAAAGAGCAATTGAAGAAGATGCGCACCGAGGTGGATGTATTGACGTTGACGGCCACACCGATTCCGCGCACGCTGTACATGAGCCTGGTCGGCGTGCGTGACATCAGCACCATCGACACGCCGCCGGAAGAGCGCCTGCCGGTAGCAACGTATGTCGGCGAATACGACGATCATCTAGTGCGGCAGGCCATTCTGCGTGAGCTCGATCGAGGCGGGCAGGTCTTCTTCGTGCACAATCGCGTGCTCGGCATTGAGCAGATCGCCGATCGGCTGGCGAAGGTCGTGCCGGAAGCGCGCACGGGCATCGGTCACGGCCAGATGGATGAACACCAACTGGAAAAAGTGATGATCGATTTTGTGAAGGGCGACATCGACGTGCTGCTGTGCACGTCGATCATCGAAAGCGGCCTCGATATTCCGAATGCGAATACGCTGATCGTCGATCGCTCCGATCGCTTTGGGCTGGCGCAATTGTATCAACTGCGCGGGCGCGTGGGCCGCGGCGCGGCGCGCGCGTATGCGTACTTCCTGTACGACAAAGCCAGCGGCATGACCGAGGATGCGCGCCGTCGATTAGATGCGATCCGCGAGGCAAACGATCTGGGCATGGGCTACTCGATCGCCATGCGCGATCTGGAGATTCGCGGCGCGGGCGATCTGCTGGGCATGCGGCAGAGCGGGCACATCAGCGCGGTGGGCTTCGATCTGTACACGAAGTTGCTGCAGCGCGCCGTGAGCGAGATGAGAGCGCTGCGCGATGGCACGCCCGCACCGTCGATGCCACTGACGGGTGTCAACATTGATCTGCCACTGCAAGCGCACGTGCCCACCGACTACGTGACGAATGAGGGTCTGCGTTTGCAGCTTTATCGCCGCATGGGCAACATCACGGCGGCACAAGAGATCGACGCGTTGGCGCAGGAGCTGGCCGATCGGTTTGGGCCGCCTCCCAAGGCAGTTGAAAACCTGATGTTCCAATTGCATCTCAAGGTACTGGCCGCCAGGGCGCAGGTCAGCGCCATCGTGCGTGATCGCGAGCGCAACAATATCGTGATCAAGTCCGAAGCGCTAGAGCACGCCGATCGTCTGGCGCTACAAAAGAAACTCGGTAGTGCGGCCTCGGTGCAGCGCCGCGAGATACACATCGCCAACGACGAGACGTGGCGCATCAAGTTGGTGAAAGTGCTGCAGGAGATGGGGGTTTGACAGCCCCGTCTCACCGTGTTAGAGTCTTACTGAAGTATAGTAGCAGAGATGGACGAGGCCGACCATGAACAGAACTTTCGTGACGATTCCCGCTCATTTTGACGGTCAGCAAATTCGGCTGGACGCTGAGATTGTTCTCAAGCCGCAGACGCGCTTGCTCGTCACGGTTCTGGACGAAGACTCTGCCCGCACCTTGCGTGTGCGAGAGGCGATGACGCTGTCCACGGCCTCATTTGCCGCAGTATGGGACAATGAAGACGATGCGGCCTATGACGAGTTATAAGCAAGGCGACGTCGTCCTGGTTCCTTTCCCGTTCACCGATCTCAGCACACACAAACAGCGCCCAGCCGTGGTGCTCAGCAACCGGTCTCATAGTTCAACGCACCCCGATGTCATCCTCGCGCCGGTTACCAGCCGCGCCGCTCATGCTTTGGATGAAGTCAGTTTAGCTGACTGGGCCAACGCCGGATTACTGAAGCCCAGTGTGGTTAAGCCGATTCTGGCTTCATGTGAAATGCGCCTCATCATTCGGAAATTAGGCTCACTGTCGGCGCCTGATCTGGCCCAGGTACGAGCACTGTTTGCGCGCATTTTAGAGTTGACTTGATTGCATAAAGCGCGCCGCAAGTTGCGCTTGGTCATGGAAGAGCGGCAGGCTGTGCTACAATTGGAAGTGCTGACAGTTCACCCTCGGAGCGCTAACATGACCACCTCCCCCAAAGACACTGGCTTTGAATTCCAACCCTACTACGGCATCTGCACTTTTGGCCGCGCGCCGCACACGCGCGATGTGTCCGGCGCGGATGTCGCCATCGTCGGCGTGCCGTATGATGGAGCGACTTCATATCGCAGCGGGACGCGCTTCGGCCCGCGTGCCATTCGTGAACAATCGATGCTACTCTGGGGTTACAACAACGCGTTGGGCGTGTCACCGTTCAAGACGTTGAAAGTGATCGATTACGGCGACGTGGATGTGGTGCCGGTGGATGTGCTGGCCACCCACGGTGCGATCAACGTGGAGGTCGGCAAAATCATCAAAGAGGGTGTGAAGGTGATTGCGCTCGGCGGCGATCATTCGATCGCGCTGCCGCTGCTGCAGGCCCATGCGCGCAAGTACGGCAGACTGGCCGTGGTCCACTTCGACGCACATCCCGATACGTGGGATACCGAGTTCGGCGAACAGAAATTCAGCCACGGCACGCCCTTTCGCCGCGCCATCGAGCAGCGGCTGATCGACACGAGCGCCTACGTCCAGATCGGCATTCATGGGCCAACGTCAAGCAAGAAGGACTACGAAGACGCGTGGGCGCTCGGCGCGCGGATGATTACGATCGACGACGCCATGGGCATGGGACTGCCGCGCATTCTAAAGGAGATCAAGGATCGCGTGCAGGGTAAGCCGGTATACATCACGCTGGACATCGACTCGATCGATCCGGCCTTTGCGCCGGGGACGGGCACACCGGAAGTGGGCGGCTTCAGCAGCTATCAGATGCTGCAACTGCTGCGCGGGCTACGCGGTTTGAACATCGTGGGCTGTGATCTGGTGGAGGTCTCGCCGCCGTTCGATCACAGCAACATCACGTCGATCCTGGCATCGAACCTGGTGTTTGAGTATCTGTCGCTGCTGGCACTGAACAAACTCAGTGCAGAATAGCAGCGGCCTTCAAGAACCGTCATTGTGAGACGGCCATCCCTCAGGCGTGATGCGCGAGGGCAAAAGCTCAGCAGAGGCGGTTCCCACGCCGCTAAATTCCGAGCAGCACACCCTGGCAAAGCAATCTCATCGAATCGTGAAGGAGATTGCTTCGCCGGCCTGCGGCCTCCTCGCAATGACGCTCTCGATTCAGAAACCTCCCCAAGGCCGCGAGCCTCCGGGAGATTTTAGATCATCACTCCAACTTACGGTAATCGGCGTTCCAATACAGCAACGGCTTTGCCGTGCCATTCACCCCGGCCGCCACCACTTCCCCGATGAATAACGTGTGATCGCCCACGATGTGCGTTGCCACCACGCGGCAATCAAGCCACGCCAGGCAATCCTCCAAAATCGGCGCGCCGGTCGCCGCCGTGTACGTCGTCAGTCCTTCAAAGCGATCGACTTCGCCCAACCGTCCTGCAAAGCGATCGGATAGCTCTATTTGATCGTCGCGCAGGAAGTTGACTGCGTATGCCCCGCTGGCCTGCAGCAGCACATCGCTGGTCAACTCCTGCCCCACCGAGATCAGCACCAGCGGCGGTTCGGGCGTAACACTCAAGAAACCGCTGATGGTCAAACCGTGGCGGCCTTCTTCTGCTTGCAGCGTCACGATCGACACGCCGCTGGCCCACTGGCGCATCACATATTTGAATTGATCGGTAGAAATAGGCATGAGCACCTCGAGATACGTAATGCGTGAAGTGTAACGAACTTAGGCTGACACTTCACGCTTAATCAAAGTATACCATGCCGATCCGCGCCCGTGGCGATCGCTGCCGCGCCGCATGCCGTCTAGCCGATAAGCCGGATCGAACAGCGCGGTGATTTCGTCCAGCGCCACCCCGGCCCGATCGGCCCGCGGCTCGAAAGCGTATAACATGTAGATCGCGCCGGGCCTGAGCACTCCCGTCAAAGCCGCCACATAGCGCTGGCGCGCCTCTGCCTTGAGGTTGTGAAAACAGCCGATGTCGTAGGCAAAATCGATCGACTGGCCGAGCACCCAGCGGCGCATGAGCGTCACATCCCCGCGCTCGAAGCGAATCCTATCGAGCAGCTCAGCCGATCGGGCTTTGCGTTTCGCCAGCGCAATGGCGCGGCGTGAGACATCGATCGCCGTGACCGTGAAGCCATGCTGCGCCAGAGTGATCGCGTTGGTGCCGGTGCCGCAGCCCAGATCGAGCGCGCGGCCGATCGGCACTTTGCCGCTCTCGATCATCGCCACGATCTCCGGCGGCGTGATACCCGTATCCCATGGCGTTTTCTTGAAGAGATACAGCAGGTCCCAGAAGAGCGACATGTCATGTCCTTGATCACGATGAAGGTCGGGATTGGCCGACCTTCATCATATCACACCTGATTGAAGCGGCGAGTTACTTGACGATGCAAGGCAACAGCGACTTGCAGCAGCACCCTTCACCGGCCGTCGGTGCTGCGGGCAGCAAGCGATACTTCGCGCTCGTTCGGCCGATGGTTATCTGCGCTGCATTTGTGATCAATTGATATGTGCCGCCGGAAAGCACTCTCGCCTGCGTCCGAGCCGTGACTGGGCTCTGCGCCTGTGCGGCGCTGCTCAACAACAGCACTGCCATCATGACAAGCAGCAGAAGGGTTCGTCTACGCATCACTTCACCCCCTGAGTTTTGCTGTTGCCGGTTTCAGCCGGCGCGAGACGCACGTCGCTGTAGCCCAGCCGTTTCGCCATGACGCGATAATCGAAGGCGCAGCTGCTCGGCTGATTATCCAGCATCACGCCTTTCACCGTGAAGCCCTCGGCTGTCTTAGTGGCGACGAACAACACCACGGCCTCGTCGCAGAGGGGCGTGACGTACACGTGATAGTCGGCGTTCAAATCGACGGTTTCGGCGAAGATCGGCTCGAACTCAATCGTGATCGCACCGTCTTTGAGAAGCGCCGTGCCGACGTCTTCGAACCACACCTCCGAGCTTTCGACAGCGTAGAGAAGGCGCGGACCGTAACGGGTAGTCTTCACCTCGGCCGACTTGGTCCCGGTGGCTGTAGTATTGCCGGATTCATCGACTTTAAAAACCAGCGTCTCTGCGCCGTTCCACACCTCCAGCTGATTCGCGCCATTGTTATTGTTGTCCAGATCGAAAGCAATGAAGCCGTTGCTAAACAGTTCCGCCACATCGCCCGTGGCGAATATCTCGGCCCGGTTTCCTCCGATCAGCAAGTCGCCTATCAGGTCAGAATAACTGGCATCACCACCGCCCGTCGCTTCCACGCCAAAGTTGTTGGTGCTGCCACCGTGGACGCCCTGCTTGTCGGTGCTGATCGCCCACACGCCGTTGGCATTTGCAGCATGCGCGTAGACGGCGCTCTTGGTGGTCGAGGCCGTAGTGGCTTCCAGGCCATCGCCACCGTCACTATTGGCATACACTCCGACTCCCTTGCTGCTGTAGCCATAGACGCCCGTACCGTAGCCGGTCGACGCGATGTTGGCTCCAAAGACCGCAGCGTAGTTCCAGACGGTCGCTCGACTATAGGCGCGCAGGCCATCGCCAGTGCTGGTGTTGTCTAGGAGCAATCCATACTCAATGTTGGAACCAGGCCAACTGTCTGTGAAGTGATTGTGCGGGCACGTCAAAGCGCTGGGGCTGGTTGGCGCGCTAAAACGCTGGCGCGGATTGAGCAGCGTGAAGTCCTTCTCTTGTGGCCCAAGCACGCTGACAGCCAGCCACAGATCTTTGCGGCCAGCTACCTCTTTCAGGATGGGCTGCACCTCGCCCAATACGAGGGCAAAGTCACCGTTCTTGACCGTTACCGCCGTGTGCGTCTCTGCCCACAACGGCTGTCCGCCCGTCTCAGCATCGTAGAGAGCGAACTTGAAGGCGTACACGCCATCGAGCGGCTGACCCGCCTCATCGGTCAGCCTGCTCGAATAGGGAACTGTTACGCTCGACGGATTTGCTTGAGCCAGTGCCACACTCACCGTCAACAGGAGCGCCATCACCATCAGAATCGCCATCGTCACGAAAATCGATTGACGCCGTTTCATTACAGTCCTCCTGATCGAACTTGATTGGACGTCTCCCTTGGCTCGTGCGCGGTGTTTTCCCCGTCAGACAAACCTCATGAGATCAGTGACATCACCTCTCTTCCAGATCAGTATGGTTCTGGTGTAGACCTCTTTTTGGTAAAAAAATCCGTCTGAACTACGTGTAAAGAAACCGGCTGTGTGTGGCAGCCGGTTCCTCGTAACTAGAGTTGCTCAAATTCTGCGACGAAGTGCCGCAGCAGTTCGGGGGCCTGCACAATCTTCAAGCCGCGCAGCGAGTCGCGTTTCTCTTTCACGCGAATGCACACGTCAGACACATAGTCGAGATGACTCTGCGTGTACACGCGGCGCGGAATCGCCAGGCGCACCAATTCAGTCCTAGGATAATGCCACTCGCCCGAGTCGGAATCGAAGCACGCAAACATCACACTGCCAATCTCCACGGTGCGAATGCCGCCTTCCAGATATAACGCCACCGACAGCGCTTGCGCCGGAAATTCTGATTGAGGAATGTGCGGCAGCAGACTTCTGGCGTCGATGTACACCGCGTGGCCGCCCGGCGGCTGCACGATCGGAATGCCCGCCTCACTGAGACGCTCGCCCAGATACCGGGTCTGCCCCACCCGATAGGCCAGGTACGCTTCGTCCATGCCTTCGCGCAAGCCGGTAGCCAGCACTTCGAGATCGCGTCCTGCTAAACCGCCGTAAGTGGGAAAGCCTTCACGCAAGATCAACTCGTTCTTCACTTGCTCGAACAGATCGCCGTTGCGCATCGCCAGCAGTCCGCCGATGTTGACGATGGCATCTTTCTTGGCGCTCATCAGAAATCCATCGGCATACGAAAACTCTTCGCGCACGATCTCGGGAATCGATTTGAGCGCATAGCCTTCTTCGCGCTGCTGAATGAAGTAGGCGTTTTCCGCATAGCGCGCCGCATCCAGAAAAAACGGAATTCCATAACGATGATAGAGATCGGCAGTGGCGCGGATATTTTCCAGCGACACAGGCTGGCCGCCCGCCGAGTTGTTCGTAATCGTCAGCAGCCCGATCGGGATATGCGCGGCCCCCACGGTCTGAATGAACCGATCGAGTTTGCCGAGATCCATGTTGCCCTTGAAGGGATGCACGATCGCCGGCTCGTGCGCTTCATCGATCACCAGATCGACCGGCTTGCCGCCGCGCGCGCGGATGTTGGCATACGTGGTATCAAAGTGCTGATTGCTAGGAACTTTCATGCCCGGTTTCACCACGATCGAGAACAACACGTTTTCAGCAGCGCGGCCCTGATGCGTGGGCACAAAGTACGCAAAGCCGGTGACTTCCTCGACCGCGCGCTTCAGGTTAAAGAAGCTGCGCGCACCCGCGTACGATTCATCGCCGTGCATCAGCGCCGACCACTGCGTGTCGCTCATCGCGCCGGTGCCCGAATCGGTCAACAGATCGATCGTCACATCTTCGGCGCGCACCTTGAACAGGTTGTACCCGGCCTCCTGCAAGCTGCGCTCGCGCTCGGCAGGCGAGGTCAGACGCAGCGGTTCGATGGATTTGATGCGAAAAGGTTCGAGAGGATGGGTGGGCATATGTGCTCCGGGTGAGTGAGATGGACTGCAAACGGCTGCAAGAAACAGATAACGAGTAACAAGTAACGAGCAAGGGGGCAGCCTTACTCGTTATTCAATGCCGCGGTGTATGAAGCTTCACTCTTCAAAAATCTCCGCTTCAAAGATATACAGCTGCGTGCCCGGCTTACGCCAGGCGTCGGCGGCCAGGCCGGCTTTCATCCAGCACAATGTCGAGAGGTACTCCTCGCGATCCCAGCCCTGCTCCACCGGCACCTGCGGCAGGAAGAGTCCGCCATGTCCGCCTTTACGGATCATCACGCCATGTTTGCCCACAATCACCTCTTCCGGGTTGCGTGCCAGGCGCATGGGCGTCAAGACGCTGATCTCGAGGTGCATGTCGGCCAGTTCGTCGTGCGTCATGGGTCGAAAACGCGGATCGTCGGTGGCGCTTAAGATGCTGACGTGCTGCACGCTTTCCCACAAGGGATAGCGCGCAAACACCTCACCACGGCAGCCACGTAGTTCGTGCGTGAGCTTGTGGCGCAGCGTCACGAAGGTGGCACGCGGTTGCCACTGCGCTGTCGACGCTGGCTCATAAGCCGGTCGCGTGCGCTGGCTGAGGTATTCATCCAGTGTGTTCCGCACGAGTCTCAACAATGCAGCCCGATCTTCATCGTTGAGCACCGGCGGATGTCCTGTGACAAACTCGATCGCCGTGTAGCCCACAACGCGGCCTTGCTCACCCTCCGGCACATCGCCAGAATTGGCGTAGTGAATCACGCTCACTTGCTCCGCGCCGATGTGATGCGCCAGCAACATCGAAACCAACACCGGACCCTTGCCGCACATGGTGGTACGCAAGTTCGGCGTGCGACTGGACATTGCTTCTTCGTCCCAGGCATCCAGCGCCAGCGGATCGAGCGAGACGATGGCGTTGATCGACGAGTGATCCACGCGCACCGCATCTTGATAGCGCGGGTAGTGCGAGAGATCGGTCGAGGTTACCACCAATGTCCTGGGGGATTCACGCAGCACTTGCGCCAACGCCTCGGCGATGGCCTGCGCGTTTTCGAGCGTGGGCCGCCCGATCGAGATTGGTACGATGGGGACGCCGGGCAGCACACGCTGAATAAACGGTACTTCTACTTCCAGGCTGTGCTCGTCGAGGTGAATGGCGCGATCGGCGGTGAAGATTTTCGGACCGGCGTCCAGAATCTGCTGCGCCAATGTTGCATCGATCGGCACATCGCCCAGCGGTGTGCGCCAGGCTCCGGATGCCCAGACCGCAGCTCCGTCAAAACTATAGGCAGACCCGTGGTTGAAGCCCAGAATGATCACGTGCTCGTAACCGCGATCGAGCGCTTGTTTGAAGCCATGCGCCGCCACGCCGCCGCTATACACGTAGCCGGCGTGCGGCACGATTAAAATCAATGGCTCTGGTTCAAGGCGTGTGGCGTTGGCCAGGTAGCCGTCGATCAGCTGCGTCAACTGAACAGGATTGGCGGGATAGAAAGCGCCCGCGACTGCAGGGGGACGTACCTCAGTGACCAGTTTCGTCGCCGTCATGGCTGTACCTCGTCTTTCTTGAGAGGAGAAACCGGATCAACAATTCGCTACCTTCATTATAGCCAGCGGCGCGACAAAATCAATCGGGAAAAACACCGCTCTAGTCTTCAACCACCGGCAGCGTGAAATGAAAAACCGCCCCGCTGCCCGGCATCGACTCAACCCAGATGCGCCCGCCGTGCGCTTCAACCACTAGACGACAGAAAGCCAGCCCCAGTCCGCTGCCGCGGCCATGCACCCGGCCGCTGACGAACTTCTGAAACAGGCGCGCCTGTAAGTCCGGCAAGATACCGGGGCCATCGTCACTGACAGAGACTACCAGGTACTGCGCGCTGTCCGCCTCGACGTGCGCGTCAAGTCCGATGTGGCCGCCCACGGGAACAAACTTGATCGCGTTGCCGATCAGGTTCTGCAAGACTCGCCGGAGCAATTCCACGTCCACGGACACCAGCGGCAACTCGGGCCGCACATGGTTTTCCAGCGTCTGCTGTCTGTCGCGAGCCAAAACCCTCTCCATCTCGACCAGCTCGGCAGCAATAAAATCAAGGCGGATCGGCTCGCGTTCCAAGGGCATTTGCCCGCTTTCCAGACGATTCACATCCAGAATCGCATTGATAAGATTGAGCAGTCGCTGGCCGCCCTGATACGCCACCTCGGCGATTTCGCGCTGCATCTCACTTAGCTGTTCCGCCGCCAACAGATCCAGCGCACCCAGCACCACCGAGGCAGGATTGCGCAGGTCATGCACCATGGTGCTAGTCAGATCTTCACGCATGATGTTGAGTTGATGTTCTTCCGTCACGTCGCGCAGCACGATGAGACGTCCGATCGGTTGGGCGTTGCTCAACACGGGCAGACTGGTCCAATGCACCATGCGTGACGCCACTTCATACTCGCCTTCGGCAGGCGGCTCGTCGCCGTGCCGGGTGCGACGGATCTCGCTGATCATCGACTTGACGACCACCGGACTACGCCAGCGCAGCGCCTGAATGACTGTACCGACTGGGCGGTTGAGCCAGTCATCAGGTTCGCCGGGCAGCGCCAGCAGACGCAGCGCTTGTGCATTGATTACGAGAACTCGCTGGGTCATGCCCAGTAGCGCGATGCCGTCGCGATTGAAGCGGATGGAAGCTTGCAGACGGCTGCGCTCGTCGCTGATGTACTCGTACAGGCGCGCGTTGTCCAGTGCCAGGGCCACGGCATCGGCCAACGATTGCGCCAGCGAGAAATCGTCGACATCAAAGACCGTGGAGTCACCACCTTCGATGTTGAGGATACCGATCAGGCTGCCGCCGTGCCACAGCGGCACAACCAGATGTGCCACATCAGGAGCGCGCAGCGCCAGGTCAATCAAATCGCCGCCGTCGGCGTTTGCCCCGGCCGGAAGTCCGTTAAACTTCCCGCTGCGCAACACCTCTGGGGCGATGGGCACGCTGAAGCCCAGCGACAGCGACGGCGCGCCGCTGATGGCGCGCACGACCCAATGTCGATGGTCCGTGTCGGCCAGCAAGAGGGCCACGTTGGGCCACCCCGCAAAGTGAGTGATGGCTTCGACGGCAGTCTGCACAATCACATCGGCGTTCAATTGCCCGCTGACAGCGCGCAGTACTTCATACAACGCCGTTTGGCGCTCGGCCATGCGGCGCTGCCCTTCGAACAGGCGAGCATTGCGCACCGCCAGCGCCATCTGATCGGCTGCGGCGTTCATCAGCCGAACATGATCAGACGTGAAATGATGCGCTTGCGAATGTGTGAGGATCAGCACGCCCAGCAGGGCCTGCTCACTCAAGATCGGCACGGCCAGCGCCGAGCCGGTGCGCGCCTCACTGGTCAGCGGCAGCCAGCGCTCGTCGAGCTGTGTATCTGTTACCAGTGCAGCCTGGCGCGTGCGCACCACCCAACCCACCAGACCTTCTTTGATGAGCCGATCGATGATGGCGCGGCGTTCAGCTGCAGGCGCCTCGTCACGGATCGAGAGTGCCTGCGTCACCTCGCCTGCGCCGTTCAGTAGAAACAATGCACCGCGATCGGCGGTGGTGAGGTTCACGCCGACCTGCATCACGTTTTCCAGCGTCGCTTCCAGCGCAGGTTGTTCGCTGGTCGCGCGGGCTACAGCCACCAGGTTTTCCAGCAGTTCCTTCTGCGCGCGCAGTTCAGTCTCGGCCTGCTTGCGCTCGGTGACGTCGCGCACTACGCCGATGATGTCTTTGCGCCGCGTCGGGAACAGGCGCGCTTCGAACCAGTGAGTGCGATCGTCGATCGGCAGCGAATAGTCCACCGCCTGAGGAGCGTTCTCCAGGCGCACCCGCATCACTGCATCGAGCAGCTGTCGCCCGATCGGCTCCGGCAGCACCTCGTCGATGCGGCGTCCCGAAGACTGGTCCGGCGGCAGGTAGAGCGGTGCTTGCGGGCTGGCCGTGTAGCCGAGGAAGCGTCCATTATCATCAAGGCGGAACATCAAGTCGGGAAAGACCTGAAGAATGGTCTGCAATTCGGCCGTGCGTTGATCGAGCTCGTCGGCCGAGCGCACCCGATCGGTGATATCGCGCAGCATGATCAGCCGGCCGCTGGGCCGCCCCAGCCGATCGGTTATGGGCGCCACCCGCAGCTCGCAGATCCGATCGTTCAAGACGAAGTCATCTTGCGCCAGTGGCAGCGCGCCGTATCGATCGAGCACATCGTGCTGCACCTGCAGCACTTCGGACACTGGCCGGCCTAACACGCCATGGAGCGGCGTCTTCAGCAATTGCAGCGCCGCCGGATTGCAGTCGATGATGCAGTCTTTTTCGTCCAGCACCATGACGCCGTCAGGCATGCTCTCAACGATGGCGCTGCGCGCGAGGGGAACCAGATTAAGCAATCGAATCTGATAGAGTCCCCAGCTCAGGGTCAAACCGCCCAACCAATAGGCAAACGGGGCGGCCAGATCGAGACCGGCCAAGTACAGCAGGTTGCCAATCCACGGCAGTGACGTGCCGGCCAACACGGCCACGGCGTAGCGTCGTCGAAACATCGGCAGACGAATCACCGCCGCGCTGGCCAGCAGTGTCACCAGCAAGCAAACGCCAAAGGCAAAGAAGGCGTTCAGCCAGAAGAAAGCGCCGCGCCCCATCTGCAGCGGCGCTGCCAGTCCACCGCGCGCTAACGAGACTTCGCCCCACACCAGCGGGCGTAATGCATCAATCCATACCAGAAACACGATCGCAGCAGGCACAATCAGCCATAGTAACCCGCGCCAGCGGGCAAGCACGGCCTGCCAGGTGTTGGTGCCGCGCACGGCGCAGGCCAGCCACAACACAGGGGCCAGCGCCAACCCCAGCCACTGCGCTTTTGCCCAGAATACTTTGGAGGCCAGATCCGTGCTGGCAACTTCCAGCCCAAAGCACAGCGACCATTGCGCCGCGGCCAATGTCAACCAGAATAAAGGAAGTGATCCATAAGTGTCGCGCGCACGCCAGATATAGATCGAGGCTACCAGGGCAACAACCGCCAGGGCGATGGCAATCAAAGATAGAGGTGAAAACTGAAGCGACATAGCGCAGCTATTATACCCATATCGGGCCAGCGCGCGAAATCCAACCGGACCGGATGCGAGGCGGTATGCTATACTTGCTCCGTTAGACTCAAGCCGGATCGAAACACGTGCCAGACGTTTCTACTGCCCTTAATTGGAACTTTGCCCCCAGCATCTTGATGATGTTGATCAGCCAGGCTGCACTGTATGGCTATCTGATCTACATCGCGCGCAAGGACGGTCATTGGGGAACCGACGTGCGTGCGTCCCACGTTAGCTATTTCGCGCTCGGCCTGATTCTGATCTTCGTCGCGCTCGTCACCCCGATCGATTCTCTCAGCAGTGTGGCGCTGTTCTCGGCGCACATGGTGCAGCACATCTTGCTGATGCTGCTCGCGCCTGCATGTTTGCTGCTGGGGACGCCGCGATACTGGATTCGTTATCTCTACGATCTACCGGTGTTGAAGCGTCTGCTGCCCATCGTCACGCATCCGCTGGTGACGCTGCTCTTCTTCAATGCGGTGATGTGGATCTGGCATGTGCCATCGCTGTATGAAGGCGCGCTGCGCAATCCCAATATTCACCTCATCGAGCACATGATGTTTCTAGTGGCAGGCGTGTTGATGTGGCTACCGGTGATTCATGACGTTCCACCGCAACACGTCCTGAGCTATCCGGCGCGGATGGCTTACCTGTTTGCCTGCATGGTGTCCAGCAGTATCCTCGGCGCGATCTTTACGTTTGCGCCCACCATCGCCTTTCCGTTCTATGGCGCTGCCCCGCTGGCCTTTGGCCTATCGCCCCTGACCGATCAGCAGTTGGCCGGCTTGATCATGTGGGTGCCCGGCAGCGGCATCTTCTTCATTGCTATCCTCGCCGTCTTTGCCGCGTGGCTGAATTCAGAAGACCGCAAAGCCAAAGCGCAGTATCCTCCACCGCCGTACGTGCAGTAGACCCAGTGGCTTGAGAATGTGCCTCCACTAGCTGTGCGGGATGTGAAGTCACAAAAAAACCTCCCGGAGGGTTAAAGCCTCCGGGAGGTTTCGTTTTGCAGTCCCGGTCTACAGCCCCGCTTCTTTCTTCAACAGCGCGGCCTTATCCGTCTTTTCCCACGGCGCATCGATGTCGTGCCGTCCGAAGTGACCGTAAGCCGCCGTCGCCTGATAGATCGGCCGGCGCAAGTCAAGGTTCTGAATGATCGCGCCAGGCCGGAAATCGAAATGATCGCTCAGCAGTTGCTCGATCTTCTCGGTGCTGATCTGGTTGGTGCCGAACGTCTCGACCATCAACGACAGCGGGCGCGCCACGCCGATGGCATACGATACCTGAATCTCCAACCGATCGGCCACACCCGCGGCGACAAGATTCTTCGCCGCATAGCGCGCGTAGTAGGCTGCCGAGCGATCGACCTTTGTTGGGTCCTTGCCGCTGAACGCGCCGCCGCCGTGCCGCGCCATGCCGCCGTACGTATCGACGATGATCTTGCGGCCGGTAACGCCGGCATCGCCCATCGGTCCGCCGATGACGAACCGGCCGGTCGGGTTGACGAAGTACTTGGTCTTCTTGTCCAGCAACCTTCCAGGGATGACCTTATGCACGATCTGCCCGATCACCTCTTCGCTGATCGTCGAATGACCCACGTTGGCATCATGCTGCGTGGAGATGAGAACGGTGTCCACGCGCACGGGCTTGCCTTCGTTGTACTCCACCGTGACCTGGCTCTTGCCATCGGGACGCAGCCACGGCAGTTGGCCGGACTTGCGCGCATGCGCCAACTCGCGGCACAACTTATGCGCCAGCGAGATCGTCAGTGGCATCAACTCCTCCGTCTCATTGCATGCATAGCCCAGCATCATGCCCTGATCGCCCGCGCCCACCGCTTCGATCTGCGCGTCGGACATCTCGCCGCTCTTGTGCTCCAGCGCATCGTCTACGCCCATCGCAATGTCCGGCGACTGGCCCTTCAGCGAAATCAGCACCCCGCAGGTGCGCGCATCGAACCCGAACGAGCCGTCGGTATAACCGATTTTCGAGACGGTGTCGCGCACCACGTCCTGTATTTCGACGTAGGCGTTGGTGGTTACTTCGCCCATCACGATGATCAGACCGGTGGTGGTGGCCGTTTCGCAGGCTACGCGCGAACGCGTATCCTGCGCCAGCATCGCGTCCAGGACGGCATCAGAAATCTGATCGCACATCTTGTCCGGGTGGCCTTCCGTCACCGATTCGGACGTGAAGAAACTCTGCTTGGAAGTCATGAAAGTGTTGCTCATCGCTTCTCCTTGAAAAATAGTTTTGAATAGAATGCACAACAAAAAACCTCTTCTGGCGTGAGAAGAGGTAGCGTGACGAACAGGCTCGCTCTCATCTCCCAGAATCACTCTGCCGGACTTGGCACCTGGCGTGGAGATTAGAGGTTGGAAATTGGAGATTGGAGGTTGGACTCGGCGTCCAACTTCCAACTTCTAACATCCAATCTCTAATCCAGCTGGTTGTCGAGGCATCATCGGGCCGGTCCCTCCGCCTCTCTGGATAAGAGTACATATTTTGTTGTGCGTGCTTCAGTGAAGCGGGCGAGAGAATACCACAAAAATGGGCAATGTGCAATACACAATGTACAATGATCAATATTCAATGAGCAATGGGGGGCATGATGAAGATTGCGCTGGGTAGCGATGAAACGAATGAATTGACAGCGTTCTTGATCGAAGAACTGGGGAAGC
>Ga0209254_10001705_pt1 | contig 19839 bp, 15 predicted proteins | sample FrelakmetDIP11DI_FD_187148 | JGI IMG/M metagenome (GOLD analysis project Ga0209254, IMG submission 187148) | Freshwater lake sediment microbial communities from the University of Notre Dame, USA, for methane emissions studies - DIP11 DI (SPAdes)... | ecosystem: Environmental > Aquatic >...
GTGGCGTCGGTGGCGGTGAACCTCGCCACCGAGGACGCGGCCATCGAGACGCTGGGTGCGCCCGACCTCGATGCGCTGCGCGGCGCGATCGAGCGGGCGGGCTTCAAGGCCATCGACCGCGCGACCGAGGGTGCGGCGGCTGGCCGCCCCACGCCGCTTCCGTCGTGGTGGCCGGTCGCGCTCTCTGCCCTGCTCACGCTGCCGCTCGTCGTGCCGATGGCGGGCGAGCTCTTCGGGGCGCACTGGATGCTGCCCGGCTGGCTGCAGCTCGCGCTCGCCACGCCGGTGCAGTTCTGGCTCGGCGCGCGCTTCTATCGCGCCGGGTGGAAGGCGTTGCGCGCCGGCACGGGCAACATGGACCTGCTTGTCGCGCTGGGCACCTCGGCTGCCTACGGGCTGTCGGTGTATCAGCTCGTGCGGCACGCCGATCACGGCATGCCGCATCTTTACTTCGAGGCGGGTGCCGCGGTCATCACCCTGGTGCTGCTCGGAAAGTGGCTGGAGACGCGCGCCAAGCGCCAGACCGCCGACGCCATTCGCGCGCTCGCCGCGCTGCGGCCGGAGACCGCGCGGGTACGCGGCGACGATGGCCGCGAGCGCGACGTGCCGGCCGCGTCGGTGCAGGTGGGGCAGCTCGTCCTGGTGCGTCCCGGCGAACGGCTGCCGGTGGACGGCGAGGTCGTCGAGGGAGCGAGCCACGTGGACGAGTCGCTGATCACCGGCGAGAGCCTGCCGGTGACCAAGCACGCGGGCGACCGCGTCACCGGCGGCTCGGTGAACGCCGACGGCGTGCTGGTGGTGCGCACGCTCGCGGTGGGCGCGGAGTCGATGCTCGCGCGCATCATCCGCATGGTCGAAGGCGCGCAGGCCGCCAAGGCGCCGATCCAGCGGCTGGTGGATCGGGTGAGTGCGGTGTTCGTGCCGGTCGTGCTCGCCGTCGCTGCCGTCACCCTGCTCGCGTGGGGCTTCGCCAACGGCGACTGGGAGGCCGCTTTGCTCAACGCCGTTGCGGTGCTGGTGATTGCCTGCCCGTGCGCCCTCGGCCTGGCGACGCCGACCGCCATCATGGCCGGTACCGGGACGGGCGCGCGCCACGGCATCCTGATCAAGAACGCAGAGGCCCTGGAGCATGCGCATCGCGTGACCACGGTCGCCTTCGACAAGACCGGCACGCTTACCGAGGGCAGGCCGGTGGTGGCCGATTTCCAGGCGGCACCCGGCCACGACGACGGCGAGGTGCTGCGCGTGGCAGCGGGACTGCAGCGCGGCAGCGAGCATCCGCTTGCGAAGGCCGTGCTCTCGTACGCGGCCGAGCGGGGCGTCGACGTTCCCGCGGTGCGCGAGGCGCGTGCGCTGCCCGGGCGCGGGGTGAGCGGCACGGTGGGCAGTGCCGCATACCTGTTGGGCAGCGGGCGGCTCATGGCGGAGGAGGGCGTGGACACGGCCGCGCTCGCCGAGCGTGCGAACGCGCTGGAGGCGCAGGGACGCACGGTCTCGTGGATCGCGCGCCGCGACGTCGGCGGCGCCTCGCTCGTCGGGCTGATCGCCTTCGGCGACGTGGTGAAGCGCGAGGCGCATGCCGCGATCGCCGCGCTCCACGCGCAGCGCATCCGCACCATCCTGGTCACTGGCGACAACGCCGGCGCGGCGCGGTCCGCGGCCGAGGCGCTGGGCATCGACGAGGTGCGCGCGGAGGTGCTACCGGGCGACAAGGCTGCGGTGGTCGCGGCGCTCAAGGCGGGCGGCGCGGTGGTCGCCATGGTGGGCGACGGCATCAACGACGCGCCGGCGCTCGCCGCCGCCGACGTGGGCATCGCGATGTCCACCGGGACGGACGTCGCCATGGAGGCTGCGGGCATCACGCTGATGCGCGGCGACCCGCGCCTCGTCGCCGACGCCATCGACCTCTCGCGGCGCACCTACGGCAAGATCCGCCAGAACCTGTTCTGGGCGTTCGTCTACAACGTGGTCGGCATTCCGCTCGCGGCGTTCGGCCTGCTCAATCCGGTGATCGCAGGCGCCGCGATGGCGTTCTCCAGCGTCAGCGTCGTGTCCAACGCGCTGCTGCTGCGCCGCTGGCGTCCGTCCGATGCCGGGCGGAATGCCGGCGTGGCGCCTCCCCCGCACGCCGCGGGCCACCGTCTCGAGGAGCATCCGACGTGAACATCGGCGCCGCCGCCAGGGCCTCGGGCGTCTCCGCCAAGATGATCCGGCACTACGAGTCGCTCGGGCTGGTCCCGCCGGCAGGGCGCACCGAGGCCGGTTACCGCCGATACACCGAGAACGACGTGCACGCGCTGCGCTTCATCGCCCGCTCGCGCGACCTCGGCTTCTCGCTGCCGGAGATCGCCGAGCTGCTCGGCCTGTGGCAGGACCGCACCCGTTCCAGCCGCCAGGTGAAGGCGCTGGCGCAGAAGCACATCGCGGACCTCGCGACCAAGCTGCGGGAGCTCGAGGAAATGAAGGCGACGCTGGAGCACCTCGTCCACTGCTGCCACGGCGACAGCCGTCCGGAGTGCCCCATCCTCGAGGCGCTCGGCGCGCGGGACGCGCCGGCCCCGCGCCGGGGCCGGACGCGCGACGTGATCGCTACTCGGGCAGCGCGTTGAGGTAGAACATGGCCGCGAGCAGGACGCTCGGCTTGCCGAAGTTGCCGAAATAGCGGTCGAAGATCTGGCCGATATCGCCGCTGCCGTAGAGCTGCGAGAGGCCGCGGTTCACCGCGGTGCGAAAGCCCGCATCGCCGCGCGGCAGCACGATGGCGTAGGGCTCGAACGAGAAGTCCTCGGAGAGCATGGTGAGCTTCTTCGGGTCGAGCGCCTTGTCGCCCATGCCGACCAGCAGCACACGGTCGCTCGCGAACGCGTCCGCCGTGCCGCGCTCGAGCTGCTGCAGCCCTTCGTCGCGGCTTTTCACCGGCACCACTTGCGCGTTTACCAGCTTCTGCTTGAGCGCCCGGTTGAGCGCGGTCTCGGTGGTGGTGCCGCCGATCACCGCGATCTTCTTGCCGGCGAGGTCGGCCATCGCCTTGATGTTCGACTCCACGCGCACCAGCAGGCCGCCGCCGTCGACGAACACCAGGTTGGAGAAGTCCACGCGCTCCATCCGGCCGAGGGTGGCGGTGGTCGAGCCGCACTCCATGTCGGCTTGGCGGTTCGCCACCAGGTCGAAGCGGTTCTGCGAAGTCGCCTCGACCCACTTGACCTGCAGGTTGGAGAGCTTGAGCTGCTGCTGGATGCTCGCCACGACGCGCTTGCAGATGTCCACGGTGTAGCCCATCGGCTGGCGCGTGCTCGGGTCGACGAACGCGAACGGGAAGGCATCGGAGCGGTAGGCGATGTTGATGGTGTTCGTGCTGCGGATTCGGTCGAGCGTCTGGGCCTGGGCGGAGGCGGCGGTCGCCAGCAGGCAGGCGGCGACGAGGAGGGCTTTTTTCACGTTTCTGAGTCCGGCGGTGGGGAGAGGAGGCGCAAGCATAGACGGCCCCCGGCGGTCCGGCAACGACGCCATGGCAAAGCGGGCGGCGCTGGAGTAAGCTCTTCGGCGCGATGCGTACCTTCCGCCGCTGGGTGATCCTCTTCCTGCTCGCATGGCTGCCGCTGCAGGCGGCGGCCGTGCCGCTGCTGGCGGCGTGCTGCGCCGACGGCCAGAACGGCGCGATGGCGGCGGAGCACTGCCATGAGCATGCCGTGGCGGATGCCGACGAGGCGCCCGCCCACGACGGCCATGACGGCGACCATGGCGGCAATCCCGGGCACCTGTGCTGCCCGCACTTCTCGGCGGCCACGCTGCACCGCTTCACGCCGGCTGCCGCACGCGCCGTCCTGGACGCGCCGACGCCGCTGATCGCGGACCGCTCGCACATCCCCGAGCAGCCGCAGCGGCCGCCCAGAGCCTGATTCCTCCGCAAGGCGCCTGACCGGCGTCGCGCTCCCGCGCGACCGGGTCCGGCATGCATGGTCCCGCCAGGGACCGTCCAGACCTTCGACGAGGACGGCTCATGTCCCCATTCAGCATTGCTCTCGCCGCGATTGCCGCGGCGGGGGCGCTCGTGCCGCATCAGTCGGCCGCGCACGGCCCGTCGCATGGTGCGCCGGCGACGCAGGTCGAGACGCCATTCGGACGCACCGGCGACCCGCGCCGCGTCACGCGCACGGTGGAGATCCGCATGTCCGACGACATGCGCTTCACGCCTGCGCAGCTCACCGTGCGTGCAGGCGAGACCGTGCGCCTGCGCGTCCGCAACGCCGGCCGGGTCATGCACGAGCTCGTGCTCGGGACGCAGGAGGAGCTCGACGCGCACGCGGAGCTGATGCGCAAGCATCCCGGCATGGAACACGACGAGCCGTACATGGCGCATGTCGCGCCGGGCGCGCGCGGCGAGATCGTGTGGCAGTTCACCCGCGCGGGCGAGCTCCATTACGGCTGCCTCGTGCCGGGCCATTTCGAGGCGGGCATGCGCGGCCGCATCAGCGTCCTCGCCCGCGAGGAGCCCAGGCGATGAATCGACGCACGTTCCTGCTCGCCGCGGTCCTTGCCGCCCTGTCGGGCCGCACCGAGGCCGCGCCTCCGCTGGTGGAGGTCTACAAGAGCCCGACCTGCGGCTGCTGCAACGACTGGGTCAAGCACCTGCGCGCCAACGGCTTCGAGGTCCGCGCCACCGACGTCCGCGAACCCGGCGAGCTGCGCCGGCGCTTCGGCATGCCGGACGCCCTGGGGAGCTGCCACACCGCGCGCGTCGGCGGCTACACCGTCGAGGGCCACGTGCCCGCGCGCGACATCCACCGGCTGCTGAAGGAGCGTCCCGACGCCCTCGGGCTCGCGGTGCCCGGCATGCCGGTCGGCTCGCCGGGCATGGAGGCCGGGTCGCGCCTCGATCCCTACGACGTGCTGCTGGTGGGCCGCGACGGCCGCCCGCGCGTCTACGCGCGTTACGGCAAATGACCCATCCACACCGGAGACACCGCCCATGATCAAGCACGCCATTGCCCTCGCCGCCGCCTTCGTCATCGCGGCGCCCGTCCTCGCGCAGCACAGCGGCCACAGCAGCGCCGGCGACGCGAAGGCCGCGTCGACCGCCCTGTCCGAGGGCGAGGTCCGCAAGGTCGACCGCGACGCGCGCAAGCTCACCATCAAGCACGGCCCGATCGCCAATCTCGACATGCCGCCGATGACCATGGTCTTCGGCGTGAAGGACGCGGCCGCGCTCGACAACCTCAGGACCGGCGACCGGATCCGGTTCCGCGCCGAAATGGATGGGTCCAACTATGTCGTCACGAGGATAGAGAAATGAACGCCGCCACCGGGCGGCGCGCGTGCGCCGCGCTGGCCGGCTTCCTGCTCGCGTCGGTCTCGACTGCGCTCGCGGCGCAGCCGCTGCCCATGCGCGAGGCGGTCGAGCTCGCCACCGAGCGCTCGGCCAGGCTCTCGGCGCAGACGGCGTCCATCCACGCCGCGGGCGAGATGGCGGCGCGCGCCGCGGAGCTTCCGGACCCCAAGCTGCGCTTCGGCATCGACAACATGCCGGTGAGCGGCGAGGATGCTTGGACCCTCACGCGCGACTTCATGACCATGAAGCGCATCGGGGTGATGCAGGAGTTCGCCAACGGCGACAAGCGGCGGGCGCGCGCCGGGCGCGCGAGCGCCGAGCGCGACGTGGAGCAGGCGATGCTGCGCCTGGAACGCACCAACGTACGCCGCGATGCGGCCATGGCTTGGTACGAGGTGCTGCACGCCACCCGCGCGCTGGAGGTCATGGCGGACCTGGTGAACGCGATGCAGCTCCAGCACGAGACCGTCGCCGCCGCGATCCAGGGCGGCCGCAGCCCCGCCGCGGAAGGCTTCATGGTGCGCGGCGCGCTGGAGGCGGCACGCGACGAGGTGATCGAGCAGGAGCGCGTGCTCAGGCGCGCACGCGTGCAGCTCGCCCAGCTCATCGGGCCGGACGCCGACCGTCCCGTGGGCGAGGCGCCCGACACCTCCATGCTCGGGCGGCCGGTGGAGACCATGCTCGCATCGCTGGACGCGCATCCCACGCTCGCGGTGTTCGAGGCGCGCGAAAGCGCGGCGAAGAGCGAGATCGCGCTGGCGCAGAGCATGAAGAAGCCCGACTGGGGCGTCGAGGTCTCGTACGGCCAGCGCTCGCCGAACTTCTCCAACATGCTCACGGTGATGTTCAGCGTGGACCTGCCGGTGCTCAGCGGCAACCGCCAGGACCGCGACATCGCCGCGCAGCACGCCCAGCTCGAGCGCGTGCGCGCGCAGCGCGAGGACACGCGCCGCGGCTACGAGGCCGCCGTCCGCGGCGCCGCCATCGACTGGGAGAGCTGGAACCGCCGCGTGCAGCGTTACGAGACGCTGCTGGTGCCGCTTGCGCAGGAGCGCGTGAAGGCCGCGCTCGCCGCCTACCGCGGCGGCCGCGGCGAGCTCGGCGCGGTGATCGACGCGCGGCGCGGCGAGGCCGAGACGCGCCTTGCGCTGCATAACGCGCTGCTGGAGCGCGGGCGGGCGTGGTCCAACTTGAGCTTCCTCGTGCCCGAGGAGACGTCCAAATGAGGACCGGCTACGCCATCGCACTGTCGGTTGCGCTCGCCGCCGCGGGCGCCGCCGCGGGCTACCGTTACGCGCAGCACGAGGGGCACGACACGGCTTCTCAGGCCGCCGCGCCCGCGGCCGGCGAGCGCACGGTGCTGTACTGGTACGACCCGATGTACCCGGCGACCAGGTTCGACAAGCCGGGCAAGTCGCCGTTCATGGACATGCAGCTCGTGCCGAAGTACGCCGGCGAGGCCGAGTCCGCGGGCGGCGCGGTGTCCATCGACCCGCGCACGGTCCAGAACCTCGGCGTGCGGACCGTCGCGGCCGAGCGCGGCGCGCTCGAGCGCCGGGTGCAGGCGGTCGGTACCGTCGCATGGAACGAGCGCGACGTGGTGGTCCTGCAGGCGCGTACCGGCGGTTTCGTCGAGAAGCTCCACGCGCGCGCGCCGCTCGACCCGGTGGCCAGGGGCGCGCCGCTGGTCGAGCTGCTCGTGCCGGAGTGGACCGCGGCGCAGGAGGAATACCTCGCGCTGCTGCGCTCGCGCATCGCCGGCATGGAGGAGCTGCGCGCCGCGGCGCGCGGCCGGCTGCTCCTGCTCGGCATGAGCGAGCGCGACGTGCAGCGCCTCGAGGCGAGCGGCACGCCTCAATCGCGCATCACGCTGCACGCGCCCATCGCCGGCGTGATCGCCGAGCTCGACGTGCGCGAGGGCATGACGGTCATGCCGGGTGCGACGCTCTTCCGCATCGCCGGGCTCGGCACCGTGTGGGTCAACGCGCTGGTGCCCGAGACCATCGGCGGCCTGCTGCGTCCCGGGGTGCCGGTCGAGGCGCGCGTGGCCGCCTATCCCGGCGAGGTGTTCCGCGGCAAGGTGGGCGCGATCCTGCCGGAAGTGGACGAGGCCACACGCTCCATCCGCGCGCGCATCGAGCTCGCCAATCCCGGCGGCCGCCTCAAGCCGGGCATGTTCGCCGCGCTCGACTTCCGTCCCGAGGCGTCGCGGCCCGCGCTGCTGGTGCCGAGCGAGGCATTGATCCGCACCGGCGAGCGCAGCGTGGTGGTCGTCGCCGAGGGAGACGGCAAGTTCCGCCCGGTGGAGGTGGAGGCCGGTGCCGACTACGGCGGCCGCACCGAGATCCTCAAGGGGCTGCAGGAGGGCACGCGCGTGGTGGTGTCGGGCCAGTTCCTGATCGACTCCGAGGCGAGCCTGCGCGCGACCGGCAACCGCCTGCAGGGCGGCGGCGACGCGTATCGCGCCGACGGCGTGCTGGAGCATGTGGCGAAGGATGCGCTCACCATCAGCCACGCGCCGGTGCCCGCATTGAAGTGGCCGGAGATGACCATGGAGTTCGGCCCGCCGAAGGACGGCGTGCCCGCCGGATTGAAGCCGGGCGACCGCATCGTGTTCGAGTTTCGCGCCGGCGCGAAGGATGGCGACTGGGAGGTCACGCGGATGGAGCGGGCGCCGGGCGGGCAGGCCGCCGCCGGCACCGCTAAGCCCGCACCGCAAGCCGATCACGGAGCGCACAAGTGATCGCCGCCCTCATCCGCTGGTCGGTCGCCAACCGCTTCCTGGTGCTGCTCGCGACGGTGCTGGTCACGGCCTGGGGCACGTGGGCGCTCACGCGCACGCCGCTGGACGCGATTCCCGACCTCTCCGACGTGCAGGTCATCATCCGCACCACCTTCCCCGGGCAGGCGCCGCGCATCGTCGAGGACCAGGTCACCTATCCGCTCACCACGACCATGCTGTCGGTGCCGGGGGCGAAGGCGGTGCGCGGCTACTCGTTCTTCGGGGATTCGTTCGTCTACATCCTGTTCGACGACGGCACCGATCCGTACTGGGCGCGCTCGCGCGTGCTCGAGTATCTCAACCAGGTGCAGTCGCGCCTGCCGGCCGGCGCGGTCCCCGCGCTCGGGCCCGACGCCACCGGTGTCGGCTGGATCTACCAGTACGCGCTGGTCGACCGCACCGGGCGCCACGACCTCGGCCAGCTCCGCGCCCTGCAGGACTGGTTCCTGCGCTACGAGCTCAAGACCGTACCCAACGTCGCGGAAGTGGCCACGGTCGGCGGCATGGTGCGCCAGTACCAGATCGTGCTCGACCCGGCCCGGCTCCGGGCGTACGGCATTACGCACGCCATGGTGATCAACGCGGTGAGGAACGCCAACCGCGAGACCGGCGGCTCCGTGGTCGAGCTCGGCGAGGCGGAGTACATGGTGCGCGCGTCGGGCTACCTCGCGTCGCTGGAGGACTTCCGCTCCATCCCCATCATGACCGGTGCGGGCGGTACGCCGGTCATGCTGCGCGACGTCGCGCACGTGCAGATCGGGCCCGAGATGCGCCGCGGCATCGCCGACCTCGACGGCGAGGGCGAGGTCGCCGGCGGCATCGTGGTCATGCGCGCCGGCAAGAACGCGCTGGAGACCATCGCCGCGGTGAAGGCGAAGCTCGCGGAGCTCAAGGCCGGCCTGCCCGAGGGCGTCGAGGTGGTCGAGACCTACGACCGCTCCGGCCTCATCGAGCGCTCGGTGCGCCACCTCGGCGAGAAGCTCGTGGAGGAGTTCGTCGTCGTCGCGCTGGTGTGCCTCCTGTTCCTCTTCCACCTGCGCTCGTCGCTGGTGGCCATCGTCTCGCTGCCGCTCGGCGTGCTGATGGCGTTCATCGTCATGTACTACCAGGGCGTGAACGCCAACATCATGTCGCTGGGCGGCATCGCCATCGCCATCGGCGCGATGGTCGACGCGGCGGTGGTGATGGTGGAGAACGCCCACAAGCACCTCGAGGCATGGCAGCGCAGCCACGCCGGGCGCGAGCCGAGCGGCGACGAGCGCTGGCGCATCGTCACCGACGCGGCGGTGGAGGTCGGCCCGGCGCTGTTCTTCAGCCTGCTGATCATCACCCTGTCGTTCATCCCGGTGTTCGCGCTGCAGGCGCAGGAAGGGCGCCTCTTCGCGCCGCTCGCCTACACCAAGACCTACGCCATGGCCGCCGCCGCCGGCCTCGCGGTGACGCTCATCCCGGTGCTGATGGGCTATCTCGTGCGCGGCAGGATTCCCGACGAACGGGCCAACCCGGTGAACCGCTTCCTCATCGCGGTCTACGAGCCGCTCCTCAACGCCGTGCTGCGTCATCCGTGGACCACACTGCTCGTCGCGCTGCTGGTGGCCGCATCCACCTGGATCCCGATCGCGCGCATCGGCGGCGAGTTCATGCCGCCGCTCTACGAGGGCGACCTGCTCTACATGCCCACCGCGCTTCCCGGCCTCGCGCCGGGCAAGGCGGCGGAGCTGCTGCAGCAGACCGATCGCCTGATCCGCACCGTGCCGGAGGTGAAGCGCGTGTTCGGCAAGGCGGGGCGCGCCGAGACCGCCACCGATCCCGCGCCGCTGGAGATGATCGAGACGGTGATCCAGCTCAAGGATCCGTCCGAGTGGCGCCCGGGGCTGACGGTCGAGAAGCTGGTGGAGGAGCTCGACGCGCTGGTCAAGGTGCCGGGGCTGGCGAACATCTGGGTGCCGCCGATCCGCAACCGCATCGACATGCTGGCCACCGGCATCAAGAGCCCGCTCGGCATCAAGGTCGCCGGGCCGGACCTCGCCACCATCGAGCGCGTCGCGGGCGAGATCGAGCGCGCCGTGAAGGACGTGCCCGGGGTGAGCTCGGCGCTGGCCGAGCGCCTCACCGGCGGCCGCTACATCGACGTGAAGATCGACCGCGCGGCGGCGGCGCGCTTCGGCATGAACGTCTCCGACGTGCAGGAGATCGTGGCGGCCGCGATCGGCGGCGAGAACATCGGCGAGACCATCGAGGGTCTGCAGCGCTTTCCCATCAACGTGCGCTATCCGCGCGAGCAGCGCGATTCGGTGGAGAAGCTGCGCCGCCTGCCGGTGGTGACCGAGCGCGGTGCGCAGATTCCGCTCGGCGCCGTCGCGGCCATCGCGATCACCGATGGTCCGCCGATGCTGCGCAGCGAGAACGCGCGCCTGTCGGGCTGGGTGTACGTGGACATCCGCGGGCGTGATCTCGCGACCGTCGTCGCGGACGCGCGCCGTGCCGTGGCCGAGCAGGTGAAGCTGCCGGCCGGATACTCGGTCGCATGGTCCGGCCAGTTCGAGTACCTGGAGCGCGCCAAGGCGCGCCTGGCGACGGTGGTGCCGTTCACGCTGCTCATCGTGTTCGTGCTGCTCTACCTCACCTTCCGGCGCTTCGACGAGGCGGCGCTGATCATGGCGGCGGTCCCGTTCGCGCTGGTCGGCGGCTTCTGGTTCATCGATCTCCTCGGGCACAACCTGTCGGTGGCCTCCGCGGTGGGCTTCATCGCGCTCGCCGGCGTGGCCGCGGAGTTCGGCGTGGTCATGCTGCTGTACCTGCGCCACGCCGTCGAGCGCCGCGAGGCGGCGGGCGAGCTCGCCACCGTCGACGATCTCAAGGAGGCGCTACACGAAGGGGCGGTCCTGCGCGTGCGGCCCAAGGCGATGACCGTCGCCACCATCCTCGCCGGTCTCGCGCCGATCATGTGGTCCCACGGCACCGGCGCGGAGATCATGCAGCGCATCGCCGCGCCCATGCTGGGCGGCATGGTGAGCGCGCCGCTGCTGTCCATGCTGGTGATTCCCGCGGCGTACCTGCTGATGCGCCGGCGCGGCCTCGCGCGCGCGCCGCAGCCCGCTGCGCTCCGCTATGCTTGAGGCATGTCCGGAGTTCACGGTCACGCGCACGCACACGCACACGGGGAGGCGCACGCCGCGTCGCGCCGCGTCGGCCGAGCGTTCGCCGTCGGCATTGCGCTCAACCTCGCCTATGTCGCGGTGGAGGCGGGCATCGGACTGTGGAAGGGCTCGCTCGCGCTGCTCGCCGATGCCGGCCACAACCTGTCCGACGTCCTCGGACTCGCGCTCGCCTGGGGTGCCGCGAGCCTCGGGCGCATCGCCCCCTCGGAGCGCTTCACCTACGGCCTGCGCGCCAGCACCATCTGGGCGGCGCTCGCCAATGCGCTGCTCCTGATCCTCGCCTGCGGCGCGATCGCGCTGGAGGCGGTGCACCGGTTCGCCGCGCCGACGCCCGTCGAGGGCGGGCTGGTCGCGGCGGTGGCGGCGCTGGGCATCGCCGTCAACGCTGCCACGGCATGGCTGTTCATGCGCGACCGCGACCGCGACCTCAACGTGAAAGGCGCGTACCTGCACATGGTGGCCGACGCCGCCGTCTCGCTGGGCGTGGTGATCTCCGGGCTCGTCATCCTGCGGACCGGCTGGCATTGGCTGGACCCGGCGGCGAGCCTCGTGATCGTCGCGGTCATCCTTGCCGGTACCTGGGGTCTGCTGCACGAGGCGATGCGCCGGGCGCTGCACGCGGTCCCGGAGGGCATCGACGCTGGGGAGGTGAAACGCGTGCTCGCCGCGCTTCCCGGCGTGCACGAAGTGCACGACCTGCACATCTGGTCGATGAGCACCACCGAGACCGCGCTCACCGCGCACCTGGTGATGCCGGGCGGACATCCCGGCGATGCGTTCCTGGCTGACGCGGCGCACGCGCTCGAGCACCGGTTCGGCATCGCGCACGCGACGCTGCAGATCGAAGTGGGGGATCACGACGCGACCTGCCGGCTCGCGCCGGAACACGTGGTGTGAAGGGGCGCTACTCGGGCCTCTCGGCGAAGCGCACGAGCTTCCTGGCGAGCTCGATGCGCGCGAGCATCGCCCGCACCTGCGCCGACGGCAGGTCCACGGTGTAGCCGCATCGACACCGCCAACGGGGCCGGGCGACGAAGGTCGCGAGCGGCCGGTCGGACGGCTCCCCGCAGGCGGGGCAGGTGAGGTGCTCGAAGTCGCGCATGGTTGGGCGGGATTAGGCACCTATTATGCCCACCGCCTCCAAAGGCAAAAGGGACTTTGGGGCAGTCGCGCGCGAATATAAGTGGTAGCTGAACTAGAACCGCCTCACGCGATCCGGATGGTGGCCATCATGCCGCCGGCCTGGTGATCCAGGACATGGCAGTGGAGCATCCAGTCTCCCGGGTTGTCCCCGACGAAGGCGACCTCCGCGCGGCTGCGCGGCGCGAGCAGCACGGTGTCGCGCCACTCGCGGTGAGCGGTGGGCGTGCCGTCGCGCGACAGCACGCGGAAGAAGTGCCCGTGCAGGTGCATGGGATGGTGCCAAGCGGTGTCGTTCACGAACGTGACCACGCACGACTGGTTCCGGGCGAGTGCGAACAGCGGCGCATGGTCGTGATGATCGCTTTCCGCCACCGCCTTGCCGTTGATCATCCATGCCATGCCGCGGCCCATCATGCCACCCATGCCGCCCATGCCGCCCATGCCCCCCATGCCGCCCATCGCGCCGCCGGTGAGCGCGACCTCGTGGCGCACCGCGCGCGAGAGGTCGGGCTCGCGCAGCGGGTTGTCGGGCAGCTTCGTCCATGCCGCGCGAGGCCGGTCGCGCAGCGGCCGCTCGGCGGAGTACGCGAGATCGAGCAGCCGGTACGCGTTGCGGGGATAGAAGTCGTCGGTGACCGCGAACCGCGCGCCCGGCGCGCCGGTCATGTCGAGCACGATGTCGACCCGCTCGCCCGGCCCCAGCACCACGCGACCGTCGGCAGGTGCATGCGGCGCGACCGGCTGGCCGTCGTAGGCGGCGACCACCGGCGAGTGGCCGTCGAACCGCAGCGCGAACATGCGCGCCACCGCGGCATTGACCAGGCGCAGGCGCACGCGCTCTCCGGCGCGCACGTCGAAGCTCTCGGGAACCACGCCATTCACCGTCACCGTGTTGCCGATGCGTCCGGCGTGCGCGACGTCGAACATGGTGCGGAAATCCGCGCGCAGCGCCGCTTCGCGGGTCAGGCGCCAGTCGGACAGCACCCAGGTCAGGTCGCGGTCGACGCTAACCGGCGTGCGCTCCTCCACGATGAACGCGCCGAACAGGCCGCGCGCGACCTGCTCGTAGCTTTGCGCATGCGGGTGGTACCAGTACGTGCCGGCGTCGACGGCGTCGAACTCGTAGACGAAGCGCCCGCCGGGCGGGATCGGCGGCTGGGTGAGATGCGGCACGCCGTCCATCGCGTGCGGCACGCGCAGGCCGTGCCAGTGCACGGTGGTCTCCTGCGGCAGGCCGTTGGCAACCGCGATGCGCACGCGCTCGCCCTGCTTTACGCGGATCTCCGGTCCGGGCACACGGCCGTCGAACGCCCACACCTCGGTGGCCGGATGCGGATCGCCGACCAGTGCGACCCGCGCCGGCGCGGGCGCGAGCGAGAAGGCCCGGGGGCCGGGCTGCGCGGCGAGCGGCACCGGCGCGAGGCCGGCCGCGCCCATCGCGACAGCGCGCTTGAGGAACTGGCGGCGGGTGTGAGACAAGTGCGGCATGGCGATGGACATCCGGCAAGGGGAGAAGGAATGATGCAAACCGCGGTATACCGGCTCGGGATGGCGCACCCGGGCGACGTCTCGGCGCTGGCGGCGGCGATCGATGCGGGCCGGATCGATCCGGCCCGCATCGTCGCCGTCATCGGCAAGACCGAAGGCAATGGCGGCGTCAACGATTTTACTCGCGGATACTTTACCCAGTCGCTGTTCGCGCTGCTGGCGGAGCGCATCGGCGCTTCGGCCGCCGCGCTGGCTGCGCGCATTCCGTGCGTGCTCTCCGGCGGCACGGAGGGCGTGCTATCGCCGCACTACGTGGTGTTCGTGCGGGAACCCGGCGCCGCGTCCGCGCCCGGGCCGCGGCTCGCGATCGGCGTGGCGTTCAGCGGGCCGACGCCCTACGAGGACATCGGCCGCGCGGCGCATGCGCACGCGGTCGCCGCCTGCGTGCGCGCGGCCATGCAGGATGCGGGCCTCGAGCGCGCGGCCGACGTGGCGTTCGTGCAGGTGAAGGCGCCTGTGCTCACCGGGCCGCGCGTACAGGCCGCGCTCGCCCGCGGCGGCACGGTCGCGACCACCGACGCCAACCGCTCGATGGCGCTCGCGCGCGCGGCCGGGGCGTTCGGCGTCGCCCTGGCCCTCGGGGAGATCGATGAGACCGCGGTGCGCGACGACGCGCTCCTGCGCGACTTCGCGGTGCGCTCGGACCGCGCGAGCATCTCCTCGGGCGTGGAGATCGTCGCGAACGAGGTGGTGGTGCTCGGCAACAGCGCCGCGTGGGGCGGCGCGCTCGCGATCGCCTGCCGGCCGATGCAGGACGCGCTCGACATCGGCGGCGTCGTCGCCGCGCTCGCGGATCTGGGCATCGCGGCTGCGCCGCAGGTGGCGGCGCCGGACCGCGACCGCGTCGCCGCGGTGCTGGTGAAGTGCGAGCCCGACCGCCGCGGCGCGATCCGCGGCAACCGGCATACCATGCTCGACGACACCGACATCAACGCGCAGCGCCACATCCGCGGCGCCGTGGGCGGGCTCGTCGCTGGCGTGATCGGCGACGGGCGTATCTTCGTCTCCGGCGGCGCCGAGCACCAGGGGCCCGACGGCGGCGGGCTGGTGGCAGTGATCGCGCGCCAGGACTGACCGAGTCCGCCGCTAGCCGCGCGCGAAAAAGGCCGCGATCCACTCGCGGGCGGTCGCGGGCACCGGGCGACCGGCGTCGATCGCTTCGCGCAGCCCGATCACGGCGGGAGCGAGTCCGGGCGCATCGCGCGCGCCCAGCTCGCTGATCTTTCGCAGCACCCGGTCCGCATCCAGCGGACGCGCGGGGCTGCCAAGCGCCGCCTCGCACGAGGCGCTGATCGCGCTGCCGTCGTCCAGTTCCAGCGTGACGCGCGCCGGGCGGTCGAGCGGCCACGGCTTCACCTCGGCGAGCTGGCGCAACCGCACGCGCGAGCGGAGCGATGCGACTGCCTCGTCGCGCAGGCTCGCGTCGAGGAAGTTGCCCGGCGCCGCGGCGCCGTGCACCAGCGTCGCCGCGACCGCATGCGGAATGGAGAACTTCGCGCCGAGCGTGGTCGCCGGTGCGGGATTGGCGAAGTTCATCGCCATCGCCGAGCCCTCGACGACCACGCCGCGGACGCCACGGCCGCCACGCAGCGCGGGGCGCTCGGCGAGCATGGACTCGATCGCCTCCATCGCCGCGTGGGAGTGGTGGCACGCGCCGTAGAGCTTGTGGTAGCCGTCGCAGACGGTCCACTCCTCGCCCAGGCCGGCCGACAGCTCGGCGGGATGCGCCGGCGCGCCGAAGCCGCGCGTGTAGACATCGTAGGGCCCGCCGCCGGTGCCCGCGATGCCAAGCTTCGCCATGTCGCACGCGAACGCGCCGAGCCACGCGCCGGCCGCCGGCCACGCGTTGCGGACCAGCGCCCCCTCGATGGGATGGCTGTAGGGGCCGGGGGACACCATCGTGGCCGCGGCGGTGAGCGTGCGCATCAGCTCGGCGGCATCGACGCGGCGCAGGAGCGCGAGCCCCGCCGCTGCGCACACCACGTTGTAGATGCCGTGCGGATGCAGCCGCGGTAGCGTGCCGGGCCAAGCGCGCGCGAAACGGGTGCCGATCTCGTAGGCGCCCACCGTGGCGCGCAGCACGTCCGCCATCGACAGCCCCTCGGCCTCGGCCGCGGCCAGGATCAGCGGCTGGCTGAGCGCGCCCGGGTGAACCGCCGTGCGGGTGTAGCCGTCGTCCAGCTCGTTCCAGGTGCTCGCGAGGCCGTTGCCCACTGCCGCGTCGAGCGTCGCGACCTTCGGACCGCCGGCGCGGAACAGCGTGGCGGCCGGCGGGCTGCCGGCGGCCACGAGGCGCTGCTGGTAGGCGGCGACCTCGGGTTCGTCGGCCGCGGAGAGCGCTGCCGCGATGTTGTCGCCCAGGATGAGAGCCGCCTGCGCGAGCACCCGGCGCGGCAAGGCCTCGTACTCCAGCGCCGCCGCCCAGTTGCACAGCGTCGCGAGCGACGCCTCGACCGCGCGGCGTGCCTCCTCGTGCTCGCCGGCCGCGCTCATGCCGGCCGCGCCTGCCGGATCGCGCGCCAGACCTTGTCGATAGTGAAGGGCATCTCGAGCCCGCGCACGCCGAGCGGCGCCAGGGCGTCGCGCATCGCGCTGGTGATGGCAGCCGGCGCGCCGATGGTTCCGGATTCGCCGCAGCCCTTCGCGCCGAGGGGATTGTGCGTGCACGGCTGCGACTCGTCGGTTTCCGAGACGAAATCCGGCAGCGTGTCGGCGCGCGGCATCGGGTAGTCCATGAACGATCCGCTCTGGAGCTGCCCGCTCTCGCGGTCGTACACCGCGGCCTCGAACATCGCCTGTCCCACGCCCTGGGCGATAGCGCCGTGCACCTGCCCCTCCACCACCATCGGATTGATCACCGTGCCGATGTCGTCGACCCCGACGTACGAGACGATCCGCGTGACGCCGGTGGCCGGATCGATCTCGACCTCGCAGGTCTGCGCGCCGTTGGACCACGTGAGGTTGGTCGGATCGAAGAAGGCGTTCTCGTGCAGGACCGGCTCCATGCCGGGCGGCAGGTCGTGGGCGTAGGTTGCAGCGCGCGCGACTTCGGCCCAGCCGACCCGGCGATCGGTCCCCGCGACGCGGAACTCCCCCGCGCCGTCGACCACGCGATGCTCGATGTCGGCCGCGTCGGCCTCGAGCATGTGCGCGGCCACGCGCTTCGCCTTGGCGATTACCTTGTCGGCGGCCATCACGATGGCCGAACCCGCGATCACCATCGACCGCGAACCGAAGGTGCCGGTGCCGTAGGGCACCCGCCCGGTGTCGCCCTCGACAAGCTCGATCTGCGCGAGCGGCACCCCGATCCTGGAGGCGAGCACCTGCGGGAACGTGGTCGCGTGCGCTTGGCCGTGGCTGTGCGTGCCGCACATCACCAGCAGGCTGCCGTCGGCCGCGACGCGGATGTCGGCCGAGTCGAAGAAGCCGGCGCGCGCGCCGAACATGCCCGCGTACTTCGAGGGCGCGACGCCGGAGCTCTCGACGAAGTAGCAGACGCCGAAGCCGCGCAGCATGCCGCGCTTCTCGGCCTCGGCACGGCGCGCGGGGAAGCCCGCATAGTCCGCGAGCACCAGCGCGCGCTCGAACAACCGCGCGAAGTCGCCGGTGTCGTAGGTCGGTCCGACCGCGGTGGTGTACGGCATCGCCGAAGCGGGAATGAAGTTGCGCCGGCGCAGCTCGATACGGTCGATGCCCAGCCGCTGCGCGGCCTCCTCCACCAGCCGCTCCAGCACGAAGCAGGCCTCGGGCCGTCCGGCGCCACGGTAGGCGTCGGTGGGCACGGTGTTGGTGAACAGCACGCGCACGTCCGCGAAGATCGCGGGAATTCGGTAGGGGCCGGACAGCACCCCGGTGTAGACCGAGGTGGGCACCGCTGCACCGACCGTCGAGACGTACGCGCCGACCGCCGCCAGCGTCGACACGCGCAGGCCGAGAAAGCGGCCGTCGGGGTCGAGCGCGAGCTCGGCGCGCGTCACGTGGTCGCGCGCCTGGTAGTCGCTCACGAACGCTTCGCTTCGCGTGGACACCCACTTCAGCGGCCTCTCGAGGCGCCGCGCCGCCCAGGCGAGGATCACCTCCTCGGGGTAGTGCTTGCCCTTGGTGCCGAACCCGCCGCCCACGTCGGGGGCGATGACGCGCACCGCGTTCTCCGGCAGGTCGAGCTGCTCGGCGACGAACTTGCGGATGTGGTGGGGCACCTGCGTCGCGGACCAGAGCGTCACGGCGTGGCCGTCGAGACCGCGCGTGGCCGACGCCACGGCGATGACGGCACGCGGCTCCATCGCTGCGCAGATGATGCGGTGGTTGACGATGTCCACCGCCACCTTGTGTGCGGCTCCTGCGAACGCCTCGTCCACCGCGTTGCGGCTGCCGCGCTGGAAGCGCACGCACAGGTTCCCGGGCGCCTCCGGATGCAGCTGCGGCGCGCCGGCCGCTGCGGCGTCGCGCAGGTCCACCACCGCGGGCAGCGGCTCCCAGTCGACCTCGACGAGCTCGGCGGCATCCAGCGCCTGGTTGCGCGTCGCGGCCGCGACCATCGCGACCGCCTCGCCGACGTGGCGCACGGCGCCGCGCGCCAGCGCCCAGCGGGGCGGCTCGTTCATGGTGGTGCCCTCGGCGCCCGGAATGCGCCACAGGGGCGTCATCGGACCGACCTTGTCGGCCGCCATGTCCGCACCGGTGAACACGGCCACGACGCCCGGCGCCGCAGCCGCGGCGGCGGTGCGGATCGCGCCGATGCGGGCGTGCGCGTGCGGCGAGCGCACGAAGGCGCAGTGCAGCTCGCCCTCCATGACGAGGTCGGACACGTACTGGCCCCGGCCGGTCAGGAAACGGCGGTCTTCGCGGCGGCGTACAGGCGCGCCAATTCCCTCGGGATGCATCCACTTCTCCGGTTGTCGCGCCGCATCACTCGCCGGACCGGGACACGTTTCCATGCCCCGGCTCGGTGCCTGGCGCCCAAGATTGGTGCGGCGACTCGCATTTCGCGTCACAATCGCTGCGCTGGCAATGCATCGCCAGCGAGCGCGTTGTGCCATAGGATAACGGACCGTCGTGGCCGAGCAAGCGTCGGGCGGCATGCGCTTTGCTCTCATCGCTCCGGCGATGCGGCTCGTGGACGCGGGACGCATACTTACACAAGCGGCAACAGTCGCATACCAGGAGACAGGCGAGATGCTCGGGAAAAAACTTGCAGCGGCAGTGGCGGTCCTGACCGCGGGCGTCCTGACGGCCGGTGCCGCGCAGGCGCAGGACAAGGTGAAGATGGGCCTCTTCATCGCCTCGTCGGCGATGCCCTACTTCATCGCCAAGGAGCGCGGCTACTTCGCCGCGGAGAACCTCGACGTCGAGGGCATCCCGCTCGCGACGCATCCGCTCATCGTGCAGGGTATCGTCAAGGGCGACCTCGACGCCGCCTCGAACCTCCTGTCTCTCGAGGGGGCGAACATCAACGCGCTGCGACCCGGCACGCTGCAGTACTTCTCGGTCAACTGCCAGAACACCAAGTACCAGCTCGAGGCGTTCGTCGTGCCGGCCACCAACACCTCGATCAAGACGCTCGCCGACCTCAAGGGCAAGCGCATCATGTCCGCGCCCGGTCCGGGGAACCTCTTCGTCGCGAAGGGCGTGCTCAAGGCGGCAGGCCTGCAGGAGTCGGACTACTCCATGCAGGAGCAGCAGATGAGCGTGCACATGGGCGGCATGCAATCGGGCCAGTTCGACGCCGCCTACACGCTGGAGCCCATCGTGAGCATGATGGTGTCGCAGGGCATCGGGCGCAAGCTGGAGAGCGGCGTGATCGCCAAGTACATGCTGGGCCGGCCGGATGCCTGCGCGGTGCTGGCGGGCGGGGTGATGAGCGGCAAGTTCCTGCA
>Ga0209254_10001706_pt1 | contig 19830 bp, 19 predicted proteins | sample FrelakmetDIP11DI_FD_187148 | JGI IMG/M metagenome (GOLD analysis project Ga0209254, IMG submission 187148) | Freshwater lake sediment microbial communities from the University of Notre Dame, USA, for methane emissions studies - DIP11 DI (SPAdes)... | ecosystem: Environmental > Aquatic >...
TAATAAAAACCACTGCGGGTGATATTAAGATAAAACTATATGACAAAACTCCGGTTCACAAAGCCAATTTCACTAAACTTGTGAATATGGGCTTCTATGATGGAATTTCTTTTCATCGTGTGATAAAGGATTTTGTGATTCAGGCCGGCGATCCTGTCACAAGAACAGGTCTGTCGAAAGAACAGACTGATACCCTTTCAGATTATACTATTCCAGCAGAGTTTAACAGGGAATATTATCATAAAAGGAGTGTTATCGCTGCAGCACGTGAAGGGAATGACATAAATCCCGAAATGCGATCATCCGGAACACAGTTTTATATAGTCGAGGGAAAGAAATATTCCACATCAGAACTTAATGCAGCTGAAGACAAAATTAACGCGAATCTTAAACAGATCCTCTTCAGCAGATTTATACGTGAGGCTTCCGATAGTGCCAGACTTTCCGGAATTCCTGTTCAGGAGAATGAAATACAGGAAAGAGCTTCGATGAAGATGTTTGACTATCTTACTGCAAACGGAGATTTTAAATTCTCTGAAGAACAGATAAAAACCTATACGGAAACAGGTGGGATACCTCGTCTTGATGGCACTTATACAGTGTTTGGGGAAGTAACTGAAGGACTTGAAGTTGTTGACAGAATATCGGCTGTCCAGACAAATCAGGATGATAAACCGCTGAACGATATCAGGATTGTCAGGATGAAGCTCCTGAATAAATGAAAAGCTGATCAGAAAATATATGGGAATGATTGACAAAATAATAAACCTGCTTGAAGAGATCCGTTCAATAAAAGTAAGCAACGCCTCTGATCTTGAATCTTTCCGTCTTAAATATCTTAGCAAAAAAGGGCTTATACCCGAGCTGTTCGACGAATTCCGAAGCATACCGGCCGATCAGAAGAGGGTAACTGGCCAGCAACTCAATGAACTCAAGCAGGCAGCGCAGGAGAGGTACAATACACTTAAAAAGGAGCTTGAAACCGGAGATGATGGAACAGGCGAGGATGATCTTACAAAACCTGCATTTCCATATCTTTCCGGTTCCCGGCATCCTATTTCAATAGTCAGGAAAGAAATCATTGATATTTTTTCAAGAATCGGGTTTACAGTATCGGAAGGACCTGAAATTGAGGATGATAATCATGTTTTTACAAAATTAAATTTTGCACCGGAACATCCGGCACGTGACATGCAGGACACATTTTATATTTTCAGGAATTCAGCAGAAGATTCAAGTCCTGATGATATCTTGTTACGGACTCATACTTCCTCTGTCCAGGTGCGGGTTATGCAGAGCCAGAAGCCGCCGATACGTACTATTTCGCCGGGAAGGGTTTTCAGAAATGAGGCAATATCGGCCAGGGCCCATTGTATTTTCCACCAGATTGAAGGATTATATATTGATGAGAATGTTTCTTTTGCTGATCTCAGGCAGACCTTGCTTTTTTATGCAAGGGAGCTATACGGTAAAGAGACAAAAATAAGACTTCGTCCTTCATACTTCCCATTTACAGAACCTTCGGCAGAAATGGACGTGAGCTGCAAAATTTGCGGTGGGAAAGGATGCAATGTGTGTAAATATACGGGCTGGCTCGAAGTTCTCGGATGCGGAATGGTCCATCCCAATGTGCTTGATGCCTGTGGTATTGACAGTAAGAAGTATACCGGATTTGCTTTCGGTATGGGAATTGAACGTGCAGCAATGCTTAAATATCAGGTGAATGATCTGCGTCTTTATTTTGAAAATGACCTGAGATTCCTTGACCAGTTTAAAACAGCCCTGTAGAGTATAGTGAACATAAATAAGAGGCTGGTGTTATTGTTTTATATAACCATTTGAATAAATGAAACAGAATGATCTGAATATTCCATTATGTGAAAATTGTGCTCTTGAAACAGGTTCTATATTTAAGCATCTGACCTCTGATGAGGTTGAAATGATTAATTTTCAGAAGGAGTTCCGTCAATATAAGCGCGGTGATACTCTTTATAATGAAGGAAACAGGATCAGCGGTTTTTATTGCATACACAGCGGAATTATTAAAGTATACAAAACCGGGTTTGATGGTAAGGAACAGATTATACGTTTTGCCAGGGCCGGAGAGATTATAGCATACCGGAGCGTATTAAGCAATGAAGTAGCATGCACTTCAGCCAAAGTGATTGAGGATTGCCGGGTTTGTTTCATTCCTTCTGAAATATTGATTTCCTTTATCAAAACCAATCCTGCATATGCCCTTGAATTACTGAAATTGGCCTGTCATGAGCTGGGAGAAGCAAATTCATTTATTACAGATATTGCACAAAAGACTGTCAGAGAAAGACTTGCAGAAATCCTTCTTCTTCTTGTAAATGATTTCGGCCTTGATGAACAGAATTACCTGAAGATTTCACTTACAAGAGAAGAACTTTCGAATATCGTGGGAACAGCTACCGAATCAGTAATAAGGTTATTATCTGAATTTAAAACGGATAAGCTTATTGAGCTTAACGGGAGAAAGATAAGGATCCTTAATATGAAATCGCTGGAGAAGATCAGTAATGTTCTGACAAGAAGTTAAGCTGCTTCTTGCACCGGCAAATCTTGTTAAAACAGTGTCCCTGTTGACTCCCTGCTGAAGTTTCTTCCAAGGTGCTTATATGCATGCTCTGTTGCCTCCCGTCCTCGGGGTGTACGTTTAAGATATCCCTCCTTTATCAGGAAAGGTTCATAAACCTCCTCAATTGTTCCGCTCTCCTCGCCTACAGCTGTCGAAATTGTATTTATCCCTACAGGTCCGCCTCCGAATTTATCAATAATTGCCAGTAAAATCCTGTTGTCCATCTCATCCAGCCCATGCTGGTCGATATTCAGGGCCTGCAGACCGAATTTCGTTATTTCAAGGTCTATTTTCCCCGATCCTTTTACCTGGGCAAAATCTCTTATTCTCCGCAGAAGAGCATTTGCTATTCTGGGTGTACCACGGCTGCGTTTTGCTATCTCAACGGCTGCATCACTGCCAATTTTTACATTCAAAATCGCTGCTGATCTTTTTACAATCCCTGTCAGAACATCATGATCATAATATTCAAGATGAAAAGTTATACCAAACCGTGCTCTCAGGGGGCTTGTAAGAAGCCCTGAACGGGTAGTTGCACCTATAAGTGTGAAGTTATTAAGAGAAAGCTGAACCGATCTTGCACTTGGCCCTTTATCCAGCATAATATCAATCTGGAAATCCTCCATAGCAGAATAGAGGTATTCTTCCACAACCGGACTCAGCCTGTGTATCTCATCGATAAAGAGAACATCACCCTCCTGAAGGTTTGTAAGCAGCCCGGCGAGATCACCAGGTTTATCAAGGACGGGACCAGATGTAACTTTCAGATTTACTTGCAGTTCATTTGAAATAATGGCCGCCAGCGTTGTTTTTCCGAGGCCGGGAGGTCCGTGAAGCAGCACATGATCAAGTGATTCGCCCCTTTGCCGGGCTGCAGTAACAAATACTATCAGATTATCTATTATCTGGTTTTGTCCCTTGAAGTCATTAAATCTTACCGGACGAAGCTTTTTTTCAAATTCCTGGTCATCCTCATTAATGTTTTCTTTCCTTAAGTCGATATTCTCTTCCATAAAGCAAACTTACTAAATTATTCAACAATGGTCATTTAATAAGCTTTACATCGCTTTCCGGAAGATTTATTTTAACTCCGTTGATACTTACCTCAGCATCATCCTTGTATGTAATTGTAAGAACAGGAATACCATCTTCATTATATTTTTTCCAGGTCTTTTGCCTGATACCCATACGGTAGAACTGTTCTTCCCTGGGACGTCCGTTTTCATAATAATAAGTTAACTGTCCGTCGGGATTACCCTGGATATAATTTCCCCTGAATTTTAATTTTCCGTCGGGATAAAATGATTTCCATAAACCATCGCGTAATCCGATTATGTACTTTCCTTCTTCGGTATTGTCGCCCGATTTATATTTCCAATCCCCGTTTTTCTCTCCATCACTGTACATTCCCTGTGTTATAATCTCTCCGGTGGGCGAATATTCGATAAATGTTCCGTCCCTCTGTCCCTGAAAATATTCCTCTTCCCTCAGCAGGGCACCGTTTTCATAATACCACTTCCATATACCGTCGGGTCTTCCGTTGTTATATGCTCCGGTCTGTTCAAGTTTTCCGGCATTACTATAGAATTTCCAGGTTCCGGAACGCCTGTTTTCTGAATACTGACCCTCAGCCTGTGTCTTACTGTCGGGATAAAGATCTTTCCATTTACCATTCCTGTTTCCGCTTTCATCAACGATCCCTTCTGAAAGAAGAAGTCCGTTATCATTGTAAACATATGCATTGATAACTTTCCCGTTGGCTCCGTAATCCCTGTGTATACCAACTGGAATCGTGTTCCTGAAAGGTCCGCTGTATATCAGCTTGTTGTCCTGATCATATTTGTTCTGTATTTCAATATCCGGTTCATCTTCCACCTTTGATTTTACTATTGATCCGTTATCATAAAGCATTGTAAGAACAGGAATGCCTCTGTTATCATATTCTTTATAATAACCATGCAGCTGATCATCCTTATAACTTTTCTCAGATTTAATCCCTCCATTGGAATAGAACTCTTTCCATACACCCTGTTTTAAGTTTTTCGCGTCAGTTCTGTTAATTCTTTCCCTGCTTATAAGAAAATCATTATTGTATTCAAGCTGTGTGATCACAGTCCCGTTTTTATCATATTCCCTTGACAATCCTTCCTTCTTACCATTCCTGTAAGAGATTGTCTGCTGTACTTTGCCATCAGGATAATAAAAATAGGCCAGTCCCTCTTTTTTATCCCCGGCAGAAAGTTCTTTTGAATATATATATGATCCGGCAACAGGGTCTTTCCTGTATTTATATGAAAATCCGTTTCTTTTACCGAAAAGGTAATTTATTTTTTCAAGGGTATCTCCGGCCTGGTCAAAAAATACCCAAACACTGTCGAGTACAAAATTTTTGTATTTTCCTTCAGATTTTTTTATTCCTGTAACATAATAGCTTTTCCAGAAGCCTTCCGGCTTTCCTCTTTTAAAGACTCCTTCGCTCGATACGGTACCATTCGGATATTTGAAAACCTGAAAACCATCCTGCAAATTATTTTCAGTCTGTCCAAAAACCGAAATTCCCGCAAGCAGAAAAACTATATATAACTGGATTTTTTTCATTATTAAAGACCTAGTTTTTCAGATATTTCCATCATCCTTATTATCGGCTTCCGAGCTTTAATAAGAGTGTCATTATCTATAATTATTTCAGGATCTTCCTCCACCAGGCAATTATAGATCTTTTCCATTGTAATCAATTTCATAAAACTGCATTCACTGCATCCGCATGTCGAATCCTTTGACGGTGCAGGTATATATTCCTTTGACGGATTGGCTTTTTTCATCTGATGTATTATTCCAGGTTCAGTACCAACTATATATCTATTGGATTGATCACTTTTTGTGTATTGAAGAAGTGAGGAAGTTGAACCTATAAAGTCAGCTATCATCCTTACTGGCAAATTACACTCGGGGTGAACAATTATTTTAGCATCAGGATATGTTTTTTTAAGTTTTAAAATAGCCTCCAGTGAAAATTCTTCATGAACATGGCAGGAACCATTCCATATTACTATGTCTTTTTCTGTCTTATTAAGAATATAATTTCCCAGATTACGGTCAGGTGCAAATATTATTTTTTCATCTGCAGGAAGCCATTCAACTATCTGTACTGCATTTGATGAGGTGCAAATTATGTCAGATAGAACTTTTATGTCAACATTTGTGTTGACATAACTTATTACAGTCCTTCCCGGATTTTCCTCAATGAATCTGCTGAAATCTTCAGCCCTGCATGAATCAGCCAGTGAACAACCAGCATTTATGTCAGGAAGCAGCACTTTTTTTTCAGGAGAAAGAATTTTGGCTGTTTCAGCCATAAACTTTACACCTGCGAAGACGATAATATCTGCATCATTTGATGCGGCTTTCTGAGAAAGGGCAAGACTGTCTCCAACGAAATCTGCAATATCCTGTATATCTCCTGTCTGGTAATAATGTGCCAGGATTATGGCATTTTTCTGCTTCTTGAGTTTTTTGATTTCTGAAATATAATTTATGGAATCCATTTTATCCATAAGGACTATTTTTAATCACTTTCAAATGAAAGGGATCTTAACCAAATAAAAATTCCACTTTTGTGGACACAGTTGCAAAAATACTACTCGTAATTTAATTTCCAGTCAATTATCAACTTTGATATAATAATTATTATAAACTATAATTTTAAAATTTAATATGATACTAATTATAGCCTGTTAATTGTGTTGAAAGAAAAAAGAGTTTTTTCTTTTATTTTAAACAGCTGTTATACGGTTAACATTTTTTCAACAGCTCAAAAAATGTACCATTTTTGAATATCAATCATTTAGCGCAGTAATTAACAACTGTTGAATTCTTCTTTCCTAAACAGATGTTTGAACAAATATATGTGTTTCAATGTTCATTTATGGTTTACATCAAACACTTATTTATTTACAACTTCTTAAAGATTTCTTATCGGACATCTGAAATAAAAAAACTGTTAATAAAATTGATAAAATTGAATTCAGGGAGTCGCTTATTTACAGGTAATCAACAACAGAAGTTTAATAATAAAAGAATTCATAAAAGATAAAGGAATATTAATTTCTTAAAACAGATCATTTCTTTTAATTTGCAGATAAATAATAACGGGAAAAGTGGAAAGCAGAAAGATAGCAATTGTATCTGATCATGCAGGTTATCACCTGAAAGAGAAACTGATAAGATTTCTTTTGAAACAAAATGTAGATTTAAAGGATCTGGGAAGTTTCAAATATGAGGAGACTGATGATTATCCTGAGTTTGGACATATTCTGGCCAGGGGAGTGTCAGAAGGTGAATACGAGCTCGGAATCTCTATCTGCGGTACCGGGAACGGGATAAATATGACAGCTAATAAACACCAGGGAATAAGGAGTGCACTATGCTGGAATGAAGAAATAGGTCGTCTTGCAAGGGCACATAATGATGCAAATATTTGTGCATTGCCTGCACGATTCATAAATGAATCAGAAGCAATGCTGATAATAAGAGCCTTTCTTGAAACAGAATTTGAAGGCGGGCGTCATGGAAGGAGAATAGAAAAAATCGCGGTAAAAATTTAATGATATGCTTTCAAATTCCTGCAGGTACGGGATTCGGGCTGTAGTTTATCTGGCCACCCGCAATGGCATTAAGAAAACCATAGGAATAAAGGAAATTTCAGGTGACCTTGGACTTCCGACTCCATTTCTGGCAAAGATCCTTCAGCAGCTTGCGAGGCATAAGATTCTTGGTTCAACAAAAGGACCCAACGGTGGTTTTTCACTTCTTAAAAAACCAGAATCAATTACAATTATTGAAATAATAAAGATAATTGACGGGGAAGCTCTTTTTAAAAATTGTATAATTCACGACGGAACCTGTTCTGAGGTTAAGAGAAGTAAAAAGTTATGTCCTGTCCATAAAGAATATTCAGAGATCAGGAACGATTTAATAGAATTATTTAAAAATAAAACAGTTGCAGAAGTTGCCAGAACCACAACAGAGTCAGAATATATATTTATCTAAGTTACTTCCTGTAATATGGCCTGAAAAATAACCATATACAAACGGCAACTGCAGTTCCTGCCGAATTAAACATAATATCGAGAATATCAGCTTTGCGCGTGGTTGTAAATCCTGTCTGGAACAGCTCCATAAGCCCACCGAAAAAAACAGGTACCAAAGCCACCAGAATTATTTGCCTTGTGTTTATAAAGGAGTTTCTGTGTTCAACCAAAATTACCGACATAAACATAAAATAAAGGCCAAAGTGAGTGAATTTGTCCAGGTAGGGTATATCGAAGAATCCAATCTCTTCGAATGTTTCGGCATTTGCAAGGCTTAAATAAAGGATGACCAGGGAAAAGGCTATGGAGAATAAATTATTTTTCAGCATTTTTTCAGTTTGAGGCAAATTTAGACATAAGAATAACAATTTCTTGATAAATTTAAACACTTCATTAAATTTATATGGCAGGCATCTATATTCATATCCCATTCTGTAAAAAACTCTGTTCTTATTGTGATTTTTACCATATAATTGCGCAGTCTGAAAATAAATCATTTCTGGATGCTCTTGTTAAAGAGGCTGCCATCCGAAGGGAATATATTGGGAATGAAATAGTTTCTACAATTTATATTGGAGGAGGAACTCCGTCGGTTCTTAACCCTGCAGAGATCGGGACAATTCTGGAAAATATCGGAAAGATTTTTTCATTACATGAAAAGTGCGAGATAACAATAGAAACGAACCCTGATGATATTGATACTGTATATCTGGATGCGATTAAAGATTACGGTATCAACAGAATCAGCCTTGGGATACAATCATGGAGAGATTCTGACCTTAAGTTTCTTAACAGGCGTCATAATGCCTGCCAGGCAGCTGCTGCCCTTACAAAGACTATTAATGCCGGATTTGGCAATGTTTCAATCGATCTTATTTATGGAATCCCCGGCATGAAACTGTCAGACTGGTCCTCAAACATTGACATCAGCTTATCGTATGATATTAACCATCTGTCAGCCTATCATCTTACATACGAATCAGGTACGGTTTTAAATAAGATGAAAGAAAAAGGGCTTGTTACCGAAATTGATGAAGATGAGAGCAATGCTCAGTTTAATTTATTGATAGATAAGACACAAACAGCCGGATTTGTCCAATATGAGATATCAAATTTCAGCAAACCGGGATACATTTCAGTTCATAACTCAAATTACTGGAAGCAGGTTAATTACCTTGGCCTTGGGCCCTCTGCCCATTCTTTCAACGGTTATTCCCGTCAATGGAATATCCGTGATGTCAGAAAATATATAAAAGCGGTTAATTCGGGCTCCGGTTTCTTTGAAAAGGAAGAACTTGATAAGAAAACCCGGTTCAATGAATATATTATGACATCCCTGAGAACAATGTGGGGTGTTGATCTCGATTATGTGGAAAATATTTTCGATAAGGAAGGTTATGATTATATTGTTAACATTGCCGGAAAGCTTATTGACTATGGCATGATAAAACAGGAAAATAATACCCTGATCCTTACGAATCAGGGTAAAATGATTTCTGATAATATAATATCCGAACTTATGCTTCCCGGAGAAGGTTAATTATTTCTTTGCCAGGGCAAATGTTGTACGTCCGATAATATTGTTCTCAAGATATAGCTCCACACTGTATGTACCTACAATGAAATCGCCTGAATTATCAAGGAAGATGCACATTTCAATATCCTGATTCATGTAATCGACCAGGCGGCTTGCCGAGTAGACCAGTTTGTTTCCATTGAAATCGAACAGGTTGTCAGGACTTGTTGTTATGACAAGAGAATCGGGCCTTATTACTCTCATGAAAACTTCCTTTTCACCAGGTGCCGCAATAGGATTTTCGCGCAGGGTAAAACAGATCCTGAGCTTATCAATGCTGTTAAGCCTTGTTGTCTCTTTCCTCTTTTTATTAAGAGTGACAGCATTAATGTCCTTTGCCTGGATAACCGCAGCAACTGTAACCTTTGAAGTCAGCTCTTCCTTGGCTTTTGTGAGCTCAACATTCGTATTCTGAACCTCGGTAATCTGTTGTTTAATATCTGTATTTTCAGCAACCAGCTGTCTGTTAAGGGTATTAAGCGAATCAATCTGAACAATGTATCCTTTCATTATCTCTCTCATTGTTCCAATCTCAGCTTTATACTTTCTTATCAGCTGAATATTTGTAGCATTAATCTCCAGAAGTTGTACTATTCTCTTTTTTTCCCTCTGCAGATTGGCCATAAGAGTGTCGTTATCGGTCTTTAAGGTATCATAACCGTGGACCATAAGTCGCAGTTCATTTGCCAGTGAATCTTTTTCCTGGGTGAGAACGGTTTCCATCTCGACCATTTTATTTTTCTGGTCGAAATACATTACAACCAGAAAGATCAAAGCTGCAGCCAGAATAACTGTGGTAAAAATCATGGCAATAGGTGCGCTTTTTTTCTTTGGCTGTTCTACCGGGGTGAAGGTGCCTGTGTCTGTCATTTATTTGCTTTTATTTAATATAATTAATACTGCAAAATTAATAATATCATTTAATATATAATAAATCCGATTCAATGATTAAATTTACCATTGAACCATTTATTTGTAAATAATTAATTTTCAATTATATGAGTGGATTTTTCGGTGTAGTTTCAAAAACCAGTTGTGTTGAGGATGTTTTTTATGGAACTGATTATCATTCACATCTGGGGACTAAACGTGCAGGTATGGTTTTTATTGCCCCTCAGAAAGGATTCCGGAGGTCAATTCATAATCTTGAAAATTCATATTTCAGAAATAAATTTGAAGACGAATTAAAAAGCTTTGAAGGGAATTCAGGTATGGGAATTATCAGCGACACTGACCCACAGCCAATTCTGTTCAGTTCACATCTTGGACGGTTTGCTATTGTTACAGTTAGCAGGGTATTAAATCTGGCAGACCTTGAAAAAAGATTTCTTGACAGAAAGAAACATTTTACTGAGAATTTTGAAGGCAATATCAATCCAACGGAAGTGATCGCAAATCTGATTTGTGAAAAAGATGACTTTGTCGCGGGTATTGAAAATGTATTTGAAAATGTAAGAGGATCGTGTTCTATGCTTATCCTGACAGAAAATGAGATCATAGCAGTGAGAGATAAGCTTGGCCGCACACCTGTTGTTATCGGAAAGAAAGAGGGAGCTTATGCTTTGGCCGTTGAAACATGTTCTTTTCCGAACACAGGTTTTGAAATTGAATATTATCTCGGACCCGGTGAGATAGTACAGGTATCGCCCGATGGCTATAACCAGATGAAAAAGCCGGGCGATAAAATGCAGATATGTTCTTTCCTCTGGGTTTACTACGGGTATCCTCCATCGTATTATGAAGGTATAAATGTTGATGAATGCAGGTACAAATGTGGTGCGGCACTGGCAAAAAGGGATCCTGTTATTGCTGATTTTGTTTGCGGCATTCCTGATTCCGGTGTCGGTCATGGACTAGGTTATGGTAATGAGAAAAAGATTCCTTATAAAAGAGCTTATTCAAAATATACGCCCACCTGGCCAAGAAGTTTTATGCCTCAGGACCAGAACCAGAGGGATCTGGTTGCAAAAATGAAACTTATCCCCAACCGCGCAATTATTGAGAATAAAAGAATGGTCTTCCTTGACGACAGTATTGTCCGGGGTACTCAACTGAAAGACAATACTATTGATCTTCGCAAGTCAGGTGCAGCGGAAGTGCATATGAGAATTGCCTGTCCCCCTCTTTTATATCCTTGCGAGTTTCTCAACTTCTCACAGTCGAGATCGCCGCTTGAGCTTGCCGGCAGGAAAGCGGTTCATCAGCTCGTGGGAGATACTGATGAGTTAAATCAATACGCTGACCCTGATTCGGAGAAGCATACTATGATGGTATCAAGAATAGCGGAAACTCTAAATCTCGACAGCCTTATGTATCAGCGTCTTGACGATCTGGTCGAAGCCATTGGTCTGCCCAAGGAAAAACTCTGTACTCATTGCTGGGACGGGTCAAGCTATTATGATTAAAGGCTTGGATTTAGGGGTGAAAAAATAAGAGGGTTATGGAGATATTGAAAATAAATTAATAAATGCAATGAAATACATCGGAGCACATGTAAGCGCTGAAGGGGGTGTTCAGAACGCACCCCTGAATGCTGATGCAATTGGTGCAAAGGCTTTTGCTCTCTTTACAAAAAATCAGAGACAATGGTTTTCAAGTCCGCTTTCGAAGACCAGCATCACTGCTTTCAGGGATAATTGTGAGAAACTTGATTATAAACCATTTCAAATCCTTCCTCACGACAGCTACCTGATCAATCTTGGGCATGCTGAAAAAGATCCACTTGGAAAATCGCGCGCCTCTTTTCTCGACGAGATGAAACGGTGCGAACTTCTGGGGCTCGACCGGCTTAATTTTCATCCCGGAAGCCACCTTAATCTGATCGGGATTGAAGATTGCCTTGCACGAATTGCAGAATCAATTAATATCGCACTGGACGAGACCAAAGGGGTTACGGCAGTAATTGAAAACACTGCCGGACAGGGAACCAATCTGGGACATACTTTCGAGCAGATCAGGTATATTATCGACAGAGTTGACGATAAGTCCAGGGTGGGGGTTTGTATCGACACATGTCATGCTTATACCTCGGGGTATGATGTAAAATCAGCTTCGGGCTTCAGGGAGACATTTGAAAAATTTGAAAGCATCATCGGTTTTGGTTTCCTCAAAGGAATACATCTTAACGATTCCAAGAAGGATTTTGGTACACGGGTCGACAGGCATGAAAATATCGGATCAGGTTTTCTTGGGGAAGATACATTTTCACTGCTGGTAAACGACAGCAGGTTTGATGATATGCCTCTGATTCTTGAGACTCCTGAAGAATCTCTCTGGGCAACCGAGATCAAAAAGCTTTACTCTCTTATACGCTGACGATCAACCTGATACTTCAGGGATTTCGGGTATTGAACCTGGAGGAAATGAATCTCTTGATTTCAGGTTCCTGCAGCTTGCTTATTGTTGCATTATAACCGATTTCAAAGACTTCCACAGCTTTTTCCGGATCAAGGATTTTGTAGCTTTTTAATTCATGCGGAGCTATGAAAACATCAAATTTCTGAGCTTTCTCAACAACTTCCCTCGACATGTTTAGCATAAAAGTACGTTCAGCAATCTGAACCAGGCTTGTTACAGTTTTTTCGTACCCTACAGGATTTACGAATGATCCGATAATAATGCTGCACTCTCCTTCAATAGGTTTAATCGGAAGGTTGTCAAGAACACCGCCATCGACATAGTGTATGTCATCGATTATAACAGGATTAAAAAGAACCGGAATACTTGCTGATGCGATAACAGGTTTTATCAATTCGCCTGATGAAAAATATTTTGCTGTTCCATTATTCAGGTCTGTCGCGGTTACAAAAAGGGGTATCTTCAGATCTTCAAACTGATTTGCCCTCAGATTTTCCCTGAGAATACGTTCAATCCCGGATATCTGAAGAAGTCCTTCGCGCGGAACAGTTGGCCTGATATAGTGTAATCTGCTTGTCGTGTTCATTATTTTAAGGATCTCATCAGGTGTGTATCCGTCGGCATACAGGACTCCGACAAGAGCACCGGCGCTGGTTCCTGATATGACATCGGGGAAAAGAGCGTTGTCGTTAAGAGCTTTCAGAACTCCCAGATGGGCAAAACCTCTTGCACCTCCTCCGCTCAGCACCAATCCTGTCTTATATTTTTTTCTTTCCATTTAAAAATTAATGATTCCTTTCAGAAGATAAAGTCAAAAAGAAGCCTGATGTTCAGATAACTGACAAATAATGCAATAATCAGTAATACAATTTTCAGAAGAGTCTTGTTTGCATACTTACCCATTACCTTTTTCGAAGAAGTAAGATAAACCTGAATTCCAACTGTAAAGGGAAGCTGAATACTCAGGAACACCTGCGAAAGTATAAGCCCCATAAATGGATCGCCTATAAAGAAAATTATTATCAGGGCGCCTGCAAGTGAGATAATGACACCCCATTTTGTATGGCTATCCTTAATATCATAAGGCTCGCCGAAGATACCCGACACTATTGAACCTCCTGCCATTGCTGAGGTTATGGAAGATGCTACTCCGGAAAAAAGAAGTGCCACGGCAAAAACTAACGAAGCGTTATTTCCAAGCAGGGGCCTTAAGAGGCCCTCTGCCTGCTGGAGTTCATGAACCTCAAGCTTATTGCTGAAAAATGTGGCAGCAGCCAGGATTATCATTGCACTGTTTATAGCCCAGCCAATTATCATTGAAAAGAGGGTATCGGCAAACTCGTATCTCAGTTGTCTTTTGATAATCTTTTCATCTTTAAGGTTCCATTGCCGGCTCTGGATTATTTCAGAATGAAGGAACAGGTTATGAGGCATAACCACCGCACCCAGTACACTCATAAGCAATAACATTGATCCTGCCGGAATTGATGGCTTTACCCATGAAACAGCGGCTTCAGGCCATTCAACATCTACCAGGAAAATTTCGTACAGGAAAGAAAGGCCAATGATTGAAACAAAACCAATTATCCATTTCTCAATTTTCTGATATGAATTTGAAAGCAATATTATTAAAACAAAAACTGTCACAAGCAAAGCTCCTGTTTTTACGGGTATATGAAAAAGCATGTTAAGCGCTATTGCCCCTCCAAGGATTTCTGCGAGTGAAGTGGAAACAGAAGCAAGGACGGCAAAATAAAGAATTGGCTTTGACACGACAGGTTTTATATGAATTGCCGCAGCTTCGGAAAGACACAGACCGGTGGCAATTCCGAGGTGAGCCACATTATGCTGAAGAATAATAAGCATCAGTGTGGAAAGGGTGACAACCCACAACAGAGCATAACCATAACCGGATCCTGCTGCAATATTGGCTGCCCAGTTTCCCGGGTCGATGAATCCTATTGTTACAAGTAATCCGGGGCCTATGTATTTAAAAATATCGAGTGCACCGAAAGCAGGTTTATGATCTTTTCTTTTAAGATCTTTTATAAACCGGTAAGGATTGAATGATGATTTTAAATTCAACATCCTGAAGAATAGTGTGCTTATCTGTAATTTAACTTATACCCTTGTCACCTCTCAGGCAAAGATACATAATGATTGATGAAACCCATATGTTATGCTTAAACAACCAATTATAAGAATAATTTTTCAACTTGTGGATTCCCCCGCTTTAGCGGGGCAGGCTATCATTCCATTAAGATCAATATATATTATGATGAAAAACATTTGTATCATGATAGCACGATACATTTTTATAATTGATTAAATTTGGCTGCCAGCATCAATTTCAAAAATCAATAAAAATGCAGTTTCTATTAGTTGCTTTTGACGGAACCGATTCTGAAACCCTTCACAGAAGGATGAAAGCCAGACCGGAACATCTCGAGAAGATCAAAGTATTGAAAGCAAGGGGTGAATTTCTCCTGGGAGGTGCTATTCTGGATGATAACGGGACAATGACAGGATCGATGATAGTATATGAATTTCCTGACAGGGAAGCTCTTGACAAAAGTCTTGTAAACGAACCATATATTATTCATGATGTCTGGAAAAAAATTGATATCAGACCATATCGTCTGGCATTGATTGACTAATTATTTATGAAAATTTCTGATCTCAATCCGGTTGTTGACAAAAAGATCCTTGTTTTCCTGGCAGGACTGATGTGGTGCGGAGTAGGGGTAATGTTAATCAGGCTGGCCGTTGGATGGATATCAAAATATGACCAGAAGATAATTCTCTGTTTTGCAGGTTTTCTTATTGCCATGCCTGTTCATCATTTTGGGTTTTTAAGAATTGCAGATAAAAACCTTAAGCGGTTGCTGCCATTAACAAGTAAAAAATGTGTTTTTTCCTTTATGACGTGGAAGAGCTATCTTATTGTACTTGTGATGGTTACAGCAGGGATTTCTTTACGCCATTCTGCTTTTCCGAAAAATCTGTTGTCAATATTATATAACGGGATCGGTCTGGCCCTTTTTCTTTCGGGATTAAGGTATTTCAGATTCTTTTTCAAACTGTTACGGCACTAAAATCATAAAATAATTATTTAAACATCCTGGCTATGAAAAAACTAAAGATTCTGATTCCTGTACTTCTATGTATGGTTGTCCTTTCAGTACAACTCTCCGGACAGGCAAGCCTGCCGTTTAAAATGGAGGAACTGACTTCACCCCAGTTTGTAAAAGCTGTGGAACTTTCAGGTGGTGTGTGTGTCATTCCTCTCGGGATAATTGAGAAACATGGTCCTCACCTTCCGCTTGGAACTGATCTTTTTGAATCGAGGGAAGCTGCCACTGCAGCTGCGAAAAAAGAGTATGCTGTCGTATATCCGCCCTATTTTGTCGGTCAGATCTTTGAAGCGAAGCATCAGCCGGGAGCGATTGCTTACAGTAATGAGCTGATGTGGAAAATGCTTGAAGAAACATGCGGGGAACTATCAAGAAACGGATTGAAGAAGATTATTCTGGTGAACGGTCACGGCGGGAATTCAAGCTTTCTGCAATACTTTTGTCAGTCGCAGCTTGCTTCCGGTAAAGACTATACCGTTGTTCTTTTCCAGGAGGCCTCAAACCCGGTTTACAGGCAGGAGATAGAATCGCTGAAAAAGGCAAAGCTTGATGGTCACGCAGGAGAGGAAGAGACCTCGATGATGTTCTTTATCAGGCCTGATCTGGTTGATATTCAATCAGTAAACAACGAATCTGGTGCTGACCAGAAACGCCTTGACAACCTGCCCTACGGTTATACCGGGATCTGGTGGTATGCTAAATACCCGAATCATTATGCCAGTGATATTGCTCAGCCGGATAAACGACTTGGTGAGCTTTTAATAGCTGGCTGGTCTGATCAGATAGCAGAATTAATAAAGTACCTTAAGAAGAATAATACTGTTCAGGAATTACAGGATGAGTTCACTAAAAGAGCCGGGAATCCTTTAAAGAAATGAATATTTTACGATAAATATATATGCAAATAATTAAAAAACCCCAGGTAAGTATGAAAAAGAATTTGATTTTTCCGGCAATTATAATAATTATATCAATGGTTATTGCAATATCATGCAAGACCGGATCTCCTTCCGATCTGTCAAAAGAAAACATTATTCCAAAGCCTGTTTCAGTAGTTGCATCAGGAGAATATTTTAAATTGAAGGGAAAGAGCCAAATTTATGTCTATGGAGAATCCGAAGAGATGAAAAAAATCGGATTATACCTTGCAGGGATACTTGAACCAATAACAGGCATCGCGGCTCAGGTAAAGACAGCATCGGGCGAACCCTGGTCAGGTAATATTTTTCTTTCATTGTCAAACATTGATGAGAAATTCGGGGATGAAGGTTATGAACTGAGTATTACAAAAAAACATGTAAAACTGGTAGCCAGGGCTCCGGCAGGATTATTCAGGGGTATTCAGACTTTAAGGCAGATTTTGCCATCGGGATCAGATACTGTTTCAAAAAGCCCCGGGTCATGTAAAATACCTGCAGGAACAATAATAGATTTTCCGGATTATTCCTACAGGGGTGCAATGCTCGATGTCTCCCGACATTTCTTCAACGTTGACGATGTAAAACAGTTTATTGAATACCTTGCATTTTATAAGATGAATGTACTTCATCTTCACCTGTCGGATGACCAGGGATGGAGAATTGAAATAAAATCTTGGCCAAATCTTGCCCAGCATGGCGGAAGTACCGAAGTAGGAGGGGGCCCGGGTGGTTACTATACCCAGGATCAATATTCTGAAATTGTGAAATATGCAAAAGACCATTATATTACAATCGTTCCCGAAATAGATATGCCCGGTCATACAAATGCGGCCCTTGCCTCATATGCTGAATTGAACTGTAATGGAAAAGCAACAGAGTTATATACAGGCACCGAGGTGGGCTTCAGCACTTTGTGTACCAGTAAGGAGATCACTTACAAATTTATAGACGATGTTATACGTGAACTGGCTGCCTTAACACCCGGACCCTATATACATATTGGAGGAGATGAATCGCATGCCACCAAAATCGAAGATTATATCCCTTTTGTGAACAGGGTGCAGGAAATAGTTGTTAAACATGGAAAACAGGTTATTGGCTGGGATGAAATTGCATTGTCAACTCTGAAACCAAATAGTATTGCACAACACTGGGACAATATCCCGAATGCAGGAAAGGCTGTGGCTCAAGGTGCCAGAATACTTATGTCTCCTGCCTCCAAAGCTTATCTTGATATGAAATATGATTCGACAACACTACTGGGGTTACATTGGGCCGGTTATATTGAAATTGACACTGCTTATATATGGGATCCTCTCACTCTTGTTCCGGGTATCAAAAAAGAAAACATTATTGGGATCGAAGCAGCATTATGGAGCGAGACATTGACAAATATGGATGAAATTGAATATATGCTGTTTCCCAGGCTTCCGGGTTATGCTGAAATAGGATGGACTAATGCCTCATCGCGAACCTGGGATGAATACAAAATACGTCTTGCTGCCCATTCAAGGCATTTTAAAGCAATGGGAATTAACTTCTATCCATCGAAATTAGTACCATGGGCAGGGGAAAAATGAAATAACAATCTAGGCCAGTAAAAAATCTTTTGGAACATCCCTGATTCTTGCGATATCCAGGATTTTCTTTCTGATATTGAAGCCGGCAGTACACTTTATATTGCACCCTTCACAGCTTTCACATGGCCTGGCTGAAAGATCAACATTGGAAATAGTGTGCCATGCCTGAAGAGTGTTCCTGTATCCGTAGGCATACATATAACTCCGCATAATTGAAGGAATATCCAGGTTTTTGGGACACTGATCAATGCACTCTTTGCATTGCTGGCAATAAAGGCCTGTTTCAGAATCTGTTGCAGCCAATTTAAGATCCTTAAGATCCTGATCCGACATCTTAAGATTTTGAAGCATCAGAAGGTTTTTCTGCATTTGTTCATACGATGACATGGCAGACACAATGGATGTAATATTTTCATTCTGCAAAACCCATTTAAGGATGGCGTCAGTGTTAAGGGGAGATCCTGATTTGCTGTCTGAACCTCCGGCCATTGTCTTCATGGCAACAATTCCCATACCTGATTTTGCTGCCTTCAGTATTGCAGCATTCAGTGAATCTTTATTTTTTTGCCTGTAGTTATAAGCAATCATTGCAGTATCATACACCCCCGATTCAACAGCTGAATCCAGGGCTTCCTCAACATCGCTGTGCGAAGCAATACCCACAAATTTTGTCTTACCCTGCTTTTTCAACTGCTCCATTGCCTTCAGCACACCTTCATTCTGAACAGTCTCCTTTTTACCGGCATAAGGGAACAGGAATATATCGACATAATCAAGTCCGAAACGCTTAAGACTGCCCTCTGCTTTTTTTATATATGCACCTGCGTCGAATGGTTTTACGAATTTGCCGGTACGCTCATCCATACCATCAGGCGGAACAGCCGTTCCTATGACAAATGAATCGCGCGACAAACCCTTAAGGCCTTCGCCGACAAGTTTTTCATTATTGCCTTCTCCATAGTAAGTGGCAGAAAAAAAGAGCTTTATTCCCGATTCATAAGCCGCCCTGATGAAAGCAGGTTCTGTGGCATCGGCTGTACCCATGCTGATCAAAGGAGTTTTTATGCCTGTTTTGCCAAGAATGCGAACCGGTAAATCAGGTGTAGGAAAAAGACCTGATGGAACAGAGACACTGTGGTATATGCTTCCGGGTACCAGGGCAGCACCTGAAACACCAAGAATGCTTTTCTTAAGGAACTCCCTGCGATTGTTTTCTTTCATGGCCTGAGTTTTAAAAGGTTCAATAGTTAATTAAATTACTGATTACTTGTTGTTTGATGAAGATAAGCAGGAAAAGTAATTAAATCATGTAATGGGATAAATTTAATCATCATTTGTAAATTTCTTAAAAATATCGGAACAGAACCATGGAAATTCAAAATATTTTGATGGATTTCATCTCCATGAACATTTTATTTAACACCTCTGTTCTATTATATGGATGCCTTTATCCCTGCAATGATAAAATGAAATAATAACCTGTAACTAATAAATAACGTCTTATGCGGTTGACTATCTTCGCTGGCTACATGGACTCACCCCCCCCAGCCCCCCCGCCAGGGCGGGGCAGG
>Ga0209254_10001707_pt1 | contig 19828 bp, 17 predicted proteins | sample FrelakmetDIP11DI_FD_187148 | JGI IMG/M metagenome (GOLD analysis project Ga0209254, IMG submission 187148) | Freshwater lake sediment microbial communities from the University of Notre Dame, USA, for methane emissions studies - DIP11 DI (SPAdes)... | ecosystem: Environmental > Aquatic >...
GACACCGCGCGCGGACGATCCCCCATATTAGGCTTCGAGACGGGGCCCGATCTGCCACAGGGCGGCCTTCGTTCCAGGGCTGGTTTCGGACGCCCGACCCGCAAAGCTTCCGCTTAGGCTGACGTCGCGAGGAGGATGGGGCTAGACTTGCAACCTGTCGCCAACCTAGTCTCGGGAGAAAATTTCATGGGTTTCTTGTTCCAAAGGCTCACGCCAGCACTCCTACCGATCCTACTTGTGGGCCCCGCTGCCCAAGCCGGCAAGGTTGAGGACGCGGTCGATTACCGCCAGGGGGTGATGAATGTCCTCTCTTGGAATGCAGGCCATATGGCCGCCATGGCCAAGGGTGAGGTCCCCTTCGACGCGGCCGCCCTTAAGGGCTATGCCGCTGACCTGGCCGCGGCGGCTGCGCTGGACGTGCTCAAGGGGTTCCCCGAGGAGTCCATCACCGACGACAGCGATGCCAAGGACGAGATCTGGCTCAATTGGGCGGACTTCGAGTCCAAGCTCCAGGATCTGCGTACCGAGTCCACCAAGCTGGCCCAGGTGGCCGCCGAAGGCGACGAGGCCGCCGCCAAGACCCAGCTCGACGCCACCCGCCGCACCTGCAAGGCCTGTCACGACGACTACAAGCAGTAAGTCCTGCCCCTCGTGGATCCAGGTCACGGGGTCTTCCTCGACCTCGCCAGCATCGATCGCGGGGATCTGGAGCTCACCCGGCTCCGCTCAGCCTGCGCGAGCTGGGACCTCCATCTCGCCACGGGGGCTGGGAGGGTCGCTGAGCGGATCCGCACCGCCCGGGTCGTGGTTACCAATAAGGTGGTGCTGGACGAAGCCTTGATCCGCAATGCCGCGTCCCTGCGGCTGGTGTGCGTGGCCGCTACCGGGACCGACAACGTGGACCTGGACGCCGCGGCCGCACTCCGGATCGAGGTGCGCAACGTGCCTGGCTACGCCACCCCCTCCGTCGTGCAGCACGTCTTCGCCCTGATCCTCGGACACTTCACCCGGCTGGCGGACAACCGCGCCTCGGTGGCGCGGGGGGACTGGTCCCGAAGCCCCCAATTCTGCCTGCTCGAACACCCCAGCGAGAAGGTGGCCGGACGCAGCCTGGGAATCATTGGCTTAGGCGAGCTGGGAGGATCCGTCGCCCGCGTGGCTCGGTGCCTCGGCATGGAGGTCCTGGTCGCCCGTCGACCCGGCGGCGACAGCCGCCCCGGTCGGCTGCCCCTGATGGAGCTCTTGCCCCAGGTCGACGTGCTCTCGCTCCACTGCCCCCTGACACCGGAGACGCGGCACCTCATCGGCCCCGCCGAGCTCGCGCGCATGAAACCGGACGCCCTGCTGGTCAACACGGCCCGGGGTGGCCTCATCGACGAGGAGGCTCTGGCGACGGCCCTGCGCGCGGGGTGGATCGGTGGGGCCGCCCTGGACGTGCTCTCGCAAGAGCCCCCGCCCCCGGATCACCTGCTCCTCGCCTCCGACATCCCCAACCTCACCCTCACGCCCCACGTGGCCTGGGCCAGCCGGGCCGCCCGCCAACGCCTGCTGGACGCTGTCGCCGCCAATATCCAGGACTTCTTTCAGGCTGCCAGGGACGCGTCCTGAATGCCCACCAGGGGGGCACGGCCGCCCAAGGGCGGGCTCAATCCACCCGGATCGGGGCCACCTTGAAGACCTCATCCAGGCTGGTCAGACCCTGGGCGACCTTGAGTGCCCCGCTGACCCGCAGGGGCCTGAGACCCTTCTGATAGGCCAGGCGGCGCAGGGGGGCCTCGTCGAAGTCTGGTCGGATGAGGTCGCGGATCTCCTGGTCCAGCACCAGGATCTCGTAGAGTCCGATGCGCCCATGGTAGCCCGTGTTGCGGCACTCCAGGCAGCCCCTGGGCTCAAACAGGGCGTCGGGAGCCGGAAACCGCCAGGGGCTCACCAGGGATTCCCAGAGGTCCGGGTCCGGACGCTCGGGCTGCTTGCAATGGGGGCAGAGGGTACGCACCAGGCGCTGCGCCACCACCCCGATCACCGTGGCCTTGATCAGATAGTGGGGCACGCCGATGTCCAGCAGCCGGGTGATGGCGGAGGGTGCGTCGTTGGTGTGGAGGGTCGAGAGGACCAGGTGACCGGTGAGTGAGGCCTGGACCGCCATCTGGGCCGTCTCCAGATCGCGGATCTCACCCACCATGATGATGTCCGGGTCCTGGCGCATCAGGGTGCGGATGCCGCTCGCGAAGTCGAGGCCGATGTTGTGCTGCACTTGCATCTGGTTAAAGGCGGGCTCGACCATCTCGATGGGCTCCTCCACGGTGCAGACATTGACCTCCGGGGTGGCCAGGGTCTTCAAGGTGGAGTAGAGGGTGGTGGTCTTGCCGGACCCGGTGGGCCCCGTCACCAGGATGATGCCGTGGGGGCGGTTCACCATCGCCCGCCAGCGCCGGCCGTCCTCCTCGCCGAAGCCCAGGTCCGCGAAGCCCCGAAGCAGCACGTCCGGGTTGAAGATGCGCATCACCAGCTTCTCGCCGAAGGCAGTGGGCATAGTGGAGAGACGCATCTCCAGCTCCCGCCCGTCCTCCGAGCGGGTCTTGATGCGCCCGTCCTGAGGACGGCGCTTCTCCGCTACGTCCATGCGCCCGAGGATCTTGACCCGGCTGGTGATGGCGGCCATGACGCTGGCGGGCACCTGATAGACCGAGTGCATGACGCCGTCGATGCGGAAACGGATGTGCCCCAGGTCTCGCCGGGGCTCCAGATGGATGTCGCTGGCCCGCTGGTCGAAGGCGTACTGGAGTAGCCAATCCACGATGTGGACGATGTGGCTGTCGTTGGCGTCGATCTGCCCGGCCTTGCCGAGCTCCACCAGGGCCTCCAGGTTGTTAAGCCCGAGACGCCCCTCGCCCCCTCCACTCACCGCCCCCTTGATGGAGGTGGAGACCCCGAAGAACTCCCGCCGGTAGCGCTCGATGTCCCTGGGATTGGCCACCACTCGCACGATCTCGCGCTTGATGATGCCGCCAAGCTCCTCGATCCATCCAGTGAGGTAGGGCTCCGAGGTGGCAAAGACCGCACGATCAGCGGTCAAGGACACCGGCAGGATACGATTCCAGGCGGCATAGGCGGCGGTGACCAGGTTCCCCACGTTGGGGGCGTCGAGCTTCAAGGGGTCGATGCGCAGGTAATCCAGACCGCTGCGCCTCGCCAGCCAGAGGGTCAGCTCCTCCAGGGTGAGCACGCGCTTGGACGCCCCGGCGTGATGGAGCTTGGCTTCGACCACCAGCTCCAAGGCGTGGCGTTCGGCCCGGTCCCGTTCGCTGACGGTGCGCTGCAGATTTTGGGCGGCGGCGCGGACGATCAGGCCGTCCGCCACCAAGTCGTCCAGCACCTCCTCCAGGGTGAGTCTGTGGTCGGGTCGTGGCTCCTTTGGGTGTGCGTGGGTCATGCCCCAATCCTATCAGCCTTGCATCCTAGGTCGATCGAGAGCCGCGTCCCGGCCGTGGTCGTTGCACCTCTATGGTGCAGCCGGCAGCTGGGGTGTTGCTTCTAGACGCTCGGGATTGAGCCGCGAGGCGAGATAGGCGACGCAGTTTGCAATCCCGTGCCTGCTAAATGCAGCCGATCCAGGGCGCTGCCGAACCCGCGGGGGCAGCAGCTAACCGCGAGCCTATCTCCCATCGCCTAAACGGGGGGCCTGATCCCCTGGCCCGCAACTTGCCTTCTAGAAATCCAGGGACCCAACCCGAACCCGGAGACGCACCATGTTTACCGAGCAGCCCCAGTTGTTGACCCAGGTCATCGAGGTCGCCCCCCAACCGGTGGATCTGGAGCGGGCCCGCAGAATCCGCGGGGTCTTGACACAAATGTCACTGCGTGACGAAAAAGTCCTCTTCGAGGGGACCCGGGACAGATGTCATGGGTCGATAGCGATCGCCCTCGATTGGGCACCCGCCCCAGTTGACCTCGAGGCCGGGCCCTCGAGCAGGGTCCATTGAGTCCGCCCCGGAGATCCTTCCCCCGGGGGGGGGTTTCCCCGATGGCACGCGGAGGCCCAGGGACGCCTTTCCAGCAAGGACCCAACGCCGACCACGACCCTCGGGACTGAGCCACCCTCTTACTCCCAACGAAACAGCCAGGCCGCCAGGGCCAGAAAGGCGAGGGCCAGGCCGAGGAGCAACAGGAGCTCCGGCAACACATCCAGCACCTGAGCCCCGTCGATCATGATGCGCCGGGCGGCCTCTACTAGGTGGGTCAAGGGTGAGAGCTGGGAGACGGCCTGGGCCGCCGCACTTGTCCCCTCCATGGAGAACCAGACCCCCGAGAGCAGGAGCATGGGCCAGGAGATCAGGTTCAGGATCCCATCCGCCAGCTCCTCCGTACGTAGCCGCGCCGAGACGATGAGCCCCAGGCTGATGAGGCACAGGGCCCCCGCCGCGTAAACCAGTGCCAGGGCGGGGTAGGAACCCCGCATGGGGAAGTCCAAGAGGAGTGCGGCACCCCCGTAGACCACCAGGCTCGCGCTCATGACCACCAGCAGACGGGAGAGGACCTGGGCGGCAAGGAACTCGAAGGGGCTAAGCGGCGTGGCCTTGAGCCGCCGCAGAACCCCGTTCTTGCGGTAGCGCACGATCACCCAACCCACGCCCCAGAGGCTTGAAAACATGACGTTCATGGCCAGCACACCGGGGAGCACCCAGTCCGCGTAGCGCACCGCAGTGCCGCTCAGGGTGCGCCGTTCGAGCCCCGACGTGGTATCAGCCCCGTCCGCGCCCGATTCCTCGACCCACTGGAGCAGCCGCTCCGCCACATAGCCCTTCGGTGACTCCAGGTTCACCCAATAGACGAGAGGCTCCCCCCTCAGGTCAACCAAGAGATCCAGTTGGTGGCGCTCCACCTTATGCACAGCCGCCTGAGGGTCGGCCACCGGCACGAATCGCACGTACTTGAGGGCGAGGAGCCCAGCGCCCTCAGCAGGCAAGGCACCGTCCGCGGTCACCACCCCGACCTTGAGCTGATCCTCTGGCTCGCCGCTAAAGATGAAAGCGAAGGCCAGCACCATCAGTATCGGCATGAAGATGTTCCAGCCGAGGCCGGCCCGGTCCCGATAGAACTCCCGGTTGCGGGCGATGAAGATAGCGAGGACGCGGCGCCACATGGGTCAGGAGCGCAGGGCGTGGCCCGTGAGCTTGAGAAAGAGATCCTCGAGGTTGGGGGTCGAGACCCGCAAGTCCTTCATCTCCGCCCCGACCCGCTCCAGCTCCTTGAGGACCGGCGCTACCTGATCGGTGAACAGCTCGACCTCGCCCTCCCGACGTGCCGCCCCAGCCGGCAGGGGCAGGGCGCCCGGCCAGGCGTCCGCGGGCAGGCGAACCACGGTAGCGGGGAAGTGCTCGCGCACCAGGCGGCTCGGCTCACCCAGGGCGATGATCCGGCCCCGGTCGACGATGGCGATCTCGTCGCACAAGCGCTCGGCCTCCTCCATGTAGTGGGTGGTCAGTATCACGGTGGTCCCGCGTCCGCGCACGGTCTCGATCAGGCCCCAGAAGTTGCGGCGCGACTGGGGGTCGAGGCCGGTGGTGGGCTCATCCAGAAAGACCAGCTCCGGCTCGTTGACCAGGGCGATGGCGAGCAGCAGGCGCTGGCGCTGACCCCCCGAGAGCCTGCGGGTATCCCGCTCCAGGATCTCCCCCAGATTGCACAACCGGACCAACTCCGCCCGGTCCGCCTGACGCCGGTAGAGGCTGGCGAACAGGCTCAGGGACTCTGCCACGGTCTGGAAGTCCTGGAGTGCAGTGGCCTGGAACTGGATCCCGATGGACTCCCGGTAGGCCCGGGCCAGGGGCTGGCCGCGATACAGGACCTCACCGCCATCCGGCCGCTGGATGCCCTCGAGCATCTCCAGTGTGGTGGTCTTGCCCGCCCCGTTGGGTCCCAGCAGTCCAAAGCAGCGTCCAGCGGCCACGGCGAAGCTCACCCCGTCCACGGCCCGCACGCCGGGGAAGGTCCGCACCAGGTCACGGGCCTCGATCAGGGTATCCAGGGTCTTCGGCTCGCTCAGACTAGGGAGGCTGGCCCGCTGGATTCGCCGGCCCGCCGCGGAACAATCAGAAGGACGACCGGCACGCTCGGGCTCAATCCGGTAGCATTGTCCCAAGCCGGAGCGGCGGATGCCATTACAGAGGCCGCTGCCCCCCACTGTCGGAAGTGCCATCTACACGGGGAGAGTCCCATGGGCCTGTTGATCCTTGGTTTGGTGATCTTCCTCGGCGTGCATTCCGTCGGCATGATCGCCCCACCCTGGCGCGAGCGTATGGTCACGCGGCTCGGAGAGGTTCCGTGGAAGGGGCTCTATTCGGCGGCGAGCCTGGTGGGATTCGTGCTGATCGTCTGGGGCTACGGACTGGCCCGCCAGGAGCCGGTGCCCCTGTGGGCCCCGCCCACCGGGCTGCGGCATGTTGCGCTCCTTGTGATGCTGCCCGCCTTCCCTTTACTCCTTGCGGCCTATCTGCCCGGGCGCATTCAGACGGCAACCAAGCACCCCATGCTGGCCGCGGTGAAGCTCTGGGCCTTCGCCCATCTGCTGGCCAACGGGAATCTGGCTGACCTGATACTGTTCGGCTCCTTCCTAGCCTGGGCGGTGGCCGATCGGATCTCGCTCAAGCACCGCGTGGCTCCGCCCGTCCATGGGGCACCCCAGGGCAAGGCCAACGACGCAATCGCGGTGCTTGGGGGCCTGATCCTCTACGGGGCCTTCATCGGCGTCCTGCACGCCTGGCTCTTCGGTGTCTCGCCTCTGGGTGTGCGCTGACCGAGACCCCTGACGCCATTTGGGACCATTTGGCCGCAAAGGGTCTCAAGGCGCAGTGGCGGGATGGCTTTAGCCCTGAACCGCCGCCAGGGCCTGCTGGGCGATGGCCAGCTCCTCATTGGTGGGGATGACCAGCACCTGGACCGGGCTCTCAGGTGTACTGATACGCCGCTCGCCCCGCTCCGGGGCTAAGTTGGCACCGTCGTCCAGCTTGATCCCCAGGCCATCGAGGTCTTCACAGGCCCGGCAGCGCAGGTCCGCGTCGTTCTCCCCGATGCCGCCGGTGAAGACGATGGCGTCCACCCGACCCAGCTCCGCGTAATAGGCGCCGATATACTTCTTAAGGCGGTGGGCGGTGATACCGATCGCCAGCTCTGCTCGGTCGTCCCCCTCCTCCGCCAGGCGCTGGATCTGCCGCATGTCGTTGACGCCGCACAGGCCGAGGAGGCCGCTCTGGCGGTTCAACAGGTCCTCGAGGGTCTCGTTGTCCAGTCCTAAGTTCTTGCAGAGATAGAAATGGATGGCGGGGTCGATGTCGCCGCAGCGGGTGCCCATGACCAGGCCCTCCAAGGGGGTCATGCCCATGGAGGTGTCGATGCTCTTGCCCCCCCGAACCGCCGTCGCACTGGCCCCGTTGCCGAGATGCAGGGTGATGAGGTTGCAGTGGTGGAAGGGCTTGCCCAGCAGGGCCGCGGCCCGCTCGGCGACGTAGTGGTGGGAGGTGCCGTGGAAGCCGTAGCGGCGCACCCGATGCTCCCGATACAGGTATTCGGGAATGGCATAACGGTAGGCGGTGCGCGGCATGGTCTGGTGGAAGGCGGTATCGAACACCGCCACCGATGGCACCTTAGGGAAGAGCCGGCGGGCCACCTCGATGCCGTCTAGGTTCGCGGGATTGTGCAGGGGGGCCAGGGGGATCATGTCGCGGATGGCCCCGGCGACGGCGTCGTCCACCACCGTCGGGCTGCGGAAGCGCTCCCCCCCATGGACCACCCGATGGCCGATGGCAGCCAGCTCGGAGAGGTCCGCCAAGACACCGCTCTGGCGCAGACCGCCGATGATGCGGTCGATCCCGTCTTGGTGATTGGGGATCGGCAGGCGGTCCTCGCAGCGCTGCTCCTGGCCCTCGCCGTCCAGCCATGCGCGCCGAATCTCCCCCTCCGCCTCGCCGATGCGGGAGACGGCGCCGGAGGCCAGGGGCCGCCAGCCGTCTGAGGTGAAAAGCTGGAACTTGATCGACGAGCTGCCTGAGTTGAGTACCAAGATCTTCACGTTGCGACCTCCTCGGTAGTGCCCCTGGCGAGCTGGGACCTGGCGGCAAGGCCCTGATCGGCGGATTGGGCCTGGATGGCGGTGATCGCCACTGTGTTGACGATGTCGGTCACGGTGCAGCCGCGGCTGAGATCGTTCACCGGCATGTTAAGGCCCTGGAGTACCGGGCCTATGGCCACAGCCCCCGCGCTGCGCTGCACCGCCTTATAGGTGTTGTTGCCCGTGTTCAGGTCTGGAAAGATGAAGACGGTGGCGTGCCCGGCCACCTCGCTCCCGGGCATCTTGGAGGCGGCGACGCTCGCATCCACGGCCGCGTCGTATTGGATGGGCCCCTCGATCTTGAGGTCCGGGCGCCGCTCCCGCGCGATCCGCACCGCCTCGCGGACCCGCTCCACGTCCTCCCCCTTGCCCGAGGCGCCGGTGGAATAGGACAGCATCGCGATCATGGGCTCGATGCCGAAGGCCGCCGCCGTCGCCGCCGAGGTGATTGCGATGTCGGCGAGCTGCTCCGAGTCCGGGTTCGGATTCACGGCGCAGTCCCCGTACACCAACACCCGATCTGGCAGACACATGAAGAAGACGCTGGAAACCAGCTTGACCCCGGGCCTGGTGCGAATGGTCTCGAAGGCCGGGCGGATCGTGTGCTGGGTGGTGTGCATGGCGCCAGATACCATGCCGTCTGCGTCCCCGGTGTAGACCATCAGGGTACCGAAATAGCTCACATCCTCCAACGCGTCATGGGCCATCTGCTCCGAAATGCCCTTGCGCTTGCGCAGCTCGTAATAGACACGGGCGTAGCGGTCCCGCTCCGGTGAGGTCACCGGGTCGATGATGGGGATGCCGTTTAGCTTGAGTCCCAGCTCCCCGATACGACGGCGGATCTTTTCCGGATTGCCGAGTAGGGTGAGGTCCGCCACCTGACGCAGGGTCAGGATCTCCGCGGCCCGCAGGATCCGCTCGTCGGTGCCCTCGGGGAGCACGATGCGCTGGCGGTTGGCCTTGGCCCGCCGGATCAGCTCGTACTCGAACATCAGGGGTGTGATCCGCTCCGAGTGACGCACGGCGATGCGTCCCCGCAGCTCTTCCATATCCACGTTGGCCTCGAAGACACCGAGGGCGGCGGCGGTCTTGCGCTCGTCCCCGGGGAGTATGCTCGCCTCGATGCGGTGAACGTTGAGTGTGGTGGTGAAGGTGTCGGTGGGGACGCACAGCACCGACACCTTGGTGCGCCGCAAGCCCTCGAGCAGCCGTTGCACGCTCGGGGCCGGGTGCTGGCCGCCCGTGAGCAGCAGGCCGGCCACCCGCGGAAAAGAGGATGAGGCGTCCGCCGCCAGGCTGGCGAGGATGATGTCGGAGCGGTCCCCGGGGGTGATGATTAGACAGCCGTCCTCCACGTACCCAAGGAAGTCTGGCACCTCCATGGCAGCCACCTTGTAGTTGGTGACCACCTGGTTCATGCCATCCCCCTCGCCACACAGGCAGTCGGCCCCCAGGACCTGGCGGATCTCGCCCACCGTGGGCATGCCGAGCGCCGGCTGCTCGGGCAGCACATAGACGTTCTCGTTCGCCGGCATCAGCTCCCGCGCCCGGGCCCGCACCTGGGCCACGTGCTCAGCGGCCACCCCGTTGATCACGCTCGCCAGGAAATCGCCCCCTCGGTTGCGCATGGACTCATGGGCCAGCTGGAGGGCGTTGAGTGCCTCCTCGGGGCCCCGTCCGAATCCCTTGACAACCACCACCACGCTGCAGCCCAGGTTGTTGGCGAGGTCCGCGTTGAAGTCGAACTCGAGGGACGGCACCAAGCCATCGAAGTCGGTCCCGGCGCACACCACCAGGTCGCAGGACTCCTCCAGGGCCTTGAACTTACTCAGGATCAGCTTGAGCAGATCGTCGTAGCGCCCGGCCGCGATCAGGTGGCTCGCGGTCTCGGCCGTGCAGCCATACAGCATCTCCGGGGAGAAGGGGAGGTTGTAGCGGCTCAGCACCAGGGCGCTCAGGTTGTCCTGCCCCACGCTCTTGGCGACGATGGGCCGAAAGAATCCCACCCGGCGGTTGACCGCGTAGAGCATCTCCATAAAACCCAGGACGACGACGGACTTACCGCTGCCGGAGCTGGCACCGGCGATGTAAACGCTCTGCATGAAACAACCTCAACCCAAGAACTACCCGACGCCTATTGTCGCCGGAATGCTGCACTGCGGAAACTGCGGAACGCCGGAATCATGTCCCAGGACACGTCCTGGCATGTTAAGAACCGGTGACTATTGCCCGCCCCGCTCGGGGGCGCATCCGATCGGAAGGGCGCCCGGTTAGAACAATTGGCGCTGCCTCCATTGGGGGAAGCCCTCCGTCAAATAGGCCTTGCTGCCGATGTAACTGAGCACATGACGCAGGCGGTAGAAGGCCACCACCGAATCCACCCGCAGGACCTCCTTGCCCTGCTCGTCGAAAAACAGAATCGACGGGGCGTAGAAGAGTCCGAGCTGAGCCGCCCAGTCGCGGGCCGTCGTTCGCTCGCCCGAGGGGGTGACCACCGGGGTGTCGGACCACATGTCGATCTGTACGCTGTCGATGTCCTCGAAGTTCCGATAGATGTCGGATTCGCGCAAGGATTGGCCGTGCAGGACGTCGCAGGCGTGGCAGTCGCCCTGCTCGAAGAAAACGGCAAGGGGCCGCTCGCTCGGGACCCGGCGATCCAGGTTGTAGGGGGGGCTGGCGAAGAAGGGCTCCTCGTTCAGGTCCGCTGCGTCGAACACCATGCGGTTATCGCCCCGGGCCAGGTAATCGCGGAAGCTCTCGCGGCGGTAATGGGCATCCGCCACATACTCCAAGGCGGCGCGGAACTGGTAGGGTGGGTAGTAGCCGCGTAGACGTAGGGCCAGCTCCCCTTCCGCGTTGAAGAAGAGGAGTGAGGGGGTGAAGACCGTATCGAGCTGCTCGGCGAATTCCCGCTCGATCAGTGTGCGGCCTTGGAGATCCGTCACCTCGGCGATCCCCCAGACATCGATTGCCACCACGTCGAAGTGAGCTCGGGTGTACTCGGCAATGTCGTCGAGTCCGAAATTCCCCTTCAGCAACCTCTGGCAATAGGCGCAGCGGCGTTGGCCGAAATAGACGATGAGGCCCCGCTTGCCCGAGGCGACCGCCTCCTTCAGGTCGGCGCCCAGATCGAGGAAGCTCTCCTTGAACCAACTGGGATGCTCCATAGGCTCCGCCAAGGGGGAGTCATCGAAGCCAAAGATCTCCTCATCACCCGGAAGACTCACTGCCCGACCCGAATCGGCCAGCATCAGGCCGACGGCAAGCATCAGGGCCGACGCCCAAGCAGCCGAGCTCACCATGGGAGACCTCCTAAGGGACATGGGTTGGGTAGGCTTCTCGCGCCCCAAGGACACTTTTCGTCGGACCACGGGCGAAGTCGCCCATGCTAACGCTGTTGCGCTACCGGCGCCCCTACCCTGCCCGCGTTCGTACGCTCCGACCTGAGGTAGCGCTCAAGCAGCAGGAGGGCGGCGACGCAGCGAGCCTCGTCGAAGTCTTCCCGGGCCAGAAGGGCGTCGAGGTCCGCGAGACCCCAGGGAACCACCTCGATGGGCTCTGGCTCATCGCCGGGCAGTGGGCTCGGGTAGAGGTCCCGGGCCAGCACCACCTGGGTGCGATGGCCGATGTAGCCGGGGACCAGGGACAGGCAGTGGATCAGCCGCAGGTCGCGGGCAGCGTAACCAACCTCTTCCTGGATCTCACGATTGGCAGCGGCCAAGGCGTCCTCCCCCGGCTCCACGATCCCTTTGGGGAAGCCCAGCTCGTAGCGGTCGGTGCCGGCCCCATACTCGCGGATCAGGAGCAGGGTCTCGGGGTCCAGCAGGGGCAGGATCAGCACCGAGTCCGCACCGCCCGGGATGCGCTCGAAGGTGCGGCGGACCCCGTTGCCGAAGAGGAGGTCCACCTGCTCGATGCGAAACACCTGGCTCTCCGCCACCAGGCGGCGGCCGAGCACCTTGGGGCCGAGGGACGACCTCATGGTCATCGGGTTAAGCTTCGCACCGCGCACGGCGATTCGAATGGGCGGTCGCTGCCAACACCAAACCGGGGGCCGAGCATGATTGACTGGAGCGGTATTGACACTGTCTTTCTGGACATGGACGGGACCCTACTGGACCTCCACTTCGACAACCATTTCTGGCTCGAGCACGTCCCGCGACGTTACGCGGAGGCCCGGGGACTAAACCTGGAGCAAGCCCGCAGCGCACTGACCCGGCGCTATCGCGACCTGGAGGGTACCCTCGAGTGGTATTGCGTGGACCACTGGAGCCGCGAGCTTGGGCTGGACATCGCCCTGCTCAAGGAGGAGGTGGATCACCTGATCGCGGTTCACCCCCACGTGACTGATTTTCTTGAGGCCCTGGCCGCGGCGGGAAAGGGCCGCGTCCTGGTCACCAACGCCCACCAGAAAGCACTGGCCCTGAAGATGGACCGGACCCGCCTCGCGGGACACTTCGACCGCATCGTCTGTGCCCACGACCTGGGCGTCCCCAAGGAGGACCCCGGTTTCTGGCACCGGGTTCATGCGCTCCTGCCCTTCGATCCCGAGCGCACCCTGTTCGTGGATGATAGCCTGAGCATCTTGCGGGCGGCCAGGGACTACGGTTTCGCCCGGCTCATCGCGGTGCTGGAGCCCGATTCCAAGGCTCCCCCGCGATCGGTGGACGAGTTCCCCGCCATCGCCAACTTCGCCGAGCTGCTGCCCGGTCTGCGGCCATAGGCCCGCTCAGGACTCGCTCGGCTCCAGCGCCGCCGCGCTCAGGGGCTGAGTCTCCGGTTGTGACTCGGAAGACTTCCGCCGGCGCCGACGGCGGCGCTTCTTCGGGGGCTCCACGGCCTCGGCCGATACCAGGACTTGGACCTGGACTTGATGCTCGCCCTCCGACTCCCTTGGCCGGGGGGAGGTAAGGGCCGCCGGCTCGGGTGACCGAGGGGTCCGACGGCGCGGCATCGGGGTCTCCGGGGGCAGGTTGGCATCGGGCCGGACATCGTCCCTGGAAGGTGCCGGCGGGGACTCCGCTGTCTGGACCCCTTCCACGCGGCTACGGTGGCGGTCCCGGCCCCCACTTGCCTCGCCGTGCCGGCGTCCTGATTGGCCGCGATCCCCTGGACCACCGTGCCCGCTCCGCCCCTCCCGGCGGTATTCCCGATCCTCCCGATCGGGGCGCAGTCGGCTCCTGGGGTCCACGCGGACGAGGAGGGCCGGATCCACGGGGGCCACCGGGACCTTGGCACCGATGAATCGCTCGATGTCGGGCAGGCAGAAGGCGTAGGTCTCACAGACAAAGCTGATGGCGTCCCCGGCAGCGCCTGCCCGGGCGGTACGGCCGATCCGGTGGACGTAGTCTTCCGCATCCTCGGGGAGGTCGTAGTTGACCACATGGGTCACGTCCGGGATGTGCAGGCCCCGGGCCGCCACGTCGGTTCCCACCAACACCGGGAGGTCACCGTCCGTGAAGTGCTTGAGCAGCTTGAGGCGCTTCTTCTGGGGAACGTCCCCGGACAGCACGGCGGTGTTGATGCCGTTGCCCTGGAGATAGCCCCAGACCCGGTCCGCCTCCCGCTTGGTATTGACGAAGACCATCACCCGCGGATCTTCCAAGCCCCGGACCAGTCCGATCAGTAGGGGGATCTTCTCCTCGTTGGCGGTCATGTAGCAGACCTGGCGCACGCGCTCGGCGGTCACCTTGTCGCTCTCGATCTTGACCAGCTGGGGATGGTTCATGTGCTCGTAGGCGAGCTCCAGCACCCGGTAGGACAAAGTGGCCGAGAACAGCATCCCCAGACGCTCCTCCGGGGGCGGCATGCGCTTGAGGAGGAATCGGATGTCCTTGATAAACCCGAGGTCGAACATGCGGTCGGCCTCGTCGAGGACCACCGCCTCGATGGACTTGAGGCTGAAGACGTGCTGCTTGAAGTAGTCGATCAACCGACCCGGTGTGCCGATCAGGATGTCGACCCCGGCGGCGAGGTCGTCGCGCTGCTGCTGGTAGCCGGTGCCCCCGAACACCAGACCGATGCGAAAGCCCGTGTGCTTGGCGAGCACCAGGGTATCTTTGTGAATCTGCACCGCCAGCTCCCGGGTCGGGGCGACGATCAGTGCCCGGGGGTGGGAGCGCCCATACTCGCGAGCCGGCCCCTGGGACGCGAGCAGGCGTTGCAGCACTACCACCAGGAACGCTGCGGTCTTTCCGGTGCCGGTCTGGGCCTGGCCGGCGAGGTCCCTCCCCCCGAGGCCGATGGGGATGGTCTCCGCCTGGATGGGAGTGCAGTGGCTGAAGCCGGCGTCGGCGAGACCTATATGGATACGGGGATCGAGTGGGAAGCTGTCGAACCGAGTCTCGGTCAGGTGTGTTTCAGGCATTGGGTTCTTTGGGATGTGTGGGTCGTCCCACCGCGAACGGCGGCGAGGCTTGCAAATTCTTAGCGCTTTGGATCAAATAGGATCTTAACCCTTGGGCCCACACCAACGCCAACTCGCCCACCCGCCCGTCGCCCCGATCGCCGGCTGGACCATTCCCTGAGCTTGCCGCTACATTTCAGCCTGGCGGCCCACCCGGCCGACCCGAATCCGATGTGCCGTTTGAGTTGACGTGCGAAGGCACCACCATCCCATAAGTAACCCGCCGCTGCCGGACCCACGCCGATCCTGCCACTGCGGCAGTCCAAGACACGATCCGAGACAGGCTCGGGCCCTCGAGCCCACACCCATGACGCAAGAACCAACGGGAGACGACTTCAGTGAGCGATAGCATCGTCCACGTGACCGATGACTCTTTCGAGGACGAGGTGTTGAGATCCCCCGATCCCGTCCTCGTGGACTATTGGGCCGACTGGTGCGGACCCTGCAAGATGATCGCTCCCGTGCTGGACGAGATCGCCAGCGAATACGCCGGCAAGATCAAGGTCGCCAAGCTCAACATCGACGAAAATCCGAACACCCCTCCTCGCTATGGAATCCGAGGAATTCCGACCCTGATGCTGTTCCGAGAGGGCGAGGTTGAGGCGACCAAGGTGGGCGCCGTGTCGAAGTCTCAGCTGACCGCCTTCATCGACAGCAATCTCTGAAGAATCTGCGCTTGGGGCTGCACTTGGGGCGCCAGCGAGGAAGGAGCCACCCAAGACCATAAGATCCAATCGTTGGGGCACCCGTTTGGGTGCCTACTCCCCGGTGTGCGGCCACCCCGAGCCGCTCCTCCCCGCGACGCCGACTCCTCGCGGGGTGCCGCGCACCCCCCTGACCTCTGTCCACGAAGACCCTGATGAACCTAACCGAACTGAAGAAGACGCCGGTCCCCGAGTTGGTGGAGCTGGCGCAATCCATGGAGATCGAAGGTGTTGGACGCTCCCGCAAGCAGGACCTGATCTTCGCCATCCTGAAGGCGCAGGCCAAGCGCGGCGAAGACATCTACGGCGATGGCGTGCTGGAGATCCTGACCGACGGCTTCGGCTTCCTGCGTTCCGCCGATGCCTCTTATCTGGCCGGGCCCGACGACATCTACGTCTCCCCAAGCCAGATCCGCCGCTTCGCCCTTCGAACCGGGGACACCATCTCCGGGAAGATCCGACCGCCCAAGGACGGCGAGCGCTATTTCGCGCTGCTGAAGGTCAACGACATCAACTTTGACCGGCCTGAGAACGCCAAGACCAAGATCCTGTTCGAGAATTTCACGCCGCTGTTCGCCCAGAAACGGCTCAAGCTCGAGATCGGCAACGGCAGCACCGAGGACATCACGGCCCGCACCATCGACCTGGTGGCACCCATCGGCAAGGGCCAGCGGGGACTCATCGTCTCGCCCCCCAAGGCGGGCAAGACCATGATGCTGCAAAACATCGCCCAATCGATCGGACACAACCACCCGGATTGCTATCTGATCGTGCTCCTGATCGACGAGCGACCGGAGGAGGTCACCGAGATGTCCCGCTCGGTGCGCGGCGAGGTGATCTCCAGCACCTTCGACGAGCCAGCCACCCGCCATGTGCAGGTCGCCGAGATGGTGATCGAAAAGGCCAAGCGCCTGGTGGAGCACAAGCGCGACGTGGTGATCCTGCTCGACTCCATCACCCGCCTGGCTCGCGCCTACAACACCGTGGTCCCCTCCTCGGGCAAGGTGCTCACCGGCGGCGTGGACGCAAACGCCCTGCAGCGCCCCAAGCGTTTTTTCGGGGCGGCCCGCAACGTGGAAGAGGGAGGCAGCCTGACCATCCTGGCCACCGCCCTGGTGGACACCGGGTCACGCATGGACGACGTGATCTACGAGGAGTTCAAGGGCACCGGCAACATGGAGATCCACATGGATCGCCGGATTGCTGAGAAGCGCATCTTCCCGTCGATCAATATCAATCGCTCCGGCACCCGCCGCGAGGAGCTGCTGATGCCCCCAGCGGAGCTTCAGAAGATGTGGATTCTGCGCAAGATCCTGCACCCCATGGATGAGCTGGCCGCCATGGAGTTCCTGCACGACAAGCTCAAGGCCACCAAGACCAACGGCGAGTTCTTCGACTCCATGCGCGGATAGGTAGAGGCTCCGGGATTCGGGCTGAGTCAAGGGGGAGGTGGCCCCGATACCGACGATGAAGGCCATGATCCTCGCCGCGGGGCGCGGCAATCGCATGCGGCCGCTCACCGACCAGACCCCCAAGCCCCTGCTGATTGCCGGCGGCAAGCCTCTGATCCAGCATCAGATCGAGCGGCTGGCGGCGGCCGGCTTCCGGGACCTGGTCATCAATCATGCCCATCTTGGTCACCAGATCGAGTCCGTCCTCGGGGACGGAACCCGCCTGGGGGTCTCGATCCGGTACTCACCAGAGGGGGAGGGTCGGGCCCTGGAGACCGGTGGAGGCATCTTCCAGGCCCTGCCGCTCTTGGGGTCGGACCCCTTCCTGGTGGTTAACGGGGACGTCTGGACCGACGCCCCCTACGAGGGGCTGTCGCTGGCGCAGCGGGATCTGGCCCATCTGGTGCTGGTAGAGAACCCAAGTCACCACCAGCGGGGAGACTTTGCCTTGGTTGAAGGGCGGGTGAGGGTCGATGGGGAGCCTCGTTTCACCTTCGGCGGGATCGGTCTCTATCGCCCGGAGCTTTTTGCGGGATGCGATGAGCGCGCCTTTCCACTTGCCCCCCTGCTGCGGGCGGCGATGGAGCAGGATCGTGTCAGCGGTCAGCTCCATCATGGCCACTGGTACGACATCGGCACCCCGGAGCGGCTCGATGCGCTTGATCGGTGGCTGAGATCGGCCCAGGCGTAGAGTGGACCCATCGCCCCAGGTCCCCCCAGGCGCGAAGCGCGGGCAGATGCGCTAGGCTCCTGCCACGAGCCACCCGCCGAGCGCCACCGGAATGGGCCAAGAGATCGCCTCATCCCAATTCAACGCCCAGGATTACGCCACCTTCGCGGAGCGCCTGCGCGAGGAGACCGAGCTCCTGGCCCAGTGGCTCGCGGACGATACCCTGGAGTGCGAAGGCGTCACGGGGGGATTCGAGTTGGAGGCCTGGCTGGTGGGCCAGGACATGAGACCGGCCCCGCGCGTGGAGGCCCTACTCAAGCGCCTCGATGACCGTTGCGTGGTCCCCGAGCTCGCCACCTTCAACGCAGAGATCAATGGCGCCGCGGTCCTCTTGGCCGGAGACGCGCTCTCCCGCTTGGCGGCGGGTCTCGCTGCCACCCTGGAGCGCTGCACTGAGGTCGCCGCGGGGCTCGACGCCCGCCTGGCCCTGATCGGCATACTCCCCACGGTGGCGCCCGCCCACCTGACGGTCGCCCACATGACCCCGCGTGCCCGCTACCGGGCGCTGAACGACCGCATCCTCGCCTTGCGCCACGAGCGTCCGCTGATCCTCGAGATCCAGGGACGGGACCATCTGCACCTGGAATGGCAGGACGTCATGCTGGAGTCCGCCGCCACCTCCTTTCAGATTCACCTGAAGGTCCCGCCGGACCTTGGGGCACGGGCCTACAACGCATCCAAGATCTTATCCGCCCCCATGGTCGCCCTGGGGGCCAACTCACCCTTCCTCTTCGGCCGCGACCTATGGGATGAGACCCGGGTGCCGCTGTTCGAGCAGGCGGTCTCGGTGGGCGGTCCCCTGCTCGAGGAGCGGGTGAGTTTCGGCTTCCGGTACGCCGAACGTTCCATCCTGGAAACCTTCCAGGCGAACCAGGACCGTTATCCCGTCCTGATACCCCAACTGATGGACGAGCCCCCGGAGCGTTTGGCCCACCTGCGGCTTCACAACGGCACCATCTGGCGCTGGAACCGCCCCTTGATTGGCTTCGACGAGCGCGATCGGCCCCATCTGCGGATCGAGCATCGCGTGCTGCCCTCGGGACCCACGGTGCCGGACTGCATCGCCAATGCGGCCCTCTATTTCGGGGCGGTTTGGGACCTGATTCGTGATCCCGATCCACCGGAGCGGCGCCTGCCCTTCCTCCAGGCCCGGACGGGCTTCTACACCTGCGCCAGGGAAGGGTTGGAGGCACGGATCCACTGGCTGGACGGCGCCCTCCACCCGGTTCGGGCTATCCTGGCCGAAGACCTGTTGCCTCGCGCCAGGTCTGGGCTGGCCACCTTGGGCCTGGACCGGGACGAGATCGACCATTGGGTCGGGATCCTGGAACAGCGCCTGGCACTGGGCCGCACGGGGGCCCGCTGGCAACGCGCCTGGGTTGAGCGGCACGGCCCGAACATGGCGGGCCTCACGTCCGCCTACCTGGAGCGCCAGCGGGGGGGCCGCCCCGTGCACGAATGGAGCCTCGACTGACGCCCCTGTAGCCGCCGCTTCCTGTTTATCGACCCGAAGACCCACCGACCCGATGCCGAATCACCCCATGCTGCAGCAGCTCGATCACCTCCCGAAGGGTCTGCTCACCACCGACAGCCGCGGGCTCGAGGCCCTGCTCGGGGCACCGACCCTGATCCACCTGCCCGGTGCCCGGGCTCCGGCCCTGTTTGTCTCCGTGCTGATGCACGGCAACGAGACCGTGGGCTGGGACGCCGTACGTAACCTTCTGAGCGACCGCGTCGCCCGTCAAGGGGCGCTGCGCCTGCCCCGGGACCTGAGCCTCTTCATCGGCAACGTCTCAGCGGCGGCCCAAGGGGTGCGCCGTCTTCCTGGCCAACCGGATTACAACCGGGTATGGCCCGGGGGCGAGCTCCCTCACACCCCCGAGCATGACCTCATGCGCACGGTGGTCGAGTCGCAGGGGGAGCGAGGCATCTTCGCCAGCATCGATCTGCACAACAACACCGGCTCAAACCCCCACTATGCCTGCGTCAACCGCCTGGACAACCGCTTCCTGCACCTGGCTACCCTGTTCGGGCGCACCGTGGTCTATTTCCTGCGGCCCAAGGGGGTGCAGTCCCTGGCCATGGCGGAGCTCTGCCCGGCGGTGACCCTGGAGTGCGGCAAGGTAGGGGAGGCAGCCGGGGTGCGGCATGCCCGGGACCTGGTGGATGCCGCCCTGCACCTCTCCGAGATCCCAGACCATCCGGTAGCGCCCCAGGATATCGATCTCTTCCACACCGTGGCCCGGGTGCAGGTCCCGGAGTCCCTGAGCTTCGGCTTTCCACCGGAGGAGGCGGACCTGGTGCTCAATCCAGGGATCGAGCACTTCAATTTCCGGGAGCTCCCGGCCGGGACCGCCTTCGGGCGAGTCCACCGCACGGCCGCCCCGATTCGCCTCCCGCTGGAGGTGCGGGACGAGCAGGGTCAGGAGG
>Ga0209254_10001708_pt1 | contig 19821 bp, 28 predicted proteins | sample FrelakmetDIP11DI_FD_187148 | JGI IMG/M metagenome (GOLD analysis project Ga0209254, IMG submission 187148) | Freshwater lake sediment microbial communities from the University of Notre Dame, USA, for methane emissions studies - DIP11 DI (SPAdes)... | ecosystem: Environmental > Aquatic >...
CATGTCCAAAGCCAAATTTGAGCGCAAGAAGCCGCACGTGAACGTAGGGACGATCGGTCACGTGGACCATGGGAAGACGACGCTGACTGCGGCGCTGACCAAGGTGATGGCGGCGAAGTTTGGCGGTGAGGTTTCGGCGTACGACCAGATTGACAAGGCGCCGGAAGAGAAGGCTCGGGGCATCACGATTGCGACGGCGCACGTGGAGTACGAGAGCGCGGCGCGGCACTACGCGCACGTGGACTGCCCGGGACACGCGGACTACGTGAAGAACATGATCACGGGCGCGGCGCAGATGGACGGCGCGATCCTGGTGGTGTCGGCGGCGGACGGCCCGATGCCGCAGACGCGGGAGCACATCCTGCTGGCGCGCCAGGTGGGCGTGCCGCACATCGTGGTCTACCTGAACAAGGCGGACATGGTGGACGACGCGGAGCTGCTGGAGCTGGTGGAGCTGGAGGTGCGCGAGCTGCTCACGGCCTATCAGTTTCCGGGCGACAAGACGCCGATCATCATCGGTTCGGCGCTGAAGGCCTGGGAGGGCGATACCAGTGAGATGGGCACGCCGAGCGTCGAGAAGCTGGTGGCGGCGATGGACAGCTTTATTCCAGTGCCGGAGCGGGCGGTGGACGGTGCGTTCCTGATGCCGATCGAGGATGTGTTCTCGATCTCGGGCCGCGGGACGGTGGTGACGGGCCGCATCGAGCGGGGCCGGATCAAGGTGGGCGAGGAAGTGGAGATCGTCGGCATCAAGGACACGACGAAGACGATCTGCACGGGCGTGGAGATGTTCCGCAAGCTGCTGGACGACGGCCAGGCGGGCGACAACGTGGGCGTGCTGCTGCGGGGCACGAAGCGCGAGGACGTGGAGCGTGGCCAGGTGCTGGCCAAGCCGGGTTCGATCAACCCGCACACGACCTTCGAGGCGGAGATTTACGTGCTGACCAAGGAGGAGGGTGGTCGTCACACGCCGTTCTTCAAGGGTTACCGGCCGCAGTTTTACTTCCGGACCACGGACGTGACGGGGGCCTGCGAGCTGCCGGAGGGCGTGGAGATGGTGATGCCGGGTGACAACGTCAAGATGGTGGTGACGCTGATCAACCCGATCGCCATGGAAGAGGGCCTGCGCTTCGCCATCCGCGAGGGCGGCAAGACCGTCGGCGCTGGCGTCGTGGCCAAGATCATCAAGTAGCAGCGCCTTGTAGGAGCGCCGACCGGCGCGGTACTAACTTTCTCATATAATTTAAGGACATAGCCATGGCCAAGAGTCAAAATATCCGCATCCGCCTGAAGGCTTTCGATCACCGCCTGATCGACAACTCGGCGAAGGAGATCGTGGACACCGCCAAGCGCACTGGCGCCCAGGTCCGGGGCCCGGTACCCCTGCCCAGCAAGATAGAACGCTTTACCGTCCTGACCTCCCCCCACGTGGATAAGGACGCCCGCGACCAGTATGAGATCCGGACCCATAAGCGCTTGATGGATATTGTGGAACCGACCGACAAGACGGTGGACGCCCTGATGAAGCTGGAACTGCCGGCCGGCGTGGACGTCCAGATCAAGCTCAATTAGGCAAATTGAACTCGGCTGCGAGGCTGTTATACTAACCGGCTCCGCAGAGTGTCCTGCTCGCCCCTTGCACCGCATCTTGCACTGCGTTGGGCGTAGCGAACCGACGCAGAGCGCAAAGAAAGTGAACCCGCCGTAGGGCCTGCCGGCCGACTTGACGATCCGGCCAGCTGCACGGCCCTTCGAAAAGAAGAGGGTTTTGGGGTCTCCGACGGAATCAGGCTTCCCCATTGTCTGGGGCTGGCCGTGTCCGCGCAGGATTCATAGGCAGTCGCAGGTGCGCAGTGGGTTGCGCGGCTTGCGGCAAGCAGGAATACCGACCAGGAAGCAGGCATGGCTATCGGGCTAGTAGGACGAAAGCGCGGCATGACGCGGGTCTTCACGGAAGACGGCGCATCGGTGCCCGTAACGGTCATCGAGGCGTTCCCGAATCGGGTCACCCGGGTGAAGAGCGCCGATTCAGACGGCTATTCCGCGGTGCAGGTCACCACGGGCAGCGTCAAGGCCTCCCGCATCAACAAGCCGCTGGCGGGCCAGTACGCCAAGGTTGGCGCCGAGCCGGGCGAGGGCCTCTGGGAATTCCGGGTCAATGCCGAAGAAGCGGGTGCGCATCCGGCCGGTTCCGAGATCACCGTCGAGGCCTTTATGGCTGGCCAGCTGGTGGACGTGCGGGGCACGACCATCGGCAAGGGCTACGCCGGCACGATCAAGCGTCACAACTTCCAGAGCCAGGACGCCACCCACGGTAACTCGGTGTCCCACAGGGCTCCGGGTTCCATCGGTCAGCGCCAGACGCCCGGTCGCGTGTTCAAGGGCAAGCGGATGTCAGGCCACATGGGCAACGTCGCGCGCACCACGCTGAACCTGGCGGTTGTGCGGGTCGACAAGGATCGCAACCTGCTTCTGATCCAGGGTGCCGTGCCGGGGCACGCGGGCTCCCATGTCGTCATCAAGCCTGCGGCGAAGGTTCGCAGAAAGAGGAAGGGCTGAGGCTCCCATGAAGCTTGCAATCCAGGGTGGTGGTAGCCTCGAGGTGTCCGATGACGCCTTCGGCGCCAAGTTCAATGAGGCCCTGATTCACCAGGTCGTCACCGCCTACATGGCGGGTGGTCGCGCCGGTACCAAGGCCCAGAAGACGCGCGCCGAAGTGCGTGGTGGCGGGCGGAAGCCCTTCAATCAGAAGGGTAGCGGTCGTGCGCGCGCCGGCACGACCCGCGGCCCCATCTGGGTTGGCGGTGGCCGTGCCTTTGCCGCCCGGCCACGGGACTACACGCAGAAGGTCAATCGCAAGATGTACCAGGCTGCGATGCGGTCCGTCCTCTCGGAGCTCATTCGCCAGGATCGCCTGGTCGTCGTCGATGCCATCGAGATGCCCAAGCCGAAGACCAAGGATCTGGTGAAGTACCTGCAGGGTTTCAATCTCGATCAGGTGCTGATCCTCGTCGAGGAGGGCCAGGACAACCTGCGCCTTTCCGCGCGCAACCTGCCGTCCGTGGAAGTGGTCGATGTCCGGGAGCTGAATCCCGTGGCGCTCGTCCGCTTCGGCAAGGTTCTGGCTACGTCGGGAGCCCTGAAGGCTGTGGCGGAGCGTCTGTCATGAATGCGAAAGCAGCTACCGCCAAGTCTGCGGCCGTGAAGCCAGCCAGGGCGGCCAGGAAGACCACCGCGAAAGTGAAGGGCGGCGCAACCGACAAGTCCGGCGCCGGGACGTCCGTGGCCGCCAAACTGAGCAACGAGAAGCTGATGTCGATCCTGGTCGGGCCGCATCTCTCAGAGAAGAGCAGCCGGATTGCCGAGCGGCTCAAGCAGTTCGTCTTCAAGGTTCGCCGCGACGCCGATAAATCCGACGTCAAGCGCGCCGTCGAGCTGATGTTCGACGTGCAGGTCACCGCGGTCCAGGTCGTCAACTGCATGGGTAAGGCCAAGCGTTTCGGCCGCAGCCCGGGCCGTCGGCAGGACTGGAAGAAGGCCTACGTGACCCTGGCCGAGGGCCAGGACATCGACTTCCTCGGCGCCGAATAGTTCGCCGGATTATCCCCGAGATCACTCATGGCACTTCAGCAAACCAGACCGACTTCACCGGGCAGGCGCTTCGTCGTCAAGGTCACGACCCCGAACCTGCACAAGGGCGAGCCGCACTCTCCCCTGGTCACGCGCCTCGAGCGCAGCACCGGCCGCAACAACTACGGCCGGGTAACCACGCGCCACAAGGGCGGTGGTCACAAGCGCCTGTATCGGATCATCGACTTCCGCCGCGACAAGGACGGCATTGCCGCCAAGGTCGAGCGTATCGAATACGATCCGAACCGCAGCGCCCATCTCGCGCTGTTGCTCTATGCCGACGGCGAGCGCCGCTACATCATTGCCCCCAAGGGGCTGGTGGCAGGCGACTCGGTGGTTTCAGGGCGTGACGCGCCGATCAAGAACGGTAACGCGCTGCCCCTGCGCAACATCCCGGTGGGTACTCTGGTCCACGCTGTCGAACTGAAGCCCGGCAAGGGTGCCCAGATCGCCCGTGCCGCCGGCAGCAGCGTCCAGATCGTTGCCCGTGATGGCACTTACGCCACGGTTCGCCTTCGTTCCGGCGAGATGCGCAAGGTGCACGTGGAGTGCCGTGCAACGGTCGGTGAAGTCGGCCGCGAGGAGCACAACCTCCGCAAGTTCGGCAAGGCAGGCGCCAAGCGTTGGCGCGGCATCCGCCCGACTGTTCGCGGCGTTGCCATGAACCCGGTTGACCACCCGCACGGCGGCGGTGAGGGCAAGACGTCCGGCGGCCGGCACCCGGTCACGCCATGGGGCATCAAGACCAAGGGCTACAAGACCCGCCGCAACAAGCGGACGGCGACCATGATCGTGCGCCGGCGCGACAAGAAGTAACCGACCAAGGAATCTGAAACGTGGCGCGTTCAATCAAAAAGGGACCGTTCGTCGATCTGCACCTGGCCAATAAGGTCCGGCAGGCGGTGGGCACCAACAATCGCCGGCCCATCAAGACCTGGTCGCGGCGCTCGATGATCCTCCCCGAGATGGTCGGCCTCACCATCTCGATCCACAACGGCCGGGACCACATCCCCGTGCTCATCACCGAGAACATGGTCGGCCACAAGCTTGGTGAGTTTGCAGTCACCCGGACGTTCAAGGGCCATTCGGGCGACAAGAAGACCAAGACCGCCGAAGCGGCGGCGGGATAAGGATCTGACGATGCAGGTTTCCGCCACACTGAAGTACGCACGAATCTCGTCGCAGAAGTGCCGGCTGGTCGCCGATGCCATCCGCGGCAAGACGGTTGCGAACGCCAAGCAGATCCTCGACCTGATGCCCAAGAAGGGCGCCGGGTTGCTCAAAAAGGTGCTCGACTCGGCCATTGCCAACGCCGAGCACAACAACGCTGCCGACATCGACGAGCTCAAGGTCGCCACTGTCTTCGTAAACGAGGCCCCGCGGCTTCGCCGGTTCAAGGCGTCGGCCAAGGGCCGCGCGTCGCCCCGGCAGAAGCGCAGCAGCCACATCACCATTCAAGTTTCGGACGAGTAACCATGGGTCAGAAGGTCAATCCGATCGGCATCCGGCTCGGCATCACGAGGGACTGGGCGTCCAAGTGGTACGCCGACTCCCGCACGTTCCCGAAGTACATTGATGCGGATTTCCGTGTCCGTGAGTTTCTGAAAAAGAAGCTCAAGGAGGCGTCCGTCGGCAAGATCCAGATCGAGCGTCCCGCGCGAAAGGCCCATATCACCATCCACACGGCGCGGCCGGGTGTCGTGATCGGCAAGAAGGGCGAGGACATCGAGAGCCTGCGCAGCCAGGTCGCCAAGCTCCTGAAGATGAGCCTGAACGACGTGCGCATCAATATTGCCGAAATACGGAAGCCGGAGCTGGACGCCCAGCTGGTGGCCGACGGCATTGCCCAGCAGCTGGAGCGGCGCGTGATGTTCCGGCGCGCCATGAAGCGCTCCGTCACCAACACCATGCGGCTCGGTGCCCAGGGCATCAAGGTCCAAGTCGCCGGCCGGCTGAATGGCGGCGAAATCGCGAGGACCGAATGGTATCGCGAGGGACGCGTGCCCCTGCACACGTTCCGGGCCGACATGGACTATGCCTTGTCCGAAGCCCAGACCACCTACGGTGTCATTGGCGTGAAGGTGTGGATCTTCCGGGGCGAGGTATTCGATCAGCAGGAGGCACCGGCGGAAGAAGTTGCAGCGCCGGCCGCCCGCTAAGGAATCGCTCCCATGATGCAACCCAAGCGAACCAAGTTCCGCAAGCAGTTCAAGGGCCGTAACCGCGGCCTTGCGCAGCGCGGCAACACCGTGGCATTCGGCGAGTACGGCCTGAAAGCGACCGACCGCTGTCGTCTGACGGCGCGCCAGATCGAGGCGGCGCGTCGCGCGATGACCCGCTACGTGAAGCGCGGCGGCAAGGTCTGGATCCGGATCTTTCCCGACAAGCCCGTCACCGCCAAGCCGCTCGAAGTCCGGCAGGGCAGCGGCAAGGGCAACGTCGAGTTCTACGTGGCTCTCGTGCAGCCTGGTACCGTCCTCTACGAGATGGAGGGCGTTACCGAAGAGATCGCGCGCGAAGCGTTCCGCCTGGCGGCTTCCAAGCTGCCCGTCGGCACCACGTTCGTGAGCCGTCACGCCATCTGATTTTAGGTAACAGGCCGATGAAAATTAACGACCTGCGAAAGAAGTCCGAGTCCGAACTGGCTGAAGAGCTCCTCGGTCTCCGCAAGGAACAGTTCAATCTCCGGATGCAGCGGGCCACGGGCCAGCTGAGCCGTCCGGACCAATTCGACAAGGTTCGCAAGAGCATTGCGCGGATAAAGACCCTGCTCAGCGAGCAGTCCCGGCAGAAGACGGCGGCCGGCCAGAAGAAGACGGAAGGCGCAGTATGAGTCCGACAACCACGACGAAGGCCAAGACCGCCAACAAGGCGAAAACTGTTGCGGCCTCTGCCGCCCCGGTAGCAGCTGGCGACGGCGCGGTGTCGCTCCGCACACTGACCGGCACGGTCGTCAGCAACAAGATGCAGAAGACCATCGCGGTGGTCGTCGAGCGGCTGGTGAAGCACCCCCAGTACGGCAAGTACGTGCGGCGCACGACCAAGCTCCTGGCCCATGACGAGGGCAATACGTCGAAGGCGGGCGACCTGGTGTCCATCACCGAGTGCCGGCCCTATTCGAAGCGCAAGGCCTGGCGTCTGGTCGAGGTCCTCCGTCGTGCGGAGGAGTCGGGCAAGGCTGCTGTTTAACGCTGCCATTACCGGGAAACCAACATGATTCAGATGCAAACGTACCTTGCGGCAGCCGACAACAGCGGCGCCCGGCAGTTGATGTGCATCAAGGTTCTTGGTGGTACCCGCCGGCGCTATGCGTCGGTTGGCGATGTCATCAAGGTCAGCATCAAGGACGCGATTCCCCGGGGCAAGGTCAAGAAAGGGGAGGTCTACAATGCCGTCGTCGTGCGCACCCGCAAAGGCGTTCGCCGGCCCGACGGCTCGGTGATCCGCTTCGACGGCAACGCGGCCGTGCTCCTGAACAACAAGCTGGAGCCCATTGGTACTCGTATTTTCGGGCCAGTGACCCGCGAGTTGCGCAACGAGAATTTCATGAAGATCATTTCCCTGGCGCCCGAAGTCCTGTGAGTGAACTGAGATGAATCGCATTAGAAAAAACGACCAGGTCATCGTCATTGCGGGCCGCGACAAGGGCCGCAAGGGCGCGGTCACGCGCATCGACGGCGAGCGTGTCTGGGTCGAGAACGTCAACGTCGTGAAGAAGCATCAGAAGCCCAATCCGGCCAAGGGCCTGCAGGGCGGCATCGTCGAGAAGGAGATGTCACTGCACATCTCCAACGTGGCGTTGCTGAACACCGCTACCGACAAAGCCGACCGCATCGGCTTCCGGACGCTCGAGGACGGCCGCAAGGTCCGCTATTTCAAGTCGAACAACGAGGTCGTGGATGCCTGAGCGGCATCGCGAACAAGCTATGGCACGGTTGCAGGAATACTACGCAAGCACGGTCGTTCCGAAGCTCAAGCAGCAGCTTGGCATCGATAACGTCATGGAGCTGCCTCGCATTACCAAGGTCACGCTCAACATGGGCGTGGGCGAGACGATCACGGACAAGAAGGTCATCGAGAAGGCGGTTCAGGACATGACCCGCATCGCGGGCCAGAAGCCGCAGATCACGCTGGCGCGAAAGTCCATCGCCACTTTCAAGGTGCGAGAGGGCTACCCCGTGGGCTGCAAGGTCACCCTGCGCCGGCAGCGCATGTGGGAGTTCCTCGATCGCCTGATCAGCATCGCTGTGCCGCGAATCCGCGACTTCCGCGGACTCAATGGTCGCTCTTTCGATGGTCGTGGCAATTACAGCATGGGCGTCCAGGAGCAGATCATCTTCCCGGAAATCGACTACGACCAGATCGACACGATCCGGGGCATGGACATCACGATCACGACGACCGCCGGCGACGATGCCAAGGGCCGCGCTCTGCTGGATGCCTTCAACTTTCCCTTCCGCAAGTAGTACTGCCAGGAACACCGACAAGGAACGCCTCAGGGCACACGTTATGGCCAAGAAATCGATGGTTCTCCGGGATGCGAAGCGCGCCAGGCTGGTGCAGAAGTACGCCAAGAAGCGTACGGCGTTGAAGGCGATCATTGCCAACCCGAAGGCGCGCCCTGATGACAAGCAGGCCGCCGTGGACAAGCTGCAGTCGCTGCCCCGCGACTCGAGCCCCAGCCGCGTGCGCAGCCGCTGCTCGATCACCGGACGATCCCGCGGGTACTACCAGAAGTTCGGCCTGTCCCGGACGAAGCTGCGGGAGCTCACCCTCGCCGGCAATATCCCCGGAATGCGCAAGGCAAGCTGGTAAGCGGGGCGTAAACCCAGCGCCAGGCATTACGACTTAACCAGACTGAGTAAACGAACATGAGTCTCTCGGACCCGATTGCTGACATGCTGACCCGGATCAGGAACGCGCAGAAGGTGGCCCTGCCCAGCGTGACCATGCCCTCGTCCACGCAGAAGGAGGCGATCGCCAAAGTCCTGCAGGACGAAGGCTACATTGCGAGCTTCCAGGTTACCGATGCCGTCAACAACAAGCGCGAGCTGTCCATCGAGCTCAAGTATTTCGAGGGTCGCCCGGTCATCGACGAGATCCGGCGTGTGAGCCGGTCCGGCCTCCGCATTTACCGCGGCAAGGACTCGCTGCCGAAGATCCAGGGTGGTCTTGGCATTGCCATCGTGTCGACGCCTGCTGGCGTCATGAGCGATCGCGACGCCCGGGCCGGCGGCCATGGCGGCGAAGTGCTCTGCATAGTTTCCTGACGAATTGACGTCCGAATTGGCGTAGGGATCATCCATGTCCAGAGTTGCAAAAATGCCGGTGCCGCTGCCGAAAGGGGTCGAACTGACCCAGGCCGGCGGCAAGGTGCGCGTGAAGGGTCCCAAGGGCGAGCTCAGCCACACGCTGAACCCCCAGGTGGCGATCAACGTGGCCGACGGCGCCGCGAACATCACCAGCCGCACGGAGGCCCAGGGAGACCGCGCCATCGCCGGCACCACCCGCGCGCTGCTCGCGAACATGGTCAACGGTGTTTCGAAGGGCTTCGAGCGCAAGCTCGAGCTGGTGGGCGTCGGCTATCGCGCCCAGGCGCAGGGGAAGAAGCTGAACCTGACCCTCGGGTTCTCGCACCCGGTGGCGTTTGCGGTGCCGGACGGCATCACCATCGACACGCCCAGCCAGACCGAAATCGTCATCAAGGGGGCCGACAAGCACAAGGTCGGCCAGGTTGCTGCAGACATACGCCGTTACCGGCCGCCGGAGCCCTACAAGGGCAAGGGCGTACGGTACGCGGGTGAGAAGGTCGTCCTGAAGGAGGCGAAGAAGAAGTAGGCGATTGCGCCCGGTCCGGCATGCGGCGATCTCGCCGGCGACGGATCCAGGCAATCGTGGCTTCGAGTCGCTATGAACAAGAAAGACAGCAGACTGAGGCGTGCCCGGCGTTCCCGGGCCAAGATCCGCGAGTTGGGCGTGGCGCGGTTGACGGTTCACCGCACCCCGCGGCACATCTATGCGCAGGTCATCGGTCCCGATGGGGGTACGGTGATGGCGGCAGCTTCCACGTTGCAGAAGGATGTGCGTGACGCCCTCGACGGCACCGGCAACATTGCCGCCGCCGCCATGGTGGGCCGGACGATTGCAGAGAAGGCGAAGGCGGCCGGTGTCACGCGCGTAGCGTTTGACCGGTCCGGGTTCCAGTACCACGGGCGCGTCAAGGCTTTGGCCGAGGCAGCCCGCGAAAACGGCTTGGAGTTCTGACAGTGGCGCGAAGACAGGAAGGCATGGCTCCGGAACGCTCAGGCGAGGGCGACGACTATCTCGAGAAGCTCGTCGCCGTCAATCGCGTGGCGAAGGTCGTCAAGGGCGGCCGCCAGTTCGGCTTCACGGCGCTGACCGTAGTTGGCGACGGCAAGGGCAAGGTTGGCTTCGGCTACGGCAAGGCGCGGGAAGTGCCCGCCGCCATCCAGAAGTCGATGCAGGCTGCCCGCAAGAACCTGAAGTCGGTGCCCCTGAAGAAGGACACCCTGTATTATCCGCAGTCGGGCAGCCACGGCGCCACGCGCGTCTACATGCAGCCCGCTTCGGACGGTACCGGCATCATCGCCGGTGGGGCAATGCGCGCCGTGTTCGAGTGCGCCGGCGTACGCAACGTGCTGGCCAAGAGCTACGGCTCGCGCAATCCGATCAACGTGGTGCGCGCCACGATGAACGCCCTGGAGGGCATGCGCTCTCCCGACGCCATCGCTGCGAAGCGGGGCAAGGCGCTCGCGGATCTGGTGGGCTGACGTCATGGCAACTGCAAAGAAGTCGGCCGCAACGGCGGCCCCCAAGGCGGCTTCGGCCGGCAAGGTCAAGCTGACCCTGGTGAAGAGCAAGTTCGGCCGGCTGGCAAGCCACAAGGCCTGCGTGTCGGGCCTTGGCCTGCGCCGCATGCACCACTCCGTCGTCGTCGCCGACACGCCGGAGAACCGGGGCATGATCAATCGCATTGCCTACATGTTGCGCGTCGAATCGGCCTAGTCGAATCGATCAGGGGTTAAAAGGTTCATGAAACTCAATACGTTGAAGCCTGGGTCCCGCAAGGCGCGCAAGCGCGTCGGGCGCGGCAGCTCGGCCGGCCAGGGCAAGACCTGCGGTCGCGGCCACAAGGGCCAGTCTGCCCGCGCCGGCGGTTACCACAAGGTCGGCTTCGAGGGTGGCCAGATGCCGATCCAGCGGCGCCTGCCGAAGATCGGCTTCGTCTCGCACCTGCACGCGGCCACGGCAGAGGTCCGGCTGCACGAACTCGTCATCGTCAAGCACGATGTGATCGACCTGGACGCACTGAAGGCGGCCAAGATCGTCGGCCGGGAGGTTGAAACCGCCAAGGTCATCGCCTCCGGCAAGATCGGGAAGGCCGTGAAGCTCAAGGGCATCAAGGTCACCCCGGGCGCCCGAAAGGCCATCGAGGCGGCCGGCGGCAGCATCGAAGACTAAACAGGGCGCAGGAACACATATCGTGGCGAAGGGCGGCATGACAAATCCGGCGGCAGCACTTGGCGAGGCAACGCGCTTCGCTGATCTCCGCTCGCGTCTGCTGTTCCTGATCGGCGCGCTGATCGTCTATCGCGTCGGCACGTTCATCCCGGTTCCCGGCATCGATCCACAGGCGCTTGCCCAGTTCTTCCAGGAGCAGTCCGGAACTATCCTGGCCATGTTCAACATGTTCTCCGGCGGCGCGCTGGAGCGGCTGAGCATATTCGCCCTGGGCGTCATGCCCTACATCTCCGCGTCCATCATCGTGCAGATGGCTGGCATCGTGATTCCGCAGATGAACCAGTTGCGGAAGGAAGGCGAATCCGGCAGGCGGAAGCTCACCCAGTACACCCGTTACGGCACGGTGGGCCTGGCCCTGGTGCAGTCCCTCGGAGCATCCATCGCCCTGCAGAACCAGGGGCTGGTGATCAACCCGGGGTTCAGCTTCATCTTCACGGCCGTGGTCACGCTGATCACGGGCACGATCTTCCTGATGTGGCTGGGCGAGCAGATCACCGAACGCGGCATCGGCAACGGCATCTCGATGATCATCCTCTCCAGCATCATCTCCGGACTGCCGTCCGCCATCGGGGGCACCCTGGAGCTGGTGAACACGGGTGAGATGAATCCTGCCATCGCCCTGATCCTCATCCTGCTGATCGTCGCCGTCACGGCCTTCGTGGTCTTCATGGAGCGTGGACAGCGCCGCATCACGGTCAACTATGCCCGCCGGCAGCAGGGCCGCCGTGTCTACGCCGGCCAGTCCAGCCACCTGCCGTTCAAGATCAATATGTCGGGTGTTATTCCGCCGATCTTCGCCTCCAGCATCATCCTGTTCCCGGCAACCATCGCCAGCTGGTTCGGCACGAACGAGGGCTTTGGCTGGCTGCAGGATATCTCCGCCCAGCTGTCACCGGGGCAGCCCATCTACATCCTGCTATACGCCAGCTTGATCATGTTCTTCTGCTTCTTCTACACGGCGCTCGTCTTCAATTCCCGGGAGACGTCGGACAACCTGAAGAAGAGCGGCGCGTTCATTCCTGGCATCCGGCCGGGGCAGCAGACCGCCGACTACATCGACAAGGTGCTCACGCGCCTGACGTTCTGGGGTGGTATCTACATCACCTCGGTGTGCCTGCTGCCGGAATTCATGATTCTCTACTGGCGCGTACCTTTCTACTTCGGCGGCACCTCGCTGCTGATCATCGTGGTCGTGACCATGGACTTCATGGCGCAGCTCCAGGCGCACATGATGTCCCATCAATACGAGAGCCTGCTGAAGAAGGCCAACTTCGGCGGTATAGGTCGGGCGGGTCAGCTCCGCTAGGGGTTGACGAACGGAGTCGTTATGAAGGTTCGGGCATCAGTCAAGAAGATCTGCAGGAACTGCAAGGTCGTTCGTCGCAAACGCGTAGTGCGGGTGATCTGCAGTGATCCCCGGCACAAGCAGAGGCAGGGTTAAGCATGGCACGTATCGCTGGCATCAACATTCCGCCGAACAAGCACGTCGGCATTGCCCTGACCCACATCTTCGGTGTGGGCCGCAACCGGGCGTTGCGCGTTTGCGAGGCCGCAGGCATTCAGCCGAATGTGAAGGTCAAGGACCTGAGCGAGCCGGAGGTGGAGCGGATCCGCACGGAGATCGCGCGCTTCCCGGTCGAGGGCGACCTGCGGCGCGAGGTGTCCATGAGCATCAAGCGGTTGATGGACCTCGGTTGCTACCGGGGCATCCGTCACCGCAAGGGCCTCCCGATGCGCGGCCAGCGCACGCGGACCAATGCACGTACCCGGAAGGGCCCGAGACGGGCTATCCGGCGCTAACACTGATGTAGAGAGATAGAGATGGCACAAGAACCAGAAGCACCCCCTCCCGCATCCGGCGCGCCAGCCGCTGCCGGCACCGCTACGGCGGCCGCGAAGGGTGTGCGCAAGAAGTCGAAGCGTCTCGTCGTGGACGGGATCGCGCACATCCATTCGACTTTCAACAACACGATCGTGACGATCACCGATCGCCAGGGCAACACGCTCAGCTGGGCCACAGCCGGCAGCTGCGGGTTCAAGGGCTCGCGGAAGAGCACGCCGTTCGCCGCCCAGGTGGCGGCTGAGCGGGCCGGCCAGGCCGCGCTCGAGTACGGCCTGAAGGCCCTCGAGGTGTTCGTCAGCGGCCCCGGGCCGGGGCGCGAGTCCGCCGTCCGTTCACTGAACGGCGTCGGCTACCGCATCAGCAACATCGAAGACATCACCCCGATTCCCCACAACGGGTGTCGCCCGCCGAAGAAGCGGCGCGTTTGAGGACGATTTAAGTATGGCCAGATATCGCGGACCGACTTGCAAGCTCGCCCGACGGGAAGGTACCGACCTCTTCCTGAAGAGCGGCATCAAGCCCCTGGAAACCAAGTGCAAGCTGGACACCCCGCCAGGAACCAAGCAGGCCGCCCGCAAGGGCCGCCTCTCGGACTATGGCGTGCAGCTGCGCGAGAAGCAGAAGCTACGCCGGATGTACGGCGTGCTCGAGCGGCAGTTCCGGAACACCTACCACAAGGCCGCCAAGATGAAGGGCTCAACGGGCGAAAACCTGCTGAAGCTCCTCGAAGGCCGACTGGACAACGTGGTGTACCGCATGGGCTTTGCTTCCACCCGCGCCGAGGCCCGGCAGCTCGTCAGTCACTGCGCCATTAAGGTCAACGGCGGGCTGGTGAACATCCCGTCCTACCAGGTTGCCGCAGGCGATAAGATCGAGGTCTCCGACAAGGCCAAAGCCCAGCCCCGCATCAAGACGGCCGTGGCGATGGCCAGCCAGGTGGGTTTTCCCGAGTGGGTCGAGGTGGATGACCAGACTCTCGTCGGCACGCTGAAGAATCTGCCGGCGCGGGATGACATCCTGCCCGACGTGAACGAAAACCTCGTCATCGAGCTCTATTCCAAGTAATTGCCCAGGTCGTTGCCCGGGGAACCGGTCAGTGCGTTGAGCAAGTCGTTTTTGACGTGAATCAGGTCCAGATAGTTTAGGAGGCCTGTCAGATATGCAGCCATCGATCAGCGAATTCCTGAAGCCACGCAGCGTCCGGGTCCAGGCGGAAACCGGCAATCGCGCGCGTATCGTCATCGAGCCCCTCGAGCGGGGGTTCGGCCACACTCTGGGTAACGCGCTGCGCCGGGTCCTGCTTTCGAGCATGCCGGGCGCCGCCATCGTGGAGGCCGAGATCGAGGGCGTGCTCCACGAGTACACCAGCATCGAGGGTGTGCAGGAAGATGTCGTCGAGATCCTCCTCAACCTCAAGGGCGTGGCCATCCGTATGCACTCGCGGGACCGCGTGGAGCTGACCGTGCACCGCAAGGGCCCCGGCCCCGTCACGGCCGGCGACATCGTCACGGATCACGACGTGGAAGTCGTCAACCCGAAGCACGTCATTGCCAACCTCACGAGCAGTGGCGAGCTGAAGATGATGCTGACCATCGAGCGGGGCCGCGGCTATCGCGCTGCCGTCACCCAGCAGGATCCCGAGGAGCAGAGCACCGCCATCGGCCGGCTGCGCCTCGACGCCTCCTTCAGCCCGGTCCGCAAGGTCACCTACACGGTGGAATCAGCCCGCGTCGAGCAGCGCACCGACCTGGACAAGCTGGTGCTCGACGTCGAGACCAACGGCACGATCGATCCGGAAGACGCGATCCGTCGCGCGGGCACGATCCTGAAGGACCAGCTGGACGTGTTCCTCGAGCTGCGCGGCCAGGACGAGGCCACCTCGACCACGGCCGAGTCCCAGATCGAGCCCATCCTGCTGCGTCCCGTGGACGAACTCGAGCTCACCGTGCGATCCGCCAACTGCCTCAAGGCGGAGAACATCAACTACATCGGCGACCTCGTGCAGCGCACGGAAGTCGAGCTGCTCCGCACCCCCAACCTCGGCAAGAAGTCCCTCACCGAGATCAAGGAAGTGCTGGAGAGCCACGGCTTGTCACTCGGCATGCGGATCGAGAACTGGCCGCCCCCGGGGTTGGCCAAGCACGACGACAAGGCCGCCTGATACCACACTGATCGGAACCACGAGCGATGATGCACCGTAAGGCTGGCCGAGCCCTCGGCAGAAAGAGCAGTCACCGGACTGCCATGTACCGCAACATGGCGGCCTCGCTGATTCGTGAAGAGACGATTCGCACGACGGTGCCCAAGGCCAAGGAACTGCGCCGGGTCGTGGAGCCGCTGATCACCTTGGCCAAGGTGGATGGCCTGGCGAATCGTCGCCTGGCGTTCGACCGCCTCCGGGACCGTCCCGCCGTCGGGAAGCTGTTCAACGACCTGGGCCCCCGCTTCAAGGCGCGTCCGGGTGGCTACCTGCGGATCCTGAAGATGGGCTTCAGGACCGGTGATGCGGCACCCATGGCCCTGGTCATGCTCACCGACAAGTCCGCTGCGGTAACCGAGGCGGCGACACCCGCGACCAAGAAGGCCCGCAAGAAAGCGGCTCCGAAGGCCGAAGCCAGCAAGAATCCCCGCGCGAAGAAGGCCGCCAAGGCTGCCGCAGCAGGCTAGTTCGGGCCGGCTTCCGGCGCTACCTCTCCCACGTCCCGCTTCAGCTTGTCGATCAGGCGCCCGAGGTACTCGGGTGACTTGGTCTTCCGCGCAATCAGCACGTACAGCGCCGGGATCAGGTAGAGCGTCAGGAACACCGAGATCGTCACACCGAAGAAGACCGTGGCGCCGAGCGTGCGCCGCGACTCGGCCCCAGCGCCGGCCGCCAGGATCAGTGGCACCGCGCCAAACGCCGTGCAGAGGCTCGTCATCACGACGGGCCGCAGGCGGATTGCGGCGGCCGAGACGATGGCCTCCATGAACTCGACGCCCCGGTCGCGCAGCTGGTTGGCGAACTCCACGATCAGGATGCCGTTCTTGGCGGCCAGGCCGATCAGCATGATGGATCCGATCTGGCTGTAGACGTTGATGGATGATCCGAAGAGCCACAGTCCCACCAGCCCCCCGGTCAGGGCCAGTGGCACCGTCAGCATGATGATGAAGGGGTGCCTGAAACTCTCGAACTGGGCGGCGAGCACCAGAAACACGATGATCAGGGCCAGCCCGAACGTGAGGAAGACGGCGCTGCCCGACTCCTTCAGCTCCCGCGCCTCTCCATCGAACGCGATCATGGCATCGGGCGGCAGCTCGGTGGCAATCAGCTTCTCCATGTACTTTACCGCTTCACCCAGCGAGTAGCCCGGTGCCAGGCTCGCCGTCAGTGTGATCGAGCGGAGCTGGTTGAAGCGCTTGAGTTCCTTCGGGCCCGCCACTTCCTCGAGCTGCACGAGGTTCGCGAGGGGCACGAGCTGGCCGGAGCGCTCGGAACGCACGTAGATATTCTCGAGGTCCGACGGGGTCGCCCGGTCCCGCGCGACGCCCTGGAGCACCACGTTGTATTCCTCGCCCCGGTCCACGAAAGTGGTGACAATCCGGGAACCGAGCGTGGTCTCCAGTGTCCTGCCGATGGCCTGCAGCGAGATCCCCAGGTCGAAGGCCCGGTTGCGATCGATGTTGATCTTGATCTTGGGCTTGGTGGGGAAGAAGTCGGAGCGCATGCCGAGGATCTTCGGATTGTCTGCCGCGACCTTCGCGATGATCTGGTCCTGCCAGGCTGTCAGCTGCTCGTAAGTAGTGCCGCTCAGCACGATCGACAGCCCGGAGCCGCTGGAGCGGATGGCCAGGCTGGGCGGCAGGAATACCGTCGCAATGGCCCCTGGCAGCTGGGAGACCTTGCCGCGGATCTCCGCCGACAGCTCCTGGGCGGAGCGGTCGCGGATCGTGCGGGACTCCAGGGGCATGTAGATGAAAGCCGTGTTCACGTCGCCACCGGCGCCCCACATACCGGTCCGGGCGACGACGCGCTTCACATCACCGTCCTCCACATAGGGCATCACCGTGGCCTCGACCAGCTGGACCTGCCGGTCCATGTAGCCGGGGGATGCCCCCTCCGGGGCGCGCATCATCATCAGCATCATGTTGCGGTCTTCGGCGGGGGCGTACTCGCTGGGCAGGATGCTGTAGAGCCCGGCGCCGCCGAGAGCCGTTGCCACCAGCAGTCCCACGGCGATCCAGGGGCGCTGCACGAAACGCGCCAGGGAGGTGCGGTAGCGCTCCGTGATCCGCTTGAAGAAGGCATCGAGCCGCGTGGCAAACCGGCCCCGATGGATACCGTTGGCAAAGAACTTCGACGTGAGCATGGGTACCAGCGTGAGGGCGATGAGTCCCGAGAAAGCGATAGCCGCGGCCAGGGACAGGCCGAACTCGCCGAAGAGCCGCCCCAGGTTGCCGGGCATGAAGGAGATCGGCACGAAGACCGCCACCAGCACGATCGTCGTGGCCACGACGGCGAAGCCGATTTCCCGGCTGCCGTCCACGGCTGCGAGCAGCGGTGATTTGCCCAGTTCCATCTGCCGGACGATGTTCTCCAGGACCACGATGGCGTCGTCCACGACCAGGCCGATGGCCAGCACCAGGCCAAGCAGGGTCAGTGTGTTGATGGTGTAGCCCAAAGCCGCCATGGCGATGAAGGCCGAGATGATCGCCACCGGGATGGTCACGGCGGGAATGATGGTGGCGCGCACCGAGCCGACGAAGGCGAAGATCACGATCAGCACCAGGATGAGGGATTCCCCCAGAACCTTGGCGACCTCGATCATGGATTCCTCAACGAACTTCGAGAAATCGATGCTCGGGCCCACCTTGATGTCGCCGGGCAAAGTGCCCTGCAGGGCCTCGACCTCCCGGAGCACGGCCTTGTTGACCTCCAGGATGTTGGCCTTGGACTGGGGCACTATCCCCAAGCTCACGCCGGACACCCGGTTGGAGCGCGAGAAGAACCTGGCGTCCTGGGGCTCGATTCGCACCTCGGCGACTTCACCCAGGCGGATCAGGTAGTTGTCGGGGCCGCGGCCCACGACCAGGGCCTCGAAGTCCTCCGGCGTGTCCAGCCCCGTCTCCGTGCGCAGGGAGAACTCGCGCTGGCGCGACTCGATGCGGCCGGCTGGCAGCTCGACGTTCTCACGACGGAGGGTGTCCTCGATGTCCTGCACCGTCAGCCCGCGGGCAGCCAGCGCATCGCGATTCAGCCAGATGCGCATCGCCCGGTTCTGGGCGCCGGCCAGGCGGATCTGGGCCACGCCATCGATGACGGACAGCCGGTCCACAAGGTTGCGCTCGGCGTAGTCGGTCAGCTCCATGAGCGACCGCGTCTGGCTCTCCACGCTGATGTAGAGCGTGGCGTCCATGCCCTGGTCCTGCTTGGTGACCTCGGGCGTGTCGGCGTCTTCCGGCAGCTGCTGCAGGATGCGGGAGACCCGCTCCCTCACGTCGTTGGCGGCGCCGTCCGGGTCCCGGTCCAGGGAGAACTCGAGGGTGATGCTGGAGCGCTCGTCCTGGCTCGTGGACGTGAGCTTCTGGATGCCGGCGATGCCGGACACCTCGTCCTCGAGGGGCTGGGTGACGCGCCGCTCGATGATCTCGGCAGAGGCGCCCCGGTAGGTCGTGCTGATCGACACGACTGGCGGGTCGATGTCCGGGAACTCCCGCACCGGCAGCTGCAGGGCCGACAGGATCCCCAGGATGATGAGGATCAGGCTGAGGACCCCGGCAAAGACCGGGCGGCGGACCGAGATGTCGGATAAAACCATGGCGTCTGCGCTCCGCTGGTCGTCAGCTGTCGGGCGTGACCTGAACCGCACCGCCGGTGCGGACCCTCTGGGTGCCTTCGGTGATCACCAGTGCCCCGGACTCGAGCCCACTGCGGATCTCGGCGAGACCGGGTGCGCGGCCCCCGAGGGCCACCTCGCGCTCGATGGCCTTGCCGTCCTCCACGATGAAGACATACTGGCGGCCCTCCCGGGGCACCAGCGCTTCCTCGGGGATCAGCAGGACGTTATCGCGCTTCTTCTCCAGGCCGACCGTCAGGAACATGCCGGGCTTGAGCAGTCCCTCGTCATTTGGCACCGTGGCGAGCACGGTGACGGCGCGGGTGACGGCGTCCACCCGCGAGTCGATGGAGGTGACGGTGCCCTCGAAGCGCCGGCCCGCGTAGACGGTGCTGTCGGCGACGATCTTCATGCCGGACTTGAGGTCGCTGACGAAGTTCTCCGGAATGCCGAACTCCAGCTTGATGACGCTGGTGTCGTCCAGCGTGGTGATCACGGTGTCGGGGCCCACCAGGTCCCCGAGGCTGACCTTGCGCAGGCCGACGGTGCCCGCGAAGGGCGCCCGGATGGACAGCCTGTCGAGCCGCGCCCGGGCGCCCTGGACCTGGGCCCGGGCCACGAGCACGTTGGCCTCCAGCTGGTCCAGGTCGGCTGCGGAGACGGCCTGGCTGACCGCCAGGGTCTTGCTGCGCTGGTACTGGTTCTCCGCCTGCTTCAGCTGGGCCTCGGCAAGGCCCAGGTCGGCGCTTTCCTGCTTGCTGTCGAGCTCCACGAGAGCATCGCCGGTGCGCACCCGCTGCCCCTCGCGGAAGTTGATCCGGGTGATGACGCTGGTGGTGCGGGCCGTGACCTCGATGGACTCGTTTGCCCGGGCGGTGCCGAGGGCTGTGAAGCGGTCGATGAAGGACTGGGGTGCCACACGCCTGGTGACGACGGCCACGGGCATGCCCGCACCTGGCCCGCCGCCGAAGCCGCCTGGCCCGCCGCCCGTGC
>Ga0209254_10001709_pt1 | contig 19810 bp, 11 predicted proteins | sample FrelakmetDIP11DI_FD_187148 | JGI IMG/M metagenome (GOLD analysis project Ga0209254, IMG submission 187148) | Freshwater lake sediment microbial communities from the University of Notre Dame, USA, for methane emissions studies - DIP11 DI (SPAdes)... | ecosystem: Environmental > Aquatic >...
AGATCGGATCGACGGTCGCGCTCATCCGCGCAGCTCCGCCGTCGCCGCTGCGTCGAGCTCGCGCCCACTGACCGCCACCCGGTAGAGGTCGCGGGCCCGCTCGACGCTGACCTTCTCCTCGAGCACGTCGCGCAGCACGCGGTCGGGATCCCGCTCCTCCGGCGGACCGTAGCCACCACCACCGCAGGTGCGATAGCTCACGACATCGCCTGCGACGAGGTCGACCGTCCCCTTCGCCGGCAGCCGCCGCTCCTCCCCGTCGCGAATCAGGACGTACTCGGCAACGCGTCCCGCCTGTCCTCCGAAGACGCCGGCCGGGCCGGCGAGGGTTCGGTCGGAGAGCACCGTGAACGTCGTCGGCCGCTCGAAGAGGAAGTCCTTGCGCAGCCCGAGGCCTCCGCGAAACCGCCCCGGACCTTCCGAGTCGTCGACGAGCGAGAGGCGCACGACGCGCACCGGGTAGTTGAGCTCGGTCTCCTCGACCGGAGCGTTCTCCGTGTTCTGGCCGTGCGTCTGGACGGCGTCGGGGCCGTCGCTCGCCTGACGCCCGCCGTACCCACCACCGAAGGTCTCGAGGAAGCAGGTGTACTCGTTCGTCACCGGATCGACACCGCCGAAGCCCGCATGGCACATCATCGCCTTCGTCCCCGCCGGAAGTGCGGTCGGCATGGAGGGGAGAAGGGCGCGGAAGATGATGTCGACGAGCCGGGTCTGCGTCTCCCAACCGCCGACGACCGGCGAGGGCCAGGTGCAGTTGGTGACGCTCCCCCGGGGCGCATCGAGGTGCACGAGCCGGTAGAAGCCGTCGTTGACCGGCAGGTCGGGGTCGACCAGGCACTTGAGCGCGTACGCGCAGGCCGAGAAGGTCTGGGCATAGGTGGAGTTGACGGGGGCACGCCGCTGGGGATCGCTACCGGTGAGATCGAACGCCACCCCGTCCGCGGTGATCTCGACGCGGGCGCGCAACCGCACCGGCTCGTCCGTGTACCCATCCGTATCGACCGAGCCCTCCGCCTCGAAGACCCCGTGGGGCAGGGCCGCGATCTCGGCCCGCGTGCGTCGCTCCGTGTAGTCGAGGAGCTCCTGCATAGCGGCCACGATCGTGGCGTGGCCGTGGCGCGCGACGAGTGCCTCGAGCCTCCGCGCGCCAGTCGCATTCGCCGCGATCTGGGCGCGGAAGTCGCCGGCCGTCTCGTGCTTCGAGCGGATCTGCGCGAGGATCAAAGAGAAGACGTCGTCGATGATTCGTCCGGCCTCGACGACCTTCACCGGCGGGATGATCACCCCCTCCTGGAAGACCTCGCGAAAGGCGCCGATGCTCGCCGGAGCGCCGCCGCCGACGTCCACATGATGCGCGAGGTTCGCGACGAACCCGAGGAGGACGCCCTCGGCGAAGACGGGCGAGATCAGGCTCACGTCGTTCAGGTGGACACCGCTCGGATACGGATCGTTCGTGATGATCACGTCGCCGGGCCCGAGGTTCTCGATGCCGTACGTCCGTACAGCGTGCGGCACCTGTTCGACCATGGAGCCGAGATGGACCGGCTGGGTGAACCCCTGCGCCACCGCCCGCAGTTCCGCATCGAAGAACGCGCAGGAGAAGTCCGAGCGCGTCTTGATGTTCGTCGAGTACGCGCTCCGGCGCAGGGTCAGCACCATCTCGTCGGTCGCTGCAACGAGGGCGTTGCGAATCACCTCGAACGAGATCGGGTCGAGCGGTCGCGAGCTCATGCGCGGTTCCCGGCTCCCCACACGGAGCTGAACGTGCGACCCTCGGAGAACCGCGAGCCGGAGAGGCTCGAGATGTCGATCGGGGGAGCCTGCCCCGCGATCGTCGCGGCCAGGGACTCCCCGATCGCAGGCCCGATCTTGAACCCGTGCCCACTCCCGCCGAAGCACGAGTAGTAGCCTCCGATCTCCTCCTCGCCCACGATCGGATACCAGTCCTCGGTGATGTCGTAGACGCCCGAGTAGCCGGTGACGAACGCGCCGCCGTAGTTCGGCTGCGTGAGCGCCGGAGCGAGCGACGGGATCCGGTTCAGCAGCTTTGGCACCATCCCCTGCAGGTGCGCCGCGTCCGTGCCGTCGTCGTAGGTCTCGGGATCGACCGGCTCCATCTCCTTGGGCCACCCCTCGCCGACGAGAACCCTGCCGCCGACGTACGGGCGCGTGTAGAAGCACTGCGGGACGTCGGAGATCACCGGGAAGTCCTCGAATCCGTCCGCCCCCTGCAGCGCCGGCGCGTCGAAGATCGCCTCGTGCTCACGGCTGAACAGGATCGGGTAGTCGACGCCGACCATGCGGCCGATCCGATCGCCCCACGGGCCGCCGGCGTTCACGACGACGCCCGTCGCGATCTCACCGTCCCCGGTGACGACCCCCGTCACGCGTCCTCCGGCCGTGGAGATGGCGAGCACCTCACAGCCCTCGTAGACGTGGAGGCCGTTCCGTTGCGCCGAGCGAACGAGCGACTCCACCGTCTGAACGGGATCCGCGAAGCCGGACGTCGGCTCGAAGCAGGTAAGCCCGACCCCGTCGAGCTGGAGTTGGGGCCAGCGGCTCATGACCTCGTCCGGCTCGAGCGTCGACGTCTCGACGCCGAATCCCTGCTGCACCGCGACGGTTTCGCGCAGAGCCTGCGCCCCCTCGGGTGGCGCGAAGAGCATGTAGCCGATCTGATGGAAGCCGGCCGGCCCGCCGAGCTCCTCCTCGGCGTTCCCGAACATCGACGCGCCCCTCACCGCCAGCCTGATCCCGACCTCGTTCGAGTAGTGCTGGCGAACGTGGGCCGCCGAATACTGGGTCGAGCCGCCGCAGATCTTGCGCTTCTCGAGGAGCGCGACCTCGCCGAAGCCCAGCTTCGTCAGGAAGTGGGCGGTGCTCGCCCCCATGATCCCGGCCCCGATCACGACGGCATCTGCCCTGGCGATCACGTCCTTCTCCTCTCGTCTCGTAGGGCGGCCGTCGCCGCATCATCGACCAGCCCGTCGGCCCCGATCACCGCGCCGTACAGCTCGCTCGCGGCCGCGGCGCTCACCTTTCCGTCGCGGACGTCGCGCGCGACCGCGGCCGGGTCACGCGCGAGCGGATCGCCCCAGCCACCGCCTCCCGCCATCCGGTGCACGTAGACGTCGCCCGCTTCGATCGTCGTCGAGAACATCGCCGGCAGCACCTCCTCCGTCCCGTCGGGCCGCAGCAGGAGATTGCTCGACGCTGCACCGCTACCGCCACCGGCGAGGCCGTACGGCGGCCGGTCGGCACGATCCGAGCGCACGATCAGCGACGTCTCCGGCGTCAGACAGCGCCAGACGCGTTCGATCGCGAGGCCGCCCCGGTGCTCGCCCGCGCCACCTGTGTCGGGCACGAGCCCGTAACGCTCGACCACGATCGGGAACTCGAACTCGGCGACCTCGATCGGGATGTTCGCCGCGAGGCTGGCCGGATTCGTGAGCCCGTCGTTGCCGTCCCACGTCGGTGTGCCGCCCCAGGTACCGACGACGAGCTCGTAGAAGACGAATCGCTCGTCCGTTCCGGGCCGGTTGGCACCGAAGATGGCCAGTGTGTTGCCGCCCTCCCCCGCGGCCGGCACCCGGTGCGGAATCAGCTGGGCCAGAGCGCCGTTGAGCGCATCGAGCACCCGGAACCCCGTGACGCCGCGCATCGAGGACGCTCCCGGCATGACCACCTCTGCCACGGTCCCGGGCTTCGTCAGAACCGTGATCGGCCGAAACGCACCCGCCGTGTTCGGCACCTCGACCGTGAGGGCACAGCGGATCGCCTGGTAGACGCACGCGATCACGAAGGAGCGCGTGCTGTTGAGCGAGCCACGCACCATCGGCGCGGAGTCGGTCAGATCGGCGACGACCTCGTCACCCACGATCGTGATCCGGGCGGTGATGGGAACGTCGCGGGCCTCGACCCCGTCCGATCCGAGGTAGTCCGTGAAGGACGCGGTGCCGTCGGGCCAGGTCGCGATCTCCTGCCGGACGAGCCGCTCGGTGTAGGCGATCAGCGCCACCGCGAGCTCGGCGAGCTGCTCGCTCCCGTATCGCGCAGCCAGCGCCCGCAGCTCGCGCTCCGCGACCGAGCAGGCCGCCACCTGCGCGCCGAGGTCGCCGAAGGTCATGCGCGGGATGCGCACGTTCGTCTCGATCAGCCGGTGCACCTCCTCGACGGGCTCACCCTCGGCGTAGAAGCGGATCCACGGCATCCGGAGGCCCTCCTGGAAGATCTCCGTGTTGTCGCACGCGCTCGAACCGGGCAGACGCCCGCCCACGTCGCCGTGGTGGGCGGTCGTGACGGCGAAGCCGACGAGCGCGCCGTCGAGGTGCACCGGCTTGACGACGAAGATGTCTTGCAGATGCATTCCCCCGTCGAATGGGTCGTTCATGATGAAGACGTCGCCTGGGCGCATCCGGTCGCCGTAGTGGCCGAGCAGCGAGTCGATCGCCGTCGGGATCGAGCCGAGGTGGAACGGGACGCTGACGGCCTGCGCGATCGTCTCGCCGTGCGCGTCGCAGAGCGCCGCGGAGAAGTCCATGCCGTCGCGGACGACCGTGGAGTGCGCGGTGCGGATGATCGTCGTCGCCATCTCGTCGGCGATCGACTGGAGCGCGTTCGCGACGATCTGCAGCGTCACGGGATCGGGTGCCGTCGACGAGCGCCGTGTCATGACCCTGCCTGCTTCTCGAGCACGAGCGCCCCGGTCTCGAGGTGGCGCCGGACGGTCCAGCCGTCCGGGACGACGACGGTCGTGTCGTACTCGTCCACGAGCAACCGTCCTGGAACGGGAGCGCTCCCGATCGAGGCACGGGCCTGGACGGGAACGTCCCTTGCCTCGCCCCCGACCCACATGCGTCTCGTCGCCTCGCGGTCCGGCGTGAGGGCATCGGCAAGGTCGAACGTCAGGGTCGCAGCCGAGGCGCCGAGCACCGCAAGCCGGACAGCACGCACCTCGACGGGTGAGCCGGGTTGCCCACGGACGCCGTAGAGCACCTCGTGCTCGTCCTCGAAGCGCGCGCGGAGCCCGGAGAGCAGCTCCCTGTCGACCGGCCCGTCCGGCAACTCCACCTCGATCTCCCAGCTCTGACCCCCGTAGCGGAGGTCTGCCGTTCGCGCCCACGTGGGTTGCTCGCGCCCCGCAAACGCGCGGGCGAGCGGCACCTGCATCTCGTCGAGCAGCGCCGTGATCGCGTCGGGATCGACCGCGTCCACATCGAGGTGGCACGAGCGCACCTCGTGGAACTCGGGACGCGCGAAGAGCAAGCCGACGGCGCTGAACAGCCCTGCCACCGGCGGAACGATGATCGTCGTGACGCCAAGGTCGTCGGCGAGCCCACCCGCATGGACAGGCCCGGATCCCCCGTAGGCGATGATCGCGAAGTCGCGCGGGTCACGGCCCTTCTCCGACGAGACCGCGCGCAGCGCACGCGTCATCCGAGCATTGGCAATGCGATGGATGCCGTCTGCCGCCTCGGCTATCGAGAGCCCGAGCGGCTCCGCAACCCGGGCGATCGCCGTCTCGGCGAGCTCACGCGAGATCGTGATCTGCCCGTCGGCGACCGGGCCTGCCGGGATCGTGCCGAGCACCACGTTGGCATCGGTGACGGTGGGCTCGACGCCACCGCGGCCGTAGCAGGCCGGCCCCGGATCGGCGCCTGCGCTCCTCGGCCCGACCTGAAGCCCGCCGGCCGGGTCGAGCCAGGCAAGGCTGCCGCCGCCCGCCCCCACCTCGGCGATGTCGATCGTCGGAATGCGCAGCAGCTCGCCCGCGCCGCGGATCAGCCGGCTTCCCGCCGAGATCGAGCCCCCGACCTCGTATTCGCGGCCGCGGGCGATGGCCCCGTTCTCGATCAGCGACGCCTTCGCGGTCGTGCCTCCCATGTCGAACGCGATCAGGTTCTGGAGGCCGAGCCGCTGCGCCATCCCGAGCGCCGCGACGACGCCGGCCGCCGGCCCCGACTCGAGGGCGAACACGGGACGCAACTTCGCGTCGTCAGCCGTCATCACGCCTCCCGACGACTGCATGATCTGGAGCGGCGCCTCCTCCAGCCCGATCCCGTCGAGGCCAGTCCGGATGCGGTCGATATACGACGCCATCAATGGTCGGACGTACGCGTTGACGACCGTCGTTGCGGACCGCTCGTACTCACGCTGCTCCCGCAGGATCTCGCTCGAGAGCGAGACCGTCGCCTCCGGCAGCTCCTCGGCGAGGATCGCCCCGACGCGCTGCTCGTGCTCCGGGTAGAGGTAGGCGTGCAGGAAGCAGACGGCGATCGAGTCGACTTCGAGCCTGCGCAGCCGGCCCGCCAGATCGCGCACCTCGGCCTCGTCGAGCGGCTGCAGCACAGTGCCATCGGCCGCCATCCGCTCGGCCAGCTCGAAACGCAGCCGCCGCTCGACGAGTGGCGGTGGCTTGCGCCAGAAGAGGTCGTACATGTGCGGAATCCGCAGGCGCCGCAACTCGAGAACGTCCCTGAAGCCCTGCGTCGTGACGAGGGCGGTCTCGGCACCGAGATGCTGCAGCACGGCGTTCGTCGCGACGGTCGTGCCGTGGACGACCTCTCGAACGGCGACCGGCGCCTCGCCGCCGGCAAGCCCCGACACAGCCTCGACGACCGCGAGGTCGTAGCTCGGCGGCGTCGAGAGGAGCTTGCGCACCTGCACTCGTCCGTCGTCCGTGTGGAGGAGCACGTCGGTGAAGGTGCCGCCCACGTCGACACCGATCCGACCGGCGGCGGGCTCCGTCGCAGCCTCACTCATCTGCGATTTGAAATAGCAAATTGCATTCTGGCCGAGCTTAGAGCAAACTGTCGGGGAATGGAAGGGCCAGGGACGACCACACCGATAGCCCCGCTCGAGGAGCGCGAGTCGATCGAGCAGCGCGTGGCGCGCACGTTGCGCGACCTGATCGTCGCCGGCCAGCTGCCCTCGGGAACGCCGCTCGTGCAGCGCGACCTCGCGCAGCAGCTCGGTGTCTCGCCGACGCCTGTGCGGGCCGGGCTGAGCCAGCTCGAGCGCGAAGGGCTCGTGGCGGTCACCGCCACGGGCCGCGCTGTGGTAAGCAGGCTGACCCGCGAGGACTTCGAGGAGATCTACGCAGCGCGGCTCGGCCTCGAAGGGCTCGCCGCCCGCGTCGGGGCCGTCTCGGTCGGGCCGGACGAGATCGCCCGGATGAAGAGGAGTCTGCGCCACCTGCGAGAGCTCGCCGTCGAGCAGGACGTGGACGCGTATCTCCATCAGCGCTGGGAGTTCCACGCGACGTGCTACCGATCGAGCGGCCGCCAGCGGCTCGTCGACGAGGTGGAGCGGCTGTTCTGGCGCTCCGATCGCTACAACCGCCTCGTCCTCTCGACGGCCCAGCGCTTCCGCGAGTCCGTCGGCCGCTACCGGGAGCTGCTCGTGGCCTGCGAGGCACGCGATGCCGCCCAGGCAGAGAAGGCGGTGCAGGACGGAATGCGCTGGGCGGTCGACCGCCTCGCGGCGACCCTACCCTCCGAGGCGGACCAATGACGGGCCTCGCCGAGGTCAGAGCGGCACTCCTCACGGCCCTCGGCGAGGATCGCGTCCGTGACGGCGACTCCGAGCGCGATCTCCATTCCTCCGATCTCAGCTTCCACGCACCGCACCGGCCGGATCTCGTCGTCTATCCCGGCTCGACCGACGAGGTCTCCCTCGTGCTCGCGCTCGCGAACGAGCACCGGATCCCCGTAACGCCGTTCGGGGTGGGCACGAGCCTCGAGGGTCACGTGATCCCCATCCACGGAGGCATCAGCCTCGACCTCTCGCGGCTCGACCGCATCCTCGACATCGCGCCGGAGAACCTGACCGCGACCGTGCAGGCCGGCGTCACCCGGCTCACGCTGGAGCGGGCCGTCGGCCAGCACGGCCTCTTCTTCCCCGTCGATCCCGGCGCCGATGCGACGCTCGGCGGGATGGCGGCGACGAACGCCGCCGGCACGACGACGGTTCGCTACGGGAAGACGCGGGCAAACGTGCTTGCACTCGAAGCGGTGCTGGCCGACGGACGCGTGATCCGCACGGGTAGCAGAGCGGCGAAGACGTCGGCCGGTTACGACCTCACGGGCCTGCTGATCGGCTCGGAGGGAACGCTGGCGGTGATCACCGAGGTGACGGTCAGGCTCCACGCGATCCCGGAGCACGCCGTTGCCCTGCGCATCGCCTTCCCCGATATCGAAAGCGCCTGCCGGACGGCTGCCGGAGTGGTGGCGGCTGGCTCAGGCGTCACGCGCGTCGAGTTCCTCGACGCGTGGGTCGTCGCGGCCGTCAACGCGTACTCGGAGACGTCGTATCCCGAGGAGCCGTGCCTGTTCGTCGAGGCCTCGGGAAGCGAGGAGGTGGTGCTCGCAGACCTCGAGCTCGTGGAGGCGATCGCAGCCGCAGAGGGTGCGACCGACATCGTCACCGAGCGCGATCCCGACGCGCGGGCCCGCCTCTGGAAGGCGCGTCACGAGGCCGCAAACGCCACCGCAGCGATGTTCCCGGGCACGAAGGAGCGCGCGACCGACGTCTGCGTCCCCCTCACGGAGCTGGCCGGTGCGGCGCACTTCGCGCGCGCCGAGATCGACCGGCTAGGGCTGAACGCGGGGATCGTCGGCCACGCCGGCGACGGCAACCTCCACGTCGCGGTGCAGGTGGACGCCGCCGAGATCGGTCTCTCCGAGGAGCTGGTGCACAACGTCGTCGACGATGCGCTTGCGCGCGGCGGCACGTGCACAGGCGAGCACGGCGTCGGCCTCGGCAAGATCGGAGCGCTCGAGCAGGAGCACGGCGACCTGATCCCGCTGATGCTCGCAATCAAGGCGAGCTTCGACCCGAACGGGATCCTGAATCCCGGCAAGGTGCTCCCGTCTGCCCCTCCGGACCGGCCCCGGTAGGAGGTACGCCTGGTTGGTCAGCGTGCCGGCACGAAGCTTCCGACTCGGCGTCGACATCGGCGGCACGTTCACGGACGTCGTGCTGCTCGGCGACGACGGGTCGGTGCGGACGAGGAAGGTCCTGTCGACACCTGACGACTACGCCCGCGGGGTCGTGGCCGGGGCCGTGTCGCTCCTGGCGGAATGCGGCGTCGACGGGGACGGCGTTGCCGGTGTGGTGCACGCCTCGACCGTCGCCTCGAACACGATCCTCGAGGGCCGGGGAGCGAGAACGGCCCTGATCACAACGAAGGGCTTCCGTGATGTCCTCGAGCTGCGGCGCCTGCGGATCCCCGTCCTCTACGACGTCCAGTACGAGAGCCCGAAGCCCCTGGTGCCGCGGCGGCTCAGGTACGAGGTCGCCGAGCGGCTCGGTCCGCGGGGGGAGGTCTGGCAGGAGCTGGACGAGAGCGGGGTAGAGGAGGTCGCACGCCGGCTCGCCGACGACGGTGTCGAGGCGATCGCGATCGCGCTGATCCACGCCTACGCCAACGACAGGCACGAGTGCCGGGTCGAGGAGATCGTCCGCGCGATCGTCGGCGAGGACGTCTACGTCACCCGCTCGTCGGAGATCCTGCCCGAGATCCGCGAGTACGAGCGCACGAGCACCGCGGTCGTCAACGCCTACGTCGGCCCGGCCATCACCCACTACATCGCCGCGCTCGCCGGGCAGCTCCGTGAGGCGGGGATCGCAGCACCGCTCGAGGTGATCCAGTCGGCGGGCGGCACGCTGACGCCCGAGATCGCGCAGCGCAAGCCGGCTCACCTCGTCGAGTCGGGCCCGGCGGCCGGCGTGATGGCCTGCGCGTACCTCGGCCGGTTGACCGGGCAGCCGCAACTGATCTCACTCGACATGGGCGGCACGACGGCGAAGGCGGCGATCGTCGAGGACGGCCTGCCGGTACGCACGAGCGAGTACGAGGTCGGCGCCGGCATCAACCTGAGCAGCAAGCTCGTCAAGGGAGGCGGCCACCCGATCAAGCTCCCTTTCATCGACGTGTCGGAGATCGGCGCGGGCGGTGGCAGCATCGTCGCCGTCGACGCGCTCGGCACGGTCAGCGTCGGCCCGGTGAGCGCCGGCGCCTCGCCGGGGCCTGTCTGTTACGACCTCGGCGGGCTCGACCCCACCCTTACCGACGCGCTACTCGCCCTCGGCTACCTCAACGAGACACAGCTCGGCGGTGGTGCGATCACGCTGAACCCATCGGCATCGCGCGAGGCACTCGACCGCGTCGTGGCGACGCCGCTCTCCCGCTCGGTCGAGGAAGCCGCGTACGGGATCCTGCAGCTCGCGGTGGCGACTATGACCCGCGCGGTCAAGGCAGTCACGACCTACCGCGGCCGCGACCCGCGCGACTTCACGCTCTGCGCGTTCGGCGGGAACGGCCCCCTGACCGGGGTCGAGATCGCGCGCGCCCTGCAGATCCGCCGCGTGCTGGTACCACCGGCGCCGGGCGTCTTCAGCGCCCTCGGCCTGCTCTTCTCCGACACGGAGCACGAGACCGTGCGCACCCTGATGCTACGAGGAACGGAGCTGACCGCCGCCGCCCTCGAGAGTGCCCTTGCGACCGTCGAGGCCGAGGCGACGGAGCACCTCGTGGTGGCCGGCGAGGCGACGGTCACGGTGACGCGGTTCGCCGACGTGCGCTATGCCGGACAGGCCTATGAGCTTCCCGTGCGCCTCCCCGCCGGAGCCGTCGACATCGCTCGCCTCGTCGCGGACTTCGTCGCCGAGCACGTCAAGACCTACGGGCACGGCTCCGCCGCTGACCCGATCGACGTCGTCTCGATCCGCGCGCTCGCCCGCATCGAGCGAACCACGGCCCGGAAGTACGACCCGCTGGCCGCTATCCGCAGCCTTCCTCGACTCGAGAGCACACGCACGGCCTACTTCGGACCCGTCGCCGGGCACGTCGAAACGCCCGTCTGCAACCGTGCCGGGCTCCTCGCGGGCGAGCGGTGCGGGCCGCTCCTGATCGACGAGATCGATTCCACCTGCGTCGTGCCGCCCGGTTGTGTGGCCCGGCTCGACTCCTACGGCAACATCGAGGTCGAGGTCGATGGCTGAGCCTGGTACCGGCCGCCGCGGCGTTGACCCGATCACGCTCGAGGTCGTCAAGAACGCGCTCGCCTCGGTGGCCGACGAGATGGCACTCGTGATCATGCGCAGCGCCTACTCGCCCGTCGTGCGCGACACGATGGACTACTCGACGGCGCTCTGCGACCGCAACGGCCGGGTCGTCGCGCAGGGCCTCACTCTCGCAGTCCAGCTCGGCACCTTCCCGACCGTGATGGGGTACGTGCTGGAGGAGTTCGGTTCGTCGGCGCAGCCGGGCGACGTCTACATCGCCAACGACCCGTACGGCTGCGGCGGCCAGCACCTGCCCGACCTCTACGTGATCCAGCCGATCTTCGTCGAGGGCGAGCTCGAGGGCTACGCCGCGACGATGGCGCATCACTCGGACGTGGGCGGCATTGCGCCCGGCAGCATCGCCGTGCACGCGACCGAGATCTACCAGGAGGGCCTGCGGATCCCGCTCTCGAAGCTCTATGACGGCGGCATCGAGAACACCACGCTCTTCAGGCTGCTCGAGGCGAACACCCGCCAGCCGATTCACGTGCTCGGCGACCTCCATGCCCAACTGGCCGCCTGCCGCGTCGGCGAACGTGGGCTGACAGCGCTGCTGGAGCGTTACGGCGACGAGGCCCACACCTACATGGACGAGCTCCAGCGCGTCGCGGAGCGGATGATGCGCGCCGAGGTCTCGTTGCTCCCCGACGGCGTCCACACGTTCACCGACTACATCGACGGCGTCGGCAACCACCCCGTGCCGATCCCGATCTGCGTCCGGGTCGAGATCGCCGGTGACGAGGTGCTCATCAGCTTCGAGGGGACGTCTCCGCAGGTCGACGCCAGCGTCAACTGCCCGGTCGGAATGGTGCGCGCCGCCTGCTACTGCGCCATCCGCGGCATCGTCGGCGGCGAGATCCCGAACTGCGAGGGCTACATGACCCCGATTCGCATCGACGCTCCTGCGGGAACCGTCGTCAACCCGGTGCTCCCCGCCGCCTGCGGTGCCCGCGGCGTGATCGGCTACCGCGTCTACGACGCCCTCATGGGCGCGCTCGCCCCCATCGTGCCCGACCGCGTGCTCGCGGCAGGCGAGGGTGGGCCGACCCTGATCGCCTTCGGTGGCTACGACGAGGAGCGCCGGCCGTTCGGGACGACGGAGGTGCTCGTGGGCACGTGGGGCGCCAGGGCGACCCGGGACGGGCTCGAGGGCGTCTCGAACCCGCTCGCGAACCTCGGCAACCAGCCCGTTGAGCTCCTCGAGGCGGATATCCCGCTGGAGGTCGAGCACTACGGGCTCGCGCCCGACTCCGGCGGACCGGGGCGACAGCGGGGTGGGCTCGCCTACATACGCGCGTTCCGGGTGCGTGCGAGCAGGGTGACGCTGACGATCCGCACCGATCGCCGCGACCACCCGCCCTACGGCCTCGAGGGCGGCGAGCCCGGTGCGCCGTCCAGCAACACCGTGATCTCGAGCGACGGAAGGAGAGAGCTGCCGACGATGCCGATGGAGGCGTCCACGCTCGTCGAAGGCGACCGCTTCATCCACGTCTCCGCGGGCGGCGGCGGCTTCGGCCCGCCGTTCGAGCGCGACCCCGCTGCGGTGCTCGAGGACGTCCTCGACGACAAGGTGTCGGTCACCGCCGCGCGGGAGCGCTACGGCGTCGTGATCGCTGGCGGCGCCGTCGACAGGGCGGCCACCGCAGGCGTGAGGAGGGAGCAATGAGCGTCGAAATCGCGATCCGCAACGGCCTCGTCGTCGACGGCTCGGGCGGCGAACCGGTTCTGGCCGACGTCGGCCTGAGCGGAGGTCGGATCGCTACCGTCGGAGCCGTCCCTGAGGGCGCGCAGGAGATCGACGCCTCGGGCAAGGTCGTCGCCCCCGGCTTCATCGACATCCACAGCCACTCCGACTTCACGCTCCTCGTCGATCCGCGTGCCGCAAGCGCGATCTACCAGGGCGTCACGACCGAGATCGTCGGCAACTGCGGCTTCGGCTGTTTCCCGCTCCTGAACAAGGAGCTCGCACCGAAGGCGATCTACGGGCACTCCGACGACGTCTCGCTCACCTGGGATTCGGCCGCAGGCTACTTCGAGCGGCTCGAGGAGGCGGCGCCGGCGATCAACGTCGCGAGCCTGGCACCCAACGGGCAGATCCGCCTCTCGGTGGTCGGGCTGGCCGACCGCCCGGCCCGGCCGGACGAGCTGAAGCAGATGCGGTACCTGCTCGACGAGGCGCTGGAGCAGGGTGCGTGGGGCTACTCCACCGGCCTCGAGTACGCGGCCGAGCGGGGTGCCGACGAGGACGAGCTCGTCTCGATGTGCGAGGTGTGCGGCCGTCGGCACGGCCTCTATGCGACACACACGCGGCGGCGCGACGAGGGCGCCGACGAGGCGGTCGGTGAGGCGCTGCGCACCGCGGAGCGCTCCGGGGTGCGCCTGCAGGTCTCCCACCTCGTGCCCCGCAACGGAATCGATTCGGCGCGGCGCTGCGTGGAGCTCGTCGAGGGAGCCGCCGCAGGTGGCATGGACGTCGCCTTCGACATGCACACGCGGCTGTACGGGACGACGTTCCTGCTCACGGCGCTGCCGCCCTGGTCGCTCGAGGATCCCTCGAAGCTGCGCGAGATCCTTTCCAGCAAGGAGCAGCGTCGTAAGATGCGGGGCTACGAGAGCATCCTCAGCGCGGGGGGCGACTGGAACCGCATCGTGCTCCTCGACAACGACGTGTGGCCGGCCTACGCCCGGCGCGATGTCGCGTCGATCGCAGCCGAGCGCGGCCAGGAGCCGCTCGATGCCGTCCACGACCTGCTGCTCGGGGCTGCCGACGATCCGGGCCGGCTGATGGTGATCATCCACGCCTACACCGAGGACCAGCAGCGCGAGGCGTTCGCCCACCCGCTCTGCGTGCCCGGCTCCGACGCGACGACGATGGCGCCGGACGGGCCCCTCGCCGGCAAGATCTTCCACGGTGCATACACGTGGGCGGCGTGGTACCTGCGCTTCTGCGTGCAGCAGGAGAACGTCCTGACCCTGGCGGAGGCAATCCACCGGCTCACGGGCGCGCCGGCCGAGCGCCTCGGGCTCGATCGCCGCGGCGTGCTCCGGCCGGGCGCCCACGCCGACGTGGTCGTCTTCGACCCGGCCGCGTTCAGGGAAGAGGGCACGACGTTCGACCCGAGCAGGCTCGCGACCGGGATGGACACGGTGATCGTGAACGGCGCGGTGACCCTGAGCGGCGGCGCGCTGACGGGAGCGCGTCACGGGCAGGTGCTGCGGCGATAGACGCCCCTGAGCCCCGCCAGGCGTGGGACCTGGAGGGGGCGATCCGTGGCCGGCCGGCGACTCGGTGCCCGCTCATTCCACAGCGGCCGGCCCGAACGCAGGCCCCTTGACCACAGCAACGCGCTTCTGCGAGGGTTCCCTGGATGCGACACACGATGTTGGCGGGCGCAGCTCGTCGGACGGAGCGGCCGGCCGGCTGTGGCTCCGCCGGCCGGGTGACGAGCCCGCGGGGCAGCCGGCTGCGGGTGGTCGGGTGAGTCTCCCGTTTCGGATCCTGGGCCCGCTGGAGATCGGTCAAGCCGAGCCTCGCTTGCCGCTACAGGCACGGGCGCTGCTCGGGGTGTTGTTGCTGCGGGCGGGCGAGGTGGTGTCGGCGCAGCGGCTGGCGGACGAGATCTGGGGTGAGCGTCCTCCGGCGAGCTGGGTGAACGCCTTGCAGGTCTATGCGTCGCGGATCCGCAAGGTTCTTGCGGACGCGGGTGTGGACGCCGAATTGCGCCGGCATGGGCCAGGCTACGCGCTCGACGTCCCGCCGGAAACGGTCGATGCGCTCGTGTTCGAGCGCATGTCGCGTTCGGCGTTCGTGCTCGTGGAAACGGACCCCGCGGGTGCTCATGCCCTGTTGCGTGAGGCGCTCTCGCTGTGGCGCGGCCCTGTGCTCGACGGACTGGAGTTCGAGTCGCTCGCGTCGGTCGAGATCGAGCGGCTGGGTGAGGCGCGCCTGGGCGCGTTGGAGCAGCGGCTCGAGCTCGATCTGGTGCTTGGCCGCCAGCGAGAGATCGTCGGCGAGCTCGAGCAGCTTGTCAGCGAGCATCCATTCCGCGAGGGGTTGCGTTCCAAGCTCGTGCTGGCGCTGTACCGGGCCGGAAGACAGGCCGATGCGCTCGCAGCATGTCGGCGTGCCCGCCGGTTTCTTCTCGACGAGCTGGGACTCGAGCCGGGTGAGGAGCTTCGTGAGCTGGAACGCGCCGTGCTTCGTCACGATCCCACGATCGCCGCGCCGACACGCACGAAGCCTCCGGGTCGTCGGCCGGCGGCAGGAGCGCAAGCACGCCGCCCGGTGACTGCGGTCGCTGTCGTGATCGACGCAGCAGGCGTGGCCGACCGCGACGCCGAGCTGCTCGACACGCTCGTTGCCGGCTGGGAGGAGGAAGTCCGGACGGTGCTGGAAACGCGCGGTGCCACGGTCGTGGAGTCGGGCGCCGGCGTCCTGGTGGGCGTCTTCGGTCTTGCGGTGGCGCACGAGGATGATCCGTTGCGCGCCTGCCGGGCCGCGGTCGCCCTCGCCCACGCGCTCGAGGTCGAGGAGGGACAGCTCGGCGATCTCGGCTTTGCCATCGCGGTCGAGTCGGGCGAGATCCTCGTGGGCGAGGGCTTGCTGCCGCGCGGTGGGCTGATTGCAGCGGTGCAGCAGCTCGCCGGCCAGGCCGGCGACGTGGTCCTCGGCCCCCATGTCTGGCGGCTCGTCTCTGACGGCGTCCGCGTCCGCGACGAAGATGGACGCAGATACCTGGTCGGTGTCGAGCGTGGTGCGGAGGCGATCCCGCGGAACCTGGCGCGCCCGCTCGTGGGACGCGTGGCCGAGCTCGAGCTGCTGCTTCGGATGTTCGACCGATCGCTGGAGGCCCGGCAGGCCTCACTCCTGGTCGTGAGCGGCCCCGCCGGGATCGGCAAGTCCCGGATCGCAGCGGAGCTCGTTGCGTCGGTCGAGGATCGTGCGACCGTCCTGCGCGCCCGCTGCCTGCCCGAGGAGACCGGGGTCGCGCTCGCCCCGCTGGCGGATCTCGCCCGGGATCTGCAGGTCGGTCGCGGGCGACGCGGCCTGCTGTCGCTGGTGGCCGCGGAAGACGATCCGGATGAGATCGTGGCGCGGTTCCTCGCCGTCGCGGACACCGAGGAGCGCGTGACCAGCAGCCGCGAGGAGACCGACCGGGCGATCCGCAAGGTGTTCGAGGGTCTTGCGACGGAGCGTCCACTACTGCTCGTCGTCGAGGATCTGCACTGGGCCGAGCCGGTGTTCCTCGACCTCCTCGAACAGGTCGCGGGTGCGGATTCCCCTCTTTCGATCGTCTGCACGACTCGGCCGGAGCTCCTGGCCGAGCGAGCGTCCTGGGCAGCCGAGCAAGCCCGTTGGACCACGCTGGCGGTCGGGCCGCTTCGTGACACGGAGTGCGCTGAGCTGCTCACGTCCCTTCGCCCCGAACGGTTCGAGGGCCGGGCGCACGCGCGGATCGTCGACGCCAGTGGGGGTAATCCGCTGTTCCTCGAACAGCTCGCTGCGATGGAGGCCGAGTGGGCGGACGGGACGGGGGAACCACCGCTGCCGGCGTCGCTGCGCGGCCTCCTCGTCGCGCGGCTCGACAGGCTTGCCGACGAGCAGCGGGCCGTGCTCGAGAACGCGGCGATTCTCCCCGACCCGTTCTCGCTCACCGATCTCGAAGCGCTCGCACCCGCAAGCGTCGACCCGACGATCGAGAGCCTGGTGGAGCGGGAGTTCCTCCGGCGGGGGGACGCTGCCGCCAGCCTGTCGTTCGGGCACCCACTGATGCGAACGACCGTGTACGAAATGCTCCCCAAGCGTCGCCGGGCCGAGCTCCACGAGCGCTATGCGACGCTCGCGGGCACAGCGAGCGGCGGTGGCGCGACCGACGAGGTGGTCGGACACCACCTGGAACGGGCGTTCCGTTACCGCGTCGAGATCACGCCCACCGACCCGAGCCTGCCCGAGCTCGCGGGCCGGGCGAGAGACCTGCTCGCAATCGCCGGTCGCCGCCGCTATGAGCAGGGAGATGTGACGACCGCAGTCAGCCTGCTCACTCGTGCTCGCATGAGCGCGATCTCCGAGACAGACGTGCCGGCCGGCCTGCTACTCGACCTCGGGGGTGCCTTGCGCGAAGCAGGGCGACTGGACGAGGCCGAGGTGGAGCTCCGCAACGCGATCGCCGCGGCTGCTGCAACGGGGAACGAAGTGTCGGAGTGGCGTGCGCGATCGTCGCTCGTGCGCCTGTTGCTGCAACTACCCGGCCACTCGGTCGACGAGGTCCGCGCACCGGCCGATCGGACACTCGCGGAGCTGACACGGCTCGGTGACGCCGCGGGTCTCGCCTCTGCGTGGTGGGTGCAGGGGTGGTTGACCTGGCTGGAGTGCCGGGCCGAGGACACCGAGCACGCACTGGCCACCTCGATCGATTGGGCGCGTCGCGCCGGCGACACCCGGCTCGAGGCTCACGGTGTCAACCTCTACCTGGGTGCAGCGCTGTTCGGGCCGATGCCGGTCGAACAGGCTGTCGAGCGTTGCCTCGAGTTCCGCCGCCGTCATCACGACCGGCAACGCATCGTCGCTTCGAGCGTGCGTGCGCTCGCGGTCTTGCGGGCGATGCAAGGCCAGTTCGACGATGCTCGGGAGCTCGTCGTGCTCGACCGAGCGATCCTCGCCGAGCTCGGCCTCCGCTATCAGACCGCTGCGGCTACCGAGGCCTACGGCCTCGTCGAGCTACTCGCCGGTAATCCCGAAACCGCCGAACGGATTGTGCGGGTCGGCTACGAGCAGCTGACGAGGATGGCGGACACGAACGCGCTTCCCACGATCGCGGCGCTCCTGGGCGAGGCGCTCGTCGCTCTCGAGCGATACGACGAAGCGTTGGCAGTCACCGTCGAGGCGCGACAACACGCCGATGCGGACGACCTCGGCGCCCAGGTGCAGTGGCGTTGCGCCCACGCGAAAGCGCTCGCGTGGCTCGGGCGAGACAAGACCGCACTTCGCGTCGCCCGCGACGCCGTCCGGATCGCGTCGAGCACCGACTTCCTCAACCTCCACGCGGACGCCCTTGTCGCGCTGGCCGAGGTCCACCGTCTGCAGGCACGCAGCGCCGACACCGTCGGCGCGCTCACGCAAGCGGCGACGCTCTATGCGCAGAAGGGGAACCTCGTCGCCGGCGCCCGCGCCAACGTCGCGCTCCGTGCCGCTCGCCGCACACGACGTCAGACCGCTGCCGCCAACCCCGGTTGACGCCGCACACGCCGGGACGCTCGCACAATCGGGAATCGCCCCCGGACGGACGACAGGAGCGCCATCTGCGCTCCTGTCATCACTCCAAATCGTCGTGAAGCTGCCGCATCTACCAGTCCTTGACACCCGACGACGGAGCCCAGTCCTTAACACCGCTGGAAATGTATGCCCCCATGATCGAACTCCTTCTTGTCGCTGACCGCTCGCAACATCCGAACGTGAGAAGAGACTCGCGCCCGCCGCTTAACGACGGCTGAACGGCCGCAGGCGCCGCCGCGAACGAGATGCGCAAGCGCCGCGCGGCGGTGCGAGGCCGCGTCGGTCACGCGGGAGTAGGCGATCGGAGAGGGCGGCGGCCCCAATCCCTCGGCCGATCCCCGGCGCGAGCCGAACGAGACGGAGCGGCGCCGGAGTCGAACCGACCGAGCGTGGGGTTACCACACCGCACAGGTTTTGAAGACCTGCTGGGCCACCGGGCCCATGCCGCTCCGAGGCAGAGGCTACCGGTGGCCCGGGTTCAGGCGGGTGGGGCTACGCGGCCGCTGCCGGCGCTCCCTTGTACGTGTCGCTCCCGAAACCGAGGATGAGCGCGAAGATCGGCGTCAGGAAGATCAGCCCGATGCCGAAACCGGTGCCTCGACCGAAGACCTTGGCCAGGTCGAGCGCCACGATGATCCAGACGATGAACCCGACGATCGGGATGAGGAAGAGGATGACCCACCACCACTCGCGACCGACGATCTTCAAGAGGACGATGATGTTGTAGATCGGGATGATCGCCTTCCAGCCGGCCTCGCCGGCCTTCTCGAACATCATCCACCAGCCCGCGATCACGGCGATGACGAATACGAGATAGATAAACCACCAGATACCGTTCACGAAGCGCCTCCCAGCAGGGGAAATGAGTACGTCTCAGCATGGTTTGCCGGGCGGATCGCGATCCCTGCACTGGGCGGCTCGCCTTCGTCGGGGAAAGTAGGATCGGTTCATGCCGCACATTCGCCTCACCGAGCCCGCCGAGGCGACGGGTCTCCTTGCCTCCGAATACGACGCTGCAATCGGCCGCGCGGGGAAGATCTTCAACATCGTCAAGGCGATGAGCCTCCGCCCCGAGGTGCTCCACGCCTCGATGGAGATGTACAAGGCGATCATGTTCGGGCCCTCGAGCCTGAGCCGCGCCGAGCGGGAGCTGCTCGCCACGGTCACCTCGCGGCACAACGACTGCCACTACTGAACGCTCTCGCACGCAGACGACCTCCGTGCCGAGGGCGCAGACGAGGAGCTCGCGCGACACGCGGCCCACGACTACGACAAGGCCGACCTCGAGCCGCGGGTGCGGGCTCTGTGCGACTACGCCGTCAAGCTGACGAAGGCGCCGTCGTCGGTCGGGCTCGCTGACGCCGACGAGCTCCGCGGCCATGGCTGGGACGACACGGCGATCCACGACGCGATCCAGGTGATCTCGTACTTCAACTACATCAACCGCGTCGCCGAGGGCGTCGGAGTCGA